>OIYG01002770.1_pt1 | contig 10644 bp, 7 predicted proteins | sample 1587861 | NCBI WGS metagenome assembly OIYG01 (sample SAMN03283272) | human gut metagenome | biome: human-associated habitat; material: feces | host: Homo sapiens | place: Peru | collected 2012 | reverse complement strand
CCTCTCAGTCAAAGCCTGTCGGCTTTGCCAGCTCTCCCGAAGGGAGAGCCAAGACATCTGCGAGGACAGCCGCCGCTAAGGGCCGGGCCGCTCATGGCTCCCCCTTCGGGGGAGCTGGCACGGCAAAGCCGTGACTGAGAGGGCATGCACTAAAGTCTCACAGAGCGTTGCACCAGCTTTTTGCCGGTGCGGCGCTCTTTTTGTTTGCCGGGGAAAGAGAGTTTCATTGGGATATTATAAAAAGGAGGATTTCTATGAAAAAACGATTGCTCAGCATGATACTGGCCATCAGTATGGTGCTGACGTTCCTGCCGGTAAGCGCCATTCCAGCGTTTGCGGCGGATGAATCGTCAGCGCAGCCGATGTCCGGCAAGTGTGGTGACAATCTCACCTATACCTTGACCCAGAACAATGAGGATGGCGATAATCCTACCTATACCCTGAAGATTGAGGGTTCAGGAGAAATGGCATATTATTACGATAGTGCAGAGAAAGTGCCATGGAACTCGTACAGGACATCGATTACAAAAGTTGAAATCGGGGAAAACGTAGAGTCGATTTGTGACTATGCATTTCAGAGCTGCGCATTGACTTCGATCCATATCCCGGACAGTGTGAAATATATGGGATATAGTGTCTTCGCTGATTGTTCCAGCCTGAAAAGTGTAACCGGAATGGCCAGTGTGAAAAAAATTAATTACTCCACGTTCAAAAAATGTGTCAGTCTGACTGCAATTAACATCCCGAATGGTGTGACCCGAATTTGGGACGACGCATTTTCTGGTTGCACCAGCCTGACTTCGATCAATATCCCGGACGGTGTGACAAATGTTGGGTCGAATGCTTTCAGTGGCTCTGGCCTGACTTCGATCCATATCCCGGACAGTGTGAAATCTATGGACCATAGTGTCTTCGCTGGTTGTTCCAGCCTAAGCAGTGTAACCGGAATGGCCCATGTGAAAAATATTAGTGCCTCCGCATTCCAAAACTGTGTCAGTCTGACTGCAATTAACATCCCGAATGGTGTGGCCCACATTTATGACGACGCATTTTCTGGTTGCACCAACCTGACTTCAATCCACATCCCGGATACCGTAACTGAAATTGGAGACAACGCTTTCAAAGAATGTATCCATCTGAAAACTGTGACCGGAATGAACGGTGTAAAACAAATCGGAAGGTTCTATGGAAGCACATTCTATGGCTGTAAGGCATTGACCTCAATCCATATCCCGGATAGTGTGGTAACGATTAAACCAAGCACTTTTGCTCATAGCGGTCTGACCTCTGTCACTGGAATGAAGAATGTAACATCAATAGCAAATGCCATGTTTTATGAGTGTACTGCCTTGAAGAGTGTCCTCGGGATGGAACATTTGATCACAATCGAAGGCAATGCATTTTATGGTTGTAAACTGCTGACCGAAGTCACAATTCCGGACAGTGTGACAACGATTGAGTACAGTGCATTCGATGATTGCCAAAAATTGCTTTCCGCGATAATTCCGGCAAACCTGACCCAAATCGATAGCTCTGTATTCAGCGGTTGTTCCGGTCTGACAAGCGTCACGATTCCGGACAATATAACGACTATCGCACGATTCGCATTCTATGATTGTACAAATTTGACTGAGGTGATCCTGCCCGAGAAAGTGCCTTCCATCCATGACGATGTGTTCGAGCGTGACTCCAAGCTGAAAATTTACTACCCGTACTCCAAGGCGGAGTGGGAAGCACAGCCGAATGTTACGAATCAGAAGATCAGCGGACTGGCACGCGATGGCGTCACGCTTAGATATACTAATGCCAGTGTCCCCATCTGCTACCTCTGCGATGTGACCTTTGATGCCAACGGCGGTACGCTGGCAAGCACAATGCCGACCGGGCCGGTGAAGGTTTACCGCACCGAGTATGTGACCAACACCAAGGCCAACGAGCTGACCAGCATTGATGACCCGACCCGCACCGGCTATACCTTTGCAGGCTGGTACACCAGCGCAACGCCGCAGGAGGGTGACACGGCATTTGACCTTGAAAACACTGCCGTGCAGGATGATATGACCCTGTATGCGGCATGGACAGCAAACGGATGCGCCATTACCGTGCCCGAAAACTGCACGGTGAAAGATGCGGATACCGGTGACAAGATCACGGTGGACGCTGACCGCAAGGCAAACGTGAAGTACGACCAGAAGATCACGATCACGGCTCCCGACTCCCCTGCGCTGGCTGACGGTGATGCCTACGAGTGGGTCAACGGCGACACCACGAAGACCGGCACCGACAAGGAATATAACTTTACGGTTGCAGGCGACACCACCATTGAGTGCAACATCCTGAAAGCCCTGCACATCACCAACGACGGCAACCCCAACACCGATGGCACCAAACATGTCGGTGATACTTATTACGGCAACGGCTGGGAGTACAGCGGAAATGCTGGCCTGACCATTAAGGCCGATACGGACCTGAGCAACGAACCTGCTGTTACTGTGAATGTGACAGTGGAAACCGGCAAGACCGTTTCCAACGCCAAGCTGACGGGGGACGTCACCAACAACGGCACCCTGCGCAATTGTGTGCTGGACAAAGCCCCGACCGGCGGAACAGTGAAGAACAGCCTGTTCGGTGCAGAATACACCGGCGCACACACCCTGACCGAAGCAGACGGTAAGAACATTACCGCCAAGCTAGACGGCGTGAAGGACGGCAGCCTGACCGGCAAAACGCTGTGGTTCGTGGGCACACCCAAGCTGACCGCAACGGTTGAGAATACCGAGATCAAACACATCAATCACACCGCCGTGACCGAAAGCGGTATCACCGGTATTGATGGCAATGTTACCGCAAATGCCGACCACAGCGTGACCTTTACCCCGGACGGCAACGAGAACATCCTGCTGAACAACCGGACGGCGGAAAGCGGCGATTTCACCTTTACCACGCCGGAGGATTGCACCTATGACGGCAATGTCCACAAGGTGGATGACATCACTTCCAAGACCTACATGGACGGTGAATACACGGTCAAGTACGACTACAAGAAGCCGGACGGCACCCCGGGCCATGAGACCGAGGAGCCTAAGAATGCCGGAACCTACACGGTGAAGATCGTGATGAGCGACGGCCAGACCATCGACACCGGCAAGAGCTTTACCATCAAGCCCGCAGAGCCCGGCAAGGACGACTTTGAGTTTGTCAAAGGCCTGCCCTCCGGCGTGACCGAGGACCGGGACGACAGCGAAAAGACCGCCGAGGTCAAGCTGAAGAGCGACAGCCTGTTCCAGAAAAACGGTGCAGGCGTTGAACAGGAGTACCAGAAAAAGAATGCCGACGGCGAGTGGGAGAAAGTGACTGCTCCCAGCGGCAAGGGCGAGTATAAGCTGGTGGCAACGGTCACCACGACCGACCCGAACCTGACCGGCGGCACCGTGGAGTGGGAGTTTACCATTCTCGACCGCGAGGATGCCAACTGGCTGACGATGAGCGTCGAGGACGGCAAGATCACGAAGGTGACCCGCCCCGCCGCCGATGACGCCGAAGAGGACATCACCGAAAAGGTGCTGCTGACGGCTTCTGCAGACGGCAGCAAGACCGCTTACAAAGTCCCCGCAGGCGCACAGGTGACCGTCACCGCCAACGATGCCCCGCAGGACATGAAGTTCGAGATGTGGCGCTTCAGCGTCAACAGCATGAACGGCGATACGGCCCTTGCCCTTTACAGCCGGAGCATGACCTTCACCCTGAAGGACGACGTTGCCGGCCTGACCGTCAGCGCCATGTATCAGGATGCCGCCATCGACAGCGGCTATGATATCCTCGGCCCGGCGGCGGCCGCCACCACGGCCGTTGTGGGCAGTGCCATCCTGGCCTATCAGGGCCACATGCTGGGCACCGAACTTTATCTGATCTATCTGCTGCCCTCCGGCGCAGTGATCCCGGCTAACCGCATCCAGCTGGCCATGCTGCTGTGGCAGGATGCCGGGAACCCCGCCCCCGTGGACGAGACCCTGTACACCGACATCGATGCCAACGACACCGACGCCATGCAGGCCGCCCAGTGGGCCGTGGAGACCGGTCTGATGGAGCTGCCGGACGCCGACAGCGCCCCCGACCAGTTCGACCCCTACGCCGCCGTCTCCAACGTGGATGTCATCCACGCCTGGAAGAAGGCGCAGAAGGTCAAAGGGTAAACGGCCTTGCCCTCTCAGTCAAAGCCTGACGGCTTTGCCAGCTCCCCCAAAGGGGGAGCCAAGTCTGCCCCACGGGCAGGCCCATGATTTAGCCATTCCCTTGTAATATCCCAAGAACGGCAGCGCCGCCCTGTACCCTCATTCCGGGGGTCCAGGGCGGCGTTGTCGTTTGGGGGAAATTCAGATAGGGCCTGCCCTCGCAGATGCCCTTGGCTCTCCCTTCGGGAGAGGCAAGGGCGGCTCGGCCTTTTGCTGGAGCTGACCCCGTAGATACGTTGGCTCTCCCTTTGGGAGAGCTGGCGCGAAGCGCCTGAGAGGGCTGGCACCTCACCGTTTCGCGTGTCTCTCCCCCATGGGGATCAGGTCGCAGAAGACGCACCGGCTCCGGGTGGAGAGGGCCATGTCCTTGTGGTAGCAGCCGAAGAACCACTTTTCATACTGCAGCTTCAGCAGGACCCGGTCGAGGAAGAGGTGGAGCCGGTTGGACTCCCCCACCGCCAGCGCGGTGAAATCCAGAAACCGGCTGGGGGCGTCGTGGGTCAGCACATAGTCCACCTTCCAGCCGTTCGCTTCCAGATTCTTCTCGCAGGCCGCGTACTCCTCATCCGAGGGCATCTCCTGGGGCCACCAGTTGACCCCGGCCTCCCGCTCTTCCCGGTCCGGGCTTTCGGTGCCGCCGAAGCAGAGGTATTTCTTCCCCTCCAGCTCCAGCACGCTGCCCCGGCAGACATGGTAGACGTTGCCGCCCAGCGCCTGTACCCGGCCGCCGAACTTTTCTTCCGCCGGGTACTGTGCCAGCAGATCATAGTTCTCGTGGGCCCCGTCCAGAAACAGCAGTGTGTAGGGCCGCTTGCGCAGCCAGTCCAGCTTTTTCTCCTCTTCCCGGCTCCCGTCCCATACGAAGCCGAAATCGCCCAGCACCACCACGATGTCCCGCCGGCCCAGCCAGCGGAGCTTCCCATGCCGGAAGCGTTCCAGATCGCCGTGGGTGTCGCCTGTCAGATATACCATCCTTGTTCCCTTCCGCCGCTTTGTGAAACCGGGCAAAAACCCTTGTTTCAGCGCGGCAAACCTGTTATTATTATAAGGTGCGGAGTTTTTCTCCGCAAAGTTCTGTCTTTTCCGTGCGGAAAGAACCGCAGTTTATATCATATCGCTTTTTGAAGGAATTGTCCACATGAAACGTATTTTTGCATTGTTCCTGTCCTTTGCCGTCCTGTTCAGCTGTCTTGCCGTGACGGCCGGGGCCATGTTCGACCCCAGCACCGTCTACGAGATCCAGGCAAAGAGTGCCTATATCGTCAACACCGACACCAACATCATCGTCTACGAGAAGGACAGCCGCAAACAGGTGTCCGCCGGGGGGCTGACCAAATATATGACCGTTGCCCTGGTCATGACCAACTACGCCGACCAGCTGGACAACACTTTCACCATGCCCTTTGCCATTTCGGACTACGTCCATAACACCGACAACGCCGATATGCGCTCCGGCGAGACCTTCACCTACCGCGAAGCCCTCTATGCCATGCTGCTGCGGAACGCCAACGAGGCCGCCATGGGCCTTGCCTATGCCCTGTCCGGCGGTGATCTCACCGGCTGGGTAAGCCAGATGAACGCCCTGTCCCAGAAGATCGGCACCACCGACAGCACCTGGACCGATGCCTGCGGGCTGGACAGCGGCAACGTGACCACCGCCGTGGACATGTACCTGATCCTGCGCTACCTCATGAGCTTCGACGCTTTCAAAGAGATCTCGTCTGCCCCCACCTTCACCATGCCCGCCAAGGAAAAGCACGCCAAGAGCTTCGTGCTGCTCAACCAGAACGTGGCCCTGAACAAGGTCAGCGGCGGGCGGTTCTACCGCAGCGCCATGCAGGGCGGCATGTGCGACGTGACCGCCTACAAGAAGGACAGCGGAAACCAGAGTTACGTTTCCTGGGCCAATCAGGACGGTGCCACCTATATCTTCTGTGTGATGCAAAGCCCCGACACCTGCGACACCTTCGGCTACGCCAACCGCCGCCCGGCCCTGTATGAGACGGTGCGGCTGATCGACTGGGTGTTCGACACCTTTTCCATCCAGGCCGCACTGGACACCGACCTGGCGCTGGCCGAGATCCCGGTGAAGTATTCCGCCGACACCGACACCCTGCAGCTGTATCCGGCCGACAGCATGATGACCCTGCTGCCCTCCACCGGCGACGGCAGCGTGACCCAGAAGTATTTCCACCTGCCGGACTACGTCTGTGCGCCCATCCGGCAGGGCGACGTGGTGGGCACCGTAGAGCTGAAGCTGGCGGGCGAGACCATTGGCGTGGTGAACCTGATCGCCGGGCAGGATGTGGACCAGAACGCCCTGCTGCTCACCGTGGCCAAGATCCGCGAATTTCTGGGCAGTCTGTACCTGAAGGTGGTCATCGTGCTGAGCGTGCTCAGCGCCGCCATCTACGGGCTTTGGCTGCTGCTCAACCGCCGGAACCACCGCCGCCCCACCCGGAAGATCCACCGCCGCTGACCGGATCTCGAATAAGCAAAAAACGCCCCGGAAGCCTTCCAGCTTCCGGGGCGTTTGGTTGCGCCAGCAGGAGTCGAACCTACGATGGGGGAGTCAAAGTCCCCTGCCTTACCGCTTGGCGATGGCGCATTGTGCAAAACAGTATATCATATTTTCCGGATTTTCACAAGAGGCACCGGCATGTTTTCTTCCGCGCGGAGGCAGATCTTCCTTCATGAAAAATTTTTGGGGATTCGCTGAAAAACCTTGCCAAACTGTTGCGGTTGTGGTACGCTGTGGAAGCGAAGTCATTCAAGGCCGTGCCGGAATGCCGCCCCCGCCGGGCAGGCACCGCAAGCGCTGCGGGGCACGGTTACTCCCGGGAAAGTGAGGAATTTTATGAAAAAAATTTTCCGAGCATTGACACTCTGTCTGGTCCTGCTCAGCCTGCTGTGTGCGGCAGTGCCTGCCGCCTTTGCCGCAGGAGATAAAGAGGACACCTTTTATACCATCGGTCTGGACGCCTGCGGCGGTGTGAGCTCCACCGTGGTGGTCACCACCAATCTGGACGGCAAACTGACCACCCTGCCGGAGTCTCCCACGATGGACGGCTACACCTTCAACGGCTGGTACACCGAGCCGGTGGGCGGCAGCCGGGTCACCACCGCTACCGTGTTCACCGGTGACACCACCATCTACGCCCAGTGGACCGCAAAGTCCAGCTCCGCCAGTCCCACGACCCCTACCCTGCCCGTGACCGGCGGTCCTGCCCTGCAGAAGCATCTGGGCACCCTGCTGGTGGCCGGCATTCTGGTCACGCTGGTGGTCGTGGCCGCCGTCTGATTTTTACATTTTGGAAAAACATGCACTGATTTTACGAAAGAAAGGAATTCCCATTATGATGACCGAAATGAAACTGCCCGCCTGCTATGCCGTGATCGACGAAAACGAGATGACCTATCTGGACGGCGGTGCCACCATTGCCGACAGCGACGCTTACAAGGCATTCCTGAACGTGGGTCAGGTCTTTAACCAGCTGGCCCGCATCTTCTCCGGTGCAAGCTCCATTATCAACAACATCAATGTGATCTACAAGTCCATCGTTGAGCTGAACAATCTGCTGGGCGGTTTCATCAAGAAGTAAACATTCTGCCGCAAAAGAGCACCCTGTTTTCCGCGCAGGGTGCTCTTTTTGCGTGATCTGAGGAATTTTGTGTGCGATTTTCAAAAAATATTTTTTGAAAGCCCACTGCAACGTCATTTTTGTTATGGTTTTGTTGCATTCTGTCTGGTAGAATGCTTTATGTATGGATGTTCGGAGTTTCGACGAATTTCTGTACGAAAATCGCTTTTTCGCGCAGCAGGGTCCGTACCGGCCCTGCAACGCTTTTGATACGGAGGTGCCGTTATGGCAGACCGTGAACTGCGGCATATGCGCCGCACTGAACTGGTCGAGATCATCTTTGCGCTCAAGCAGAGCGAAGATCAGCTCAAAGCCGAAAATGCAGATCTGACCGCCAAACTGGAACAGCGGCAGATCCATCTGGACAGTGCCGGGTCCATTGCACAGGCCGCTCTGGAACTGAACCATGTGTTTGAGGCTGCGCAGGCAGCCGCCGATGACTATCTGGCTTCGGTGCGGTCGGTCGACCGGGACGCCCTGCAGGCGCAGGCAAAGGCCGAAGCAGACCAGATTCTGGCACAGGCCCGGGCCGAGGCGGAACAGCTGAAGGCACAGACCAAGCGGGAATGTGACGCCCTGACCGAGGCAGCAGAGCACAAGCGTGCCCAGACAGAGGCCGACTGTGCCGCCTTGCGGGCCAAAACGGAACAGGAGATCGCAGCACGGCGGGCTGCTTTTGAGCAGAGCACCCGTGAGCTGCTGCGCAGCCGCTGTGACACCGATATCCTGCCGGAAGAAGGCAAGGTAAAATGAAATCAACCGAGATCAAATTTACGGCCATCCCCTCCACAGAGGAGGTAAAGGCCGAGCGCGACCGTCTGGCCTACCGCAGCCGGTACGGACGGGTACTGCGCAGCACCATTTATGCGCTGGTGGTGGTGGCCGCTGTGGCCGTGCTGCTGGCCACCCTGTTCCTGCCGGTGCTACAGGTGGCCGGTGACAGCATGAACCCCACGCTGGAAGACAAGGACATTCTGCTGCTGGTCAAGTCCGACAGCATGAAAACCGGCGACCTGTGCGGCTTTTATTGGCAGAACAAGCTCCTGCTCAAGCGTGTGATCGGCCAGCCCGGTGACGTGATCTCCATGGACGAGGACGGCCATGTGACCGTGAACGGCACTGTGCTGGACGAGCCTTATGTGGACGAGCTGGCACTGGGCGAATGTGACATCCGGTTCCCCTATCAGGTGCCGGAGAACCGGTATTTTGTGCTGGGCGACCACCGCTCGGTGTCCATCGACAGCCGCAGCAGCGTGATCGGCTGCGTGGAAAAAAGCCAGGTCGTGGGGCGGGTATTCCTGCGCATCTGGCCGCTGAACCGCCTTGCGGTTTTCTGATTTGTGCCTGCGGAGCGGGCGAATGCGTCCCGCCTCCGAAGCAATATTGTGTGCATAAATTTCCCCAATCTGGAAAGGAGCGAATCATCCCCTCATGAAAAAGACGTTCAAAAAACTGTTTGCTGCCCTGCTGGCAGCAGCGCTGGTGCTGGCTATGGCCGTGCCTGCTTTTGCAGTGACCAATGCCACCAAAGGTTCCATCACCATCAGCAACACGGTAAAGGACGAGACCTACACCATCTACAAGCTGTTTGACCTGGACAGCTACAACGGCGACCACTACTCTTACACTGTTGTGGCGGCCTGGAAGGACTTCTTCGACACTGGTGCTGGCAAGGACTACATCACCCTGGACGGCCAGGGCCACCCCACTTGGAAATCTGGTGTTGACAGCACCGATGATTCCGATACTGTCGCTGCTCTGGCCAAGGCTGCTCTGGCTTGGGCAAAACAAAAGGGCATCCAGTCTGCTGGTACCCAGGAGGGCAACGGCAGCAGCATTACCTTCTCTAACCTGGACCTGGGCTACTACCTGGTGGACAGCTCTCTGGGTGCTCTGTGCGGTCTGAATACCACCAAGCCCGATGCCACCATCAAGGAAAAGAACGAAAAGCCGGAGATCAAGAAGGAAGTCCAGACAAGCACCGGTGACTGGGGCGACAAAAACAACGCCAAGATCGGTGATACCGTAGAGTACAAGGTCGAGATCAAGGTTGCTGACGGTGCTCAGAAGTACACCGTCACCGATACCATGAGCAAGGGCCTGACCTTCAATAGCGGTTCCCTCAAGGTTACCGCCAATGGTGCTCAGACCACCAATTATACCCTCACTCCTACTGAGAACGGTTTCACCTTGGAGCTTCCTGAATCCTACGTCAGCACTCTCGCCAAGGGCACCGTTATCCTTGTGACCTACAATGCTACCCTGAATAAGGATGCTGTCATTGATGGCGATGGCAACACCAACAAGGTCACGCTGAGCTACGGCAATCATCAGAACACTGTTCCCAGCGAAGTCACCACCAAGTCCTACCAGTTCGACCTGGTAAAGGTGGACGGTGCTACCAACAAGCTGCTGGATGGTGCTGAGTTCGAGCTGGCCGATGGTAATACCAAGCTCTCTTTCGTAAAGGATACTGCCGGCAACTACCGTGTGGCTGCCGCTGGCGAGGATGGTACAACCACTACCATTACCGTCAAGAACGGCAAGGTCAACATTTACGGCCTGGCAGGCAAAACCTATACCCTGACCGAAACCAAGGCTCCGGATGGTTACAACAAGCTGGTAACCTCCGAAACCGTAGACCTGACCGAGGGCTCCAAGGCTCATGCCACCTTCGATGCCGATGTCTATAAAGACGGCGGCGTTGTGGTCAAGAACAACGCCGGCACCGTGCTGCCCAGCACCGGCGGCATGGGCACCACCCTGTTCTA
>OIYG01002768.1_pt1 | contig 10648 bp, 8 predicted proteins | sample 1587861 | NCBI WGS metagenome assembly OIYG01 (sample SAMN03283272) | human gut metagenome | biome: human-associated habitat; material: feces | host: Homo sapiens | place: Peru | collected 2012 | reverse complement strand
GCCGCGGGCGGTGCACCGACATTATTCTTTATTCATTATTATTTATTATTTAATGAACACTTTATCATCACAGACTGGCAATATCCGCCAGCAGGGCATCCACATCCTCATCGCGGGTGGCCCAGCTGGTGCAGAACCGCACGGCAGTGTGCTCGGCGTCCGGCTTGGCGGTCAGGGTCATGGCGTACTTCTCGCTCAGGGCATTGTACCAGCTGTTGGGCAGGATGGGGAACTGCTGGTTGGTGGGGGAATCAAACAGCATGGCGCAGCCCTTTGCTTCAAACGCAGCGCGGATGCGCATGGCCTGGCGGTCCGCCTTAGCGGCCATGGTGTAATAGGGGCTGGAACCGGTGCCGTCCTCGCCGTTCAGCAGGGCAAGGAATTGCAGCCCCAGCAGGCGGCCCTTGGCCAGCATGGCGCCGTGCTGCTTGATGGCGTAGCGGAAATCCTGGTCCAGATCGGGGTTATTGATGATAACGGCTTCGCCAAACAGGGCACCGCACTTGGTTCCACCCAGGTAGAACACATCGCACAGGTTGGCGTAATCCTGCAGGTTCAGGTCATTGGCTTCGCTGGCAAGGCCGTAAGCCATGCGGGCACCATCCACAAACAGGCACAGGCCGCAGTCATAGCAGGTGGCGGAAAGGTCGGTCAGCTCCTCCTTGGTGTACAGGGTGCCGTCCTCAGTGGGGTTGGAGATATACACCATGCCGGGCTGTGCAATGTGCTCGTGGCTGGCATCGGCCCAGTGAGCGTCGTAAGCATCCCTCACCTGCTGGGCGGTAATTTTGCCCTGCACGCTGGGCAGGGCAAGGCACTTGTGGCCGGTGGCTTCCACCGCGCCGGTTTCATGTACATTGATATGCCCGCTGTCGGCACACAGCACGCCCTGCCAGGGTTTTAACAGGGCATCCACCACGGTAAAGTTGGCCTGGGTGGCACCCACAAAAAAGTGGACTCCGGCATCCGGGGCATCGCACAGCTTACGGATCAGGCCGCGGGCCTGCTCACAGTAATCGTCCATGCCGTAACCGGGGGTCTGTTCCAGATTGGTCTTTTGCAGCAGGTCCAGCACCGGCTGGGCGGCACCCTCGCCATAATCACATTCAAAGCGGATCATAAGATCGCTCCTTTCCGTTTTAACCGTTCGCTGCGGGCAGAGTACCCGACAGCATACTTATCCATTATAAAGTCTGTACCGTTTTTTGTAAAGAAAGCACTGTGCAGAAAAGCCGCAGCAGCGGCGTACAGGGAGCAAAACAAAAAATCCGGACGCTTTTTGGCAAGCGCCCGGATTTTCAACAAGTTCAGCGGTTATCGTGGATAACTTTGCCCTTTTGCACCACGGCAAGGATGTTCAGGTCATCATCGGCCAGAACCACGTTGCCATAGCGCCCGGCGGCCAAAGAGCCATAATCAGCATCAACGCCAATGCTCCGGGCCGGGTTTTCGGTCGCGGCGCGCACCGCGCTTTCCAGCGGAACGCCCATCTCGCACACAGCACGGCGCATGCAGTCATACAGGCAGGTAGCGCTGCCGGCGATGGTATCGGGGTGCTCGGTCAGGGTGGCGCGGGGGCCGCGCACCGTAACGGCCTGGCCGCCCAGGCTATAAGCGCCATCCGGCAGCCCGCAGGCCATCATGCTGTCTGCAATCAGGATCACATGGTCATCCCCGAAGGTGTTAAAGGTAAAGCGCACCACAGCGGGGTGAATGTGAACATTATCGGTGATCAGCTCCACATCGGCACCGTCTTCCAGCGCGGCAATAATGGGGCCGGGGGCGCGGTGAGTGATGCCGGGCATGGCGTTATACAGGTGGGTCATGTGGCTGGCACCGGCGGCAAACGCAGCCTTGGCGGTATCATAATCCGTGCAGGTGTGGGCAATCGAGATGCACACCTCGTTGTGGCAGTCACGGATAAAATCCAGATTGCCGGGTTCTTCCGGGGCAACGTCCACCAGCTTGATCAACCCGCCGCTGCGTGCCTGCAGCCGGCGGAACATGGCGGCATCGGCCCCCTGCACATACTTGGGGTTCTGTGCGCCGATCTTTTTGGGGCTGATGTAGGGGCCTTCCATGTTGATGCCGACCAGGTCAGCACCCTGACCGTTCTTGTGGGCGGCGGCCACATCCATAATGCTGTTCAAAATCTCCTCGCTGAACGTCATGGTGGCGGGGCAGATGGCCAACACGCCTTTGCTGGCCTCAAAATCGGCAATGGCCTGCAAACCGGCTTCATCGGCATCGCAGAAATCATGCCCGACAGCACCGTGGAAATGAATATCCACCAAACCGGGCAGAGCATAGGCACCGTTGGCATCCAGAACTTCCTCGCCCTCCAGCGGGGGCGCACCAAAGGCAATGCGGCCATCCCGGATGGTCAGATCCCCTGTTTTGAAGGTATGTTCCGGCGTATAAATTCTTGCATTTTTGATAATCATTGAGAAATTCCCTCTTATCAGTTATGCAGTAAGGGCTTGAGCGATACGCTTAGTCCAGCTTGGAAGCAGCTTCGGCATCCAGCACCAGGGTGAAATCCGGGTGCATCTGCAGGATGGAAGCGGGAACTTCCGGCGTGACGGGGCCGAAGAAAGCTTTCTTAATGATGTCAGCCTTGCCAACGCCGTTGGCAACCATCAGAACCTTGCGGGCCTGCATGATGGTTTTGATGCCCATGGTGTAGGCTTCTTTCGGGACCAGATCTTCGTTGTTGTCAAAGAAGCGCTTGTTGGCCTCAATGGTCTCTTTGGTCAGGTGGACACAGTGGGTGCCAAGCTCAAAAGCGGCACCCGGCTCGTTAAAGCCAATGTGGCCATCGTGGCCAATGCCCAGCAGCTGCAGATCCACGCCGCCCAGATGCTGGATGATTTCATCATAATGGGAGCACTCGGCAGCAGCATCCATGTTGGTGCCGGCAGGCATATGGATGGCTTCGGGGCGGATGTTGACCAGGTCAAACAGGTTGCGGTGCATGAAGGACCAGTAGCTTTCGGGATGCTCGCGGGGCAGACCGCGGTATTCGTCCAGGTTGACGGTGTTTACTTCCGCAAAATCAAGGTCGCCCTTGTTGTACCATTCAACCAGCTGTTTGTAGGTGCCAACGGGGGTGCCGCCGGTTGCCAGGCCCAGCACGCAGTTGGGCTTCATGATGACCTGTGCCGAGATGATATTGGCCGCTTTGCGGGACATATCATAATAATCTTTTGCACGAATAATTTTCATGGGGAACATCTCCTTATTCTTTTTTTGTGCGCGGACAGCCATTACCTATAGTATAGCACAAACACCACAAAGAAACTAGAGATTGTAGAAAAAAGAGAGAAAAAACAAAGAAATATTTTAGGAAAATATAACAAAAAATCCTGGCTCCGGAAGCCGGAACCAGGATGGGGAACGCTGCCTTACAACAGCTTTTGCAGTTCTTCGTAAACAAAGCGGACCTGCGTGCCAAGAATGACCTGGCAGGCCGTGGGGGTGGAGCGGATCACACCGGAAGCCCCGGCGGATTTGAGTGCCTTTTCGTCCACCTTAGCGCCGTCTTTCAGCTGGAAGCGCAGCCGTGTGGCGCAGCAGCTGGCTTTTTGCACATTGGCCTTACCGCCCAGCGCAGCCAGAATGTTGGCGGCGATGCCGGCATGGTCAAGGTCGGCTTTTACCACACCCTCGTTTTCCGCCTCTTTCTTTTTTTGCAGCGCGGCCTTGCTGGTGGAGCGCGCCACAAAGAAGCAGATAACCGCGGCCACAGCCAGCAGCACAGGGATCACGATCCAAACCTTGGGGGCGGCGGGGGCCAGGGCAACGCCGCCGGCAATCACGGCGGCGCACAAAATCAGGGCCAGCACCAAAAAAGCAGGAGACCGGCAGATGCGTTGGAATGAGTTCATGTTACAAAGTACCTCCTTGGGTAGTGTATTTTTGCCGCTGCGGCAAACCCGCAGGAGGCATTTATAGTTCTGATTTTAACATAATCAAGCAAGAAAAGAAAGAGTTAAACGCCAGCTTTTGCCCACCAAAACAAGAAAGCCGCAGGCAGGGCCATGGCGGCCAGCCTGCGGCGTGGAACAAAGGAACCAGAACCCTTGCCCTTGCTGTTACTTAAATTACAGCATCTTCTTCAGTTCATCGAAGACGAACTGAACCTGAGGCCCGATGACAACCTGGCAGGAAGTCTTGGACGGGCGGATGACACCGGCAGCACCGGCAGCCTTGACAGCCTTTTCATTCACAGCGGAAGAATCTTTCACTTCAAGGCGCAGGCGGGTTGCGCAGTAGTCAGCACCGGTAATGTTCTCCTTGCCGCCGACAGCAGCCAGAACACCGGTAGCAATCGCAGTGTAGTTGTTGTTGGAAAGCTTGATGTTCTTTTCGCTTTCTTCCACATCGTCGTCCTCACGGCCGGGGGTCTTGAGGTCAAACTTGGTGATAGCGAAGTAGAAGACAAAGTAGAACACAACAAAAGCGGCAATGCCCAGAGGAATGATCATCCAAGTCTTGGCAGCTGCGGGCAGGGAAGCGGAGAAAACCAGGTCCGTTGCGCCTGCGGAGAAGCAGAAGCCAGCGCGGAAACCGGAGTAGTAGGTGATGATGGTGAAAATGCCGTACAGAGCAGCATAAACAACATACAGGGGGAAGCACAGGAACATGAAGCCGAACTCAAACGGCTCGGTAACGCCGCAGACGAAAGCGCAGATAGCGGCGGAAACAACCAGACCGATAGCAGCCTTCTTGTTCTTGGCGGTGCGGACCATTGCCAGTGCAGCACCGGCAATACCGAACATCATGCAGGGGAAGAAGCCGGACATGTACATGCCAAGGCTCCAGCCCACGTCAGCACTGGTCTCGCCAGCCCAGAAGTGTTTCAGGTCGCCCAGGCCGATGGTGTCAAACCAGAACACGTTGTTCAAAGCGTGGTGCAGGCCGGTGGGGATGAGCAGACGGTTCAGGAAAGCATAGATACCTGCGCCGATGCCGCCCAAGCCGGCAATGCCGTTGCCCAGAGCAACCAGAATGCCGAAGATAACGGGCCAGACGAACAGCAGGATGACGGAAACCACGATGGAAACCAGGGCGGTCATGATAGCAACGCTGCGCTTGCCGCTGAAGAATGCCAGCCAGTCAGGCAGCTTGGTGCCCTTGAACTTGTTGTAGCAGGTGGCGCCGATGACAGCAGCCAGGATGCCGATGAAGGAGTTGCCGGCGATCTTGCTGAAAGCAATGTAATCAACGGTGCCTTCTTCCAGGGTACGAACAGCGCTCACAACGCCGGGGCTGAGCAGCTGCTGCATCATCAAAAAGCTGACCAGACCAGCCAGACCGGCGGTGCCGTCATGGTCGTCTGCCAGGCCGACAGCTGCGCCGATGGCGAACAGCCAAGCCATGTTATCGATCAGAGCGCCGCCGGCCTTGACCAGCAGGAAGCCGATCGTGTAAGCAGCACCGGTAGTAGCGCCTTCAGCACCCATAACGGCGGGAGCCAGAGCGTAGCCAATGCCCATCAGAATACCACAGACGGGCAGCGCGGCAACGGGCAGCATCAATGCCTTGCCGAGCTTTTGCAGCCATTTCATCATAAGATACATTCCTCCTAATACGGACATATTTTGCCGGGGTGAAGCTAATGCCCCCGGTGGGGATTGCAAAACCGCTCTGGTTAGCAAAATTCCCGTTCATGCAGTGGTAAATAGGAACATTGTTTGCGGTGTAACAATCTGTTAAATCTATTTTAACATATTTTCAATAAATTGCAAATGTATTTTGTCAAAATAGCACAATGCCGAAAAAACAAAGGCGACTTTGGCTATATTGCTAAAAAAATAACGCATTTTGACCGAAACTTGAAAGAAAGACAGGTGCCCCCGGCGCTTTAACGAAACAAAGAGATAGATAAAGATAACATAAAGTGAGCGTTTTTACTAAAATATTGCAACAAAAATACATTTGGAAAAACTGTACAAAAACGCGTTTCTGTAATATTTAGCAGCTGAAACGGGCAGCTGCTGGTGCAGGGCAAAAAACGTGCGGTGCGGCTGGCGGGCGGGGCGGAAAATGTGATGTCTGCCATGGTAAAACTTTTGTGCAGCGGGTGCGGGCAAATCGAGAAAAAAGGAAATAAAAAATCCTGGGACGCCGTAAAAACGGCACCCCAGGCAAACGGAGTTGTAAATGGCAAAATCAGTTGTTGGCGCTGAACAGCTGGGGCGCAGCCTTGTACAGCAGCACCACGGCAATGGTGGTCATAATACCTTCTGGCAGCATGTAGGAGCCGTTGTAAGTCAGGCTGTAGATCCACGCGGGCAGACCATCGCTCAGGTTGCCCCAGATCAGCACGCCGGACAAAAAGCTGCACAGGAAACGCAGCACGCACACGGCGGCGGAGCCCACGGCCACGCCGACCAGCTTGTTTTTGAACGGCTTGGCAAACACGCAGGCAAGCCCCAGAAAGGAGAAGGCCAGCACATAATCCAGCAGGATCATGCCCACCAAAGGCAGCAGGCCGGGCGCCGGGGGAGCATAAAAGCCCAGCAGCATCTGCAGCAGGCTGTTCACAAAGCCGGTGAACAGGCCCCACTTGACCCCGTGGCGGAAGGATACCAGAATGAACGGCACCATGCTGAACAGCGTGATGGAGCCGCCGTTGGGCAGCTCATAGATTTTGATGTTGGCCAGGATGGTGCCCAGCGCAATCATCAGGGCGCATTCTACCATAATGCGCGTTTTGGTGTAAGAGGATGACATATACATACCACTCCTGAAAAATAGTACATAAAAACAAGAAAAGCGCCCGCAGGTACAGCGGGCGCCAAAAGCGTTGTGAGCAGTATATAACCACAGCAAAACTTCCTACGCCGGCATTACCCGGATCAGGTATAGGGTGCTCAAAACACAGTTGCTTTGATCTCAGCCGGAGATGCCCTCCAGCGCCCCTGTTCTTATGTCCGGTTCCCAGTATAGCAGGAAATGCCGGTTTGTCAAGGCGGAAAACTACTCGATCTGCCAAATTCCGCCGCTTAACGGTGCAAGGTCCAGCGCCAGCCATCCGTTGGCAATGGGGCGGGGAGCATCCCCCACCCAGCCCGCGGCAAACAGCGGCAGGGCACAGCTGCCCCAGCCCGGCTTTAGCCCAAACCCCTGTACGGCCTGTGTGCCGGTGTTCAGGGCGCACAAAAGTGTTTCACAGCCGGCCTGCAACGTAAAGCCCAGCACGCCGGTGCTTGCATCCTGCGCGGCCCAGGCAAAGCTTTGGGGCGCATACAGCGCCGGGTGTGCCAGGCAGAAAGCATTCAGCGCCTTACTGTAATCAGCCAGGGCGCGGTGCCCGGCGTCCGCCAGCATAGCCCAGTTCGGCTCCCGGCCATCGGTAAAGGCATCCGGCTGGCCGAACTCCACCCCCGCAAACAGCAGGCTTTTGCCGGGGCGGGCGGCCTGTAATAACAGCAGCAGCCGCATTTGGGCCAGCTTTTCTTCCACATTGCCATACAGGCGGGTGAAAATGCTGGCGGGGTGGTTTTCATCGTGGCTCAGCGCGTTGATGCCATCCACCGCATCAAAGGGGCCAAAGCTGCCGCACAACTGCCGGAACAGAGCGCTGCGCCCGCCGAACGGCGCGGCAAAATAGGCCAGCGTATCCTGTGTCCAGCCGATCTCCCACACATAGTCAAAGCCCAGCCCGCCGCTGGCGGTATCGGAGGTGGCGCTCATGAAACCGGCGCTGTCCTCCGCCACCAGCATGCAGCCGGGGAACCGCGCGTGCAGCCCGGCAGTCAGCGTTTTGAAAAACTCTGCTGCCTGCCAGCCATTGGGGCAGTGAGACAGCGCGTTGCCGATGGCATCCACCCGCAGGCCGTCGCACCGGCACACCTGCAGCCAGAACGCCGCCGAACTGAGCAGAAAGCTGCGCACCGGCGGGCTGGCCAGATCAAAGTTCAGGCTGCCCCAGTCGCTGGGACCGGATTCAAATAAAGGCGCACCGTCAAAACAGGCCAGGCGGTCGGCATCCGGCGCAAAATGCACCGGCACAAAATCCATCAGCACGGCAATGCCTGCGGCGTGCAGGGCATCCACCAGTGCGGCAAAGCCTGCAAACCCGCCAATGCGCTGGGTGGGGGCAAAATACCCGCATCCCTGGTAGCCCCAGCTGCCGTCAAACGGGTATTCTGCCAGCGGCAAAAACTCCACATGGGTGTAGTGGTGCTCCACAAGATAGGGTACCAGACTTTTTGCCAGCTCCGGCCCGGTGTAATAGCGGCCGTCCCAGTGGCGGTGCCAGCTGGCGGCGTGCAGTTCGTAAATCAGAACAGGGGCATCCCGGCGGGCACCGCGCAGCAAGGGAGCGGCGAACGGGTAATTCGGCTCCGCCAGGCGGGAAGCCGTGCCGGGCAGAGCTTCAAACGCAAAGGCAAACGGGTCTGCCCGCAGCTGCCAGCTGCCGTCCGGCCCCTGAATGTTATACTTGTACAGCTGCCCAAGCTGCGCCTGGGGCACCCGCCCGCGCCACAGGCCGTCCTCACAAAAGGTGAGCTTGGCGGCAGAATAGAGATCCCAGCCGTTCCAGTCCCCCAGCAGCTGCACGCGGCGGGCGTGCGGCGCCCACAGGGTAAACAGCCAGCCGCGCCCCGGCCCCGCCGGGTGGGCACCCAGCAGGCGGTAAGCGTCAAAGCTGATGCCGCAGAAAAACTCTTCCACATCCGGCCGCATAGCTCTGCCCCCTTACCCTGCAAAATTGAACGTGTGTTAAATAAACTTATTATAACATAGGCACGGCCCTTGCGCAAACAGGGGGCGGCCCGTATAATAAAATGTAATAGGGTGTTGATGAAATAATAAAGAATAATGAATAAAGAATAATGAATAAAGAATAATGTCGGTGCACCGCCCGCGGCGGTGCGAATAAAACAGGTTGGCTGCTCTGGTCGGAATGCTTCTTACCGGAGCGGCTGACCTGATTAAAATGTGACGCCGCGGGCGTCACTCAACCATTATTCATTATTCTTTATTCTTTTTTCGTCAAATTTGGTGTAAGATATAAGAAAACATAGATTTAGGAGCGTAACAAAACAAGATGGCACAACAAAACAAGAGCAATTCCCTGACCGAAGGCAGTGTAGCGCGCGGCATGCTGCTGTTTGCGATCCCCATTTTTATCAGCAATTTGTTCCAGCAGCTGTACAACGCGGCAGACTCGCTGATTGTGGGCAACTTTTTGGGCGGCGAGGCGCTGGCGGCAGTTGGTTCTTCCGGCAGCCTGATTTTCCTCTTGACCGGCTTTGTGAACGGCGTAGCGCTGGGTGCCGGTGTGCTGATTGCCCGCTACTTTGGCGCAAAGGACTGGGAGAGCCTGGAAAAAGCCATCCACACCACGGTGGCGCTGGGCCTGGCCGCCGGGGCGGTGCTGACGGTTGTGGGCGTGATTTTGACCCCGCAGATCCTGCACTGGATGGGCACGCCGGAGGATGTTATCGGCAGCTCGGTCGCCTACTTCCGCACCTACTTTTTGGGTTCCATTGCAGTGGTCATGTACAATGTGGGTGCCAGCATTCTGCAATCGGTCGGCAACAGCCGCAGCCCTATGAAGTACCTGATTACGGCATCGCTCATTAACATTGTGCTGGACCTACTGTTTATCGGCGTACTGGGGTACGGCGTGGCTGCAGCCGCATTTGCCACGATTATCTCCCAGTCAGTCAGTGCCATTCTGGCATTCTCCAAGCTGATGCGCAGCAAGGAAGCCTGGGCTGTGAGCTGGCGCAAGGTTCGGTTTGACGGCCCCATGCTGCACGGCGTTATTTTGCAGGGCCTGCCCTCCGGCATCCAGAACTCGGTTATCTCGCTGGCAAATGTTATTGTGCAGGCAAACATCAACTCGTTTGGCGCACTGGCCATGGCCGGGTGCGGCTCTTACAGCAAGGTGGAAGGTTTTGCTTTCCTGCCGGTCACCTGCTTTTCGATGGCACTGGCCACTTTTGTCAGCCAGAATGTGGGTGCGGGCAAGCCTGACCGCGTGCACAAGGGTATGCGTTTTGGCGTGATTTGTTCGATTACGCTGGCCGAGTGCGTCGGCGTTGCGGTTTACCTGCTGGCGCCCTGGCTGATTGGTGCGTTCAGCAGCGAGGCCGATGTGGTCGCCTTTGGCGTGCGGCAGGCACACACCATTGCGCTGTTTTACTTTTTGCTTGCGTTCAGCCACTGCTGCGCCGGCATCCTGCGCGGATTGGGCCGCCCCATTGTGCCCATGGCCGTTATGCTGGCGGTCTGGTGCGCATTGCGCATTACTTACATTACGGTAACGCTGCACTTTATCCATGATATCGGGGTCATCTTCTGGGCATACCCTCTGACCTGGAGCATCTCTTCTCTGATGTTCCTGCATTACCTGCGGCATTGCACGATTCCCCGTGTCGGCGGCGGCGCACCGCACGATATGAAAGATGTGTGATGTGGGCGGATACAAAAAACACATCACATATAAAATAGCGGGTACCCTGCCACATGAAGTGAGCTGCTTTGCCGTTCGCCGCAAATAAACCATTCGCTTTTTTTACACTCTGGGCGGCAGGGCTTTGCGGATTGACAATTTCCCCGTTTTGCGCTACAATACCATACAGTTAGCCGCCGTGGCGGAACTGGCAGACGCAAGGGACTTAAAATC
>OIYG01002761.1_pt1 | contig 10674 bp, 9 predicted proteins | sample 1587861 | NCBI WGS metagenome assembly OIYG01 (sample SAMN03283272) | human gut metagenome | biome: human-associated habitat; material: feces | host: Homo sapiens | place: Peru | collected 2012 | reverse complement strand
CAAAAAAATGCAGACCGTGTCTTTTTTGACTGTCTACATTTATTTTATCACTGCATATTGATTGTCTTTTTTGTTGTCTATAAATTATATATTTATTAAATTTGTATTATTTTTTTATTCATATATCTTTTTCATATATAGAATTTAATGTACTAACCATTATAAAGCTATCTGTTTCCTTATATTTCAATAACCAACTAGATTAGTTTTATAGATTTTTATATATCCTTCTCTATATTATATAATTAAAATTCTGTACTAAATATTTTTCATATTATAATTTATCATTGTAGATTATATGAATAATTATTACTTTATATCACCCTATTTGAAATAGTATAAAAAAAGAACTACTATTGTAGTTCTACTAAACATAATTTTTTTCCATCGTGAATAAATATCATTGTTGCCTCTTTTTGATAGTCAGAATATGAATCATCTGTATATTTCCATGATACATTTACTGTATATGCTGATTCATCTGTTTTTTCTCCATATGCATATTCTTCTTGTTTTACATCTTCTATTTTAATAGAGTCCACATCTACTACAGGTAAGTCTTGTTTTCTATTATTATATATATTACTTTCTACATATTTATAATATGTATCTTCAGCATTTAACAAATAGTTTGCTAAAACATCACTATATACAAAGTCAACTCCACCAACATCTGTTTTAGCTGATTTATCTTTTAATGAATAGAAATCATAAATATACATTTTTGATATTTGTTTTAGGTATGCTTTCTCATCAACTTTTTTTGCCTCTAATATATCTTTTAATTCATAAAACATATTTTTATAGGCTTTTGGTTTAGTTTCTTTTAATTTATAATCATAATCCTTTATTTCACTTAAAATTTTTACTTCTTTTGTTTCTGTAGTTTTTGATACTTGTTTATAAATTATGAATCCAGCTATTAGTACTACAACAATTAATAAAATAATAAGTATTCTTTTGGCTTTCTTTTTTAATTTCATATTTATTCCTTTCTACTCTCCTGATATTTCTTTAGATTTTTTTTCATTTAATAAGTCAAATACAATTATATCATTTGATACATCAAGTAATTTATTAGTATACTCTGAATTCTTTGTGATTTCTTCTTCTGTAATTGGTTCGTCTGATAAAGATAAATATGCTTCTTTTTGACTATTATAATACATTTTATTTGTAACCCAATTTCCATTAGGGAATACTACTATATTATTATTTTTGATGTTGAATATGTCATGTCCTAGTGCATATTTATTTGAGAATCCAAGCATATTTCCAAGTGTTGGCATTACATCGTACATTCCCATAACATCAGTTATTTCTCTATTTAATTTTTCATCGCCTTTTGAATCTTTTGTCCAGATAATAAATGGTACTCTTCTTCCTACTTCATATTGGAATGAATCATATTCTTTATAATTTGGATCATTTTCTGTTAGAAACTCATGTGTTTCCATGTTGTAATTATATAATTTGTTATATTCACTTCTAGGTAGTCTTGCATCATGATCTCCATATAGAACTATTACTGTATTATCTAATAATCCAGCTTCGTCAAGTTCATTTATATATTCTCCTAGTGCACTATCTGCATAGTGAAGTGATTTAAAGTAGTTTCCTAACTTAGTTCCTTCCATGTACGGATATGTTACTTCTTCTTGTGTACCGTTTTCATTTGTTACTGTACCTTTTATATCTACATTAAATTCTCCATATTTTTCTACATCTGAGAATGGTGTATGATTTGATAACATAATTGATATTCCATACCATTTATCATGATTTTCTGATATTTTTTTAATCTTTGGTATTGATTGCTTAAAAAATTCCTTATCTGACAATCCTAATCCTATTGTATTTTCTTTAGTTACTTTATAATCTGTTTTACTATAGAATTTCTTATATCCTAAAGTATTATGCATTGCTCTTCTATTCCAGAAATCAGCGTTATTTGCATGCATACTAAATGTGTAATAACCTTTTTCTGTTAGTAAATTAGGTGTTGAAATATAAGTTCTATCTGAATAAGAAACAAATGCAGTTCCACTCTTTGTAGGCATTAATGATGTATTAAATGTTAATTCTGAATCACTACTTGTTCCAACGCTTACTTGTGAATAGAAGTTTGAGAAGAATAAACCCTCACTGGCTAATTTATTTAAGTTTGGTGTTACTTCTTGACCATTAAAACTTAATTTCATTGCGTTTCTCATCATACTTTCTGCATGAATAACAATTACATTTTTTCCTTCAAATATATTTGTATACTCATTAGTTTCAACACTTTTTGAATCTTTAAAATATTCATCAAAAGTATTCTTTGCTTTTTCATAACCAAACATTGAATTTATTTTTGGTTGTATTGAAACTACTAAATCATTTGCTTGATAAATATAAATACCAAAACGCATTACTATGTATTCTTTATTCCATTGTTTATAAAATCTTGATACATCAAGTGATGACATTGTGATTAAGAAAATAAATAATAATACTCCCGAAAAAGCTAATGTTTTTAATGTTTTCTTTTTTCTTTCTGCTTTTAATTCAAATTTTTTATAATAATTTTTCTTTTTTAATTTTAAATGAACAGCAATTAAAGCTATTGGTGATAAAAGATATATTAAGTCTTTTAATTGAAGTACATTTTCTACAACCGCATCTCCTACATCACCAATATATTGTGTTAGTGATAACATTGAAACCGATGCAAATGAAGTATAAAATGTATAATATACAGAATTAATCATACAAATTGCGGTTAAAAATATGTTAAATCCTAGGTAGTAAGCAAATCTATTTTTAGGTTTTAACAAATAGCCAAATGCTCCTATTGCACTTACGACCACTAAATCTGCCATTATTGCTTTTACTGATAAAAAGTTTTCCAGTGTATGCATACAGAAAAATCTTAGTACCGTAGAACATAAAACTCCCGTTAATACAAAAGTTACAAATAAGGCATTATTTTTAAAATACTCTTTAATTAAATGTTCATTTTTTACTTTTTTGAATTGTTTAATTAAATTATCTTTTCCTTTTTTTATAGCAATTTTAATTCTTTTCATAAATTACCTCTCTTTACTTTGCACATTTAATTATAGCACCATTGTATATTATTTTCAATTATCTTGAGTGGTCCATATTATATATAATTTTATCATATTATTTATTAATTTTGAAATACAAAAAACAAAGAAGTGTTATTCTTCTTTGTAACTGGCATTTATAATCATTCCAAATACGAATATATATGATAATAAGTAAATCCATAATAATAATATTAATATGTTTGATAAACTACCATAAAATATATCATATCTTGTAAATTTATCAATATAAAATACAAATATTTCTGTTGATAAAATCCATCCTAATGAAGTGAATAATGCTCCTGTATTTGTTGTTTTTGTTTCTATTTCTTGATCTGGAGCTATTACGTATATAAGTTTTATATTTATATATAATATGACTAATATAAATGGATATTTTAGTATAGATAAAAATGATTGTAGGAACATAACTAATTTTGTATTTCCTGTTAAATTAATTATTATTTCAAATATGTTACTACCAAATACAGGTACTAAGATTAGGAATAAAAATAGTCCTACGAAGATAAATGTCATAAAAATTGCTTTCATTCTTCTACTTAAAATATTTCTTGGTGTAACTTTATATATTTCGTTTGATGTATTTATCATTGAATAAGCTCCGTTTGAAGCTAATAGGAATGCTGAACAGTAAAATATTATTATATTAAATGTAATTCCTTGGCCTGTTATTATGCTATTTAATATAGATGCTATTTGTTCTGGAACTGCATTTGATACTGCTTCTCTAACTGTTTCTGTTGAAATTGATAGTGTTGCAGTCATTGTTCCTAATAATGCGACTAATGGAATTATTGTCATTACAAGAAAAAAGGCAAGTTGTCCTGGTAATATTCTTAACTCTGGGTACATTAAGAGTCTAAATATTTTCAGTATAAACTTTCTTGCCTTTTCCATACTATCACCTTTTATTTATATTCTTCTTTGTTTGTTATCATTTCTAGTGTTGCTTCATTTATAGCATCGTCTAATGTCTTTATTTCATCTGTTATCATACTATATCCTATCGCAGCACCAAATTCATGTGGAAGATTTTTCATTTCTTTTGATAGTTTCTTAGTATATGTATTAATTTGCCTATCGCTATATCCAACTAAATATATTAAGAATTCGTTACCATCTGTTCTTATTATTTCACTGTTTTCTAGTTGTGTATTTACTAGTATTCCAGCAGCTTTTACTATTAATTGGTCTCCTTCTTCATGTCCATAATTATCATTTACATATTTAACATTATTCAAGTCTACAATTACTATTGATTGAGGGAACACTTCACAATCTTCCCATTCTTGCATTTTAGCATTTAAATAATTTCTATTTTTAAGTGACGTTAACATATCTGTATATTTTTGTCTATCACTAATTTTTACTTTTTTCTTTGCTTTTTTCTTTTTCAAATATATATAAGTTATTCCTAGGATAATTAATGGTGTAAATACAATTATTAATACTATTGTATATACTTGTTCAAATGTTGAATCTTGTAATATTGAAGCATTTAAATTTTCTATTCCTGAATTTCTATAATTGTAATATGAATTAGTATTAATTATGTAATTAAATAAATTATAGAATGCTTCATCATCACTTTTAACCATGAATTTATAATCATTCATCATATTATCTTTATATAGTAATTTTAATTTTTTAAATTTGTTATTTTGGTAATATGAATATATTTCATTATCTACTACTATTATTCTTGAACCAGCATTTTTTACTAAATCATCTAAATTATCATATGTTTTGATATTAGCTCTTGAGTTATTTTTGAAGTAATTATATAGTGAATCATCTTTTAACATAGCAATATTTTCGCCTTTTAAACTTTCAAATGAACTAACTATATGATTATCTTCTTGTTTTCCAAGAATTACGTAATCTTCTATAAATGTTGATACTGTTGATAAATATTTTTTATTGCTATAGTTATAGTAATCAAAATAAATATCTACTTCTTTTTTATCAATTGCCTTTTTTAAGTCTGCAATTGTTTCATATTTTTTGTATTCAAAGTTTATGTCTGCTAGTCTTGATACTCTATCAACATATTCTCCGGCAATACCTGCAACTTTACCATTAACTGTCTTTTCATATGGTGTATTTTCTACATATCCATATACATAATTTTTGGATATTAATTTAGTTTTTGTTTTTGAATCTACTTCATTATTTTCTAAGTAATAGTTTAGATATTCTTTATTATATGCATCTACATAACTTGTTTGTTTCCATTTATTATAATATTTTGTAACTATTGTATTTAATTCTTTATTATCTTCACTTAATGTTAGTACTATTTGTTTTTGTAATTCTGTAAAATAATAATTTATAGAATACTTGTCATTTTTAATTGTATAGTTTAAATACATTATATTTGGAACTATAATCATATTTACTGTTCCATTGTCTAAGGCTTTATATAAATCTGTAATATTATTATAAGTTTCATATGATAAGTTTGTTCCACCTTTTAAGTAATAACTTATTTCGCTTTTATCTGATTCAAATATTCCAAATTTAATATTTTTCATATCTTTAATATGATTTAGTCTTTGATATTCTTTTCCTATTGCTACATAGTTATCATTAAATAATGGTATATCTTTTGAAGATAATTTTTCATCATTGTCTAATATTCTTATTTTAAAACTATTTGTTTTTGTACTTTCTGTTTTTAGATAAGATATTTTATTAAAGGTAATTCCTATTTTATCTTCAAAACTTGATATGAAGTCAAATATTACGCCTTCTCCATTTAAACCGTATAGTGGATAGTCATTTACTATTTCAAAGTCATATTCTTGTGATTTGTTATTTTCTACCCATCTTTTTTCTGTTACTGTTAATGTTGTAGTACTATCTTCTTTATTATAGTATCTATATACAAATACAAATGTTACGACTGCAATTATTAATGGTATTATGATTAATAACTTCTTTTTCATATTAATTCTCCGCTCTATCTTTTGACCATGTTATTTTTTCATTGTTGTGGTGCTTATAACCAATTATTGGGAATTGTGATTTATTTTTTGTGTTTGTGATAAAAATTTGAATATCATAATATTTCTTTTCTTTTGTAGAAAATGCTTCAACACATTTATCTCCTAATTTTTTAGCTTCTTCTAATGAAGTTGTATCTTTTGCTTTAATGATAATGTTTATTATTCTTCCAGCTGTCGTTACTTCAGTTGACTTTGAACTGTCACTTACGGCTTTTACTACTTTATCTTTAGTTGATTGTGTAATTTGAACATCTTCTATTCCATCTAGTCTTGTTCCATAAATAGCTTTTCCTTCATCAGATGATATTACACTTTTCACAGCAAAAATCCCTGCTAAAACAAGGATAAATACTAATATTCCAATAATTGTACTTTTATTTTTAATTTTTAATTTTGTTTTTTTGCTCATATTTTCACATCCTAATATAAGTATAATTATACACTATGTGATTTTCTTTTTCAACTTGGAATTATTTAAGTTCTTCTATTAAAATATCCATGGCCATTTTTGGATTTGCTTTTCCTTTTGTCTTTTTCATTATTTGTCCCATTAGATATTTAATTGCTCTATCGTGTCCTGCTTTATAGTCATTAACACTTTCTTCATTTTCTTCTATTATTTCTTTTATTATATTTCTAATTTCTGTATCATCTGTTATATTTTCTATACCATTTTCTTGTATTATTTCTTTTATTGATTTGTCGCTTTCTAAAACCTCATCAATTATTTCTTTTAAGTTTTTACTAGTTATTGTATTATTTGCATAATCATTTACTAATTCTATAAATCTTTCTTTAGTAAGTGTTGTGTCAATAATTTGTTTTTCATTTTTATTTAAGTATGCTGAAATGTCTCCTAATAATAGATTTGAAGCTATTTTAAAATCTATCTTTTCATCTAATAATGTATTGAAATAATCGCTTAATGGTCTATTTTGAATTAATTTATTTGCATTAATTTCTGTAACATTTCTTTCTAAATATTTTTTTCTTCTTTCTTCTGGCATCATTGGTGTTTCACTATTTGCATTTTCAATCATTTCATCTGTTAAAACTACAAATGGAATATCTGGTTCTGGGAAATAGCGATAGTCATTACCGGTTTCTTTAACACGCATTAAAACTGTATCTTGTAATTTGTCGTCAAATCTTCTTGTTTGTTCTTTAAAAGTTTCACCATTTTCATATAATTTTTTTTGACGAATTATTTCTTTTTCAATACTTAGTCCTACATTTGAAATTGAACCAATATTTTTTATTTCTACTTTTGTTCCAAATGGGTCTTTTTCATTCTTTCTTATTGAGACATTGGCATCAGCTCTCATTGAACCTTCTTCCATTTTACAGTCACTTATATTTCCATAGAATAATAACTCTTTTAATTTTTCTAGATATAATTTTGCTTCTTCTGATGATGTCATGCATGGTTTTGTTACTATTTCTATTAATGGTACTCCGGCACGGTTGAAGTCAAGTAGTGTTTTTGTACCGCGATGTGCACTTTTACAAGTATCTTCTTCTATATGCATTTCTTCTATCCCTATACGCTTTTTTTGGCCATTTACATTTATTTCTACATAACCATCATAACCAATTGGTGTCCTTGCTTGAGTAATTTGATAGTTTTTTGGATTGTCTGGATAAAAATAGTTCTTACGATCAAAATGCATTGTCTTTCTTATTTTACAATTAAGTATTGTTGCAGCACGAATTGCTAAATTAATTACTTCTTCATTTAATGTTGGTAATGTACCTGGGTAACCTAAGTCTATAACATTTGTTAGAGAATTTGCCATTTCTCCATAACCATTAACTGAATTTGAAAATATTTTTGTTTTTGTTTTTAATTCAACGTGTACTTCAACGCCAATTGTTGGTATGTAATTATTCATTATCTTCACCTCTGTTAGGATTTAAATTCAAGTTTAATTTTTTTTCTATGTAACTTGCAAGCTTATAAATTTTTGCCTCTTCAAATGAATCTCCAATTATTTGCATACCAATTGGCATATTTTCTTTATCAAAACCTATCGGTAAACTTAAACCTGGAAGCCCTGCCATATTTACAGGTATTACTAAAACGTCATCCATGAATGATTTTGATGGGTCATCCATTGGATCTGTTAAATTATATGCTGTTGTTGTTGTTGTTGGGCCTATTACTAAATCATATTTTTTAAAGCAGTTTTTAAATTCTGTTCTTATATCATCTCTAATTGATAATGCTTTATTATAATATGTTTTTGCATTTTCACCACTTAGTAAATATGAACCTACCATTATTCTTCTTTTTACTTCTTCTCCAAAACCTTCTGCTCTTGTACTTAAATATAAATCTTCTATATTTTTTGGATTTTCTGTTGAATGACCATATCTTATACCATCAAATCTTGCTAAGTTGGAGCTTGCTTCACCCATAGCAATTATTTGGTAAAGTGTAACAGCATTTTCAATATATTTTATATCAACAAAATCAACTACTGCACCAGACTTTTCTAAGACTTTTATTGTATCTTTTACTTTTTCTCTTATTTCTTTATTTACGATATCACTCATAAAGTAGTTTGGCACTGCTATTTTCATGCCTTTAATATCTTCTCCAATTAATCTTGTGAAGTCTTCGTCTTCTTTATTGGCTGATGTTAAGTCACGTTCATCTTTTCCAACTAAAATATTAAGCAACACTGCATTTTCATATACATTTTTTGTCATTGGTCCGATTTGATCTAGACTTGATGCAAAAGCAATTAATCCATATCTTGATATTCTTCCATATGTTGGTTTCATTCCAACAATACCTGTATAACTTGCTGGTTGTCTTATTGAACCACCTGTATCACTTCCTAGTGCAAATAGTAAATCTCTTTCTGCTATTGTTGTTGCTGAACCTCCTGATGATCCACCAGATATTTTTTCTTTGTCCCATGGGTTTTTTGGAGCACCAAAATATGATGTTCTTGAACTTGATCCCATTGCAAATTCATCCATGTTAGTTTTACCAATTATTATCATATTATTTTTTTTGATTTTTTCTACAACAGTTGCATCATATATTGGAATAAAATTATCTAGAATATGAGAAGCACAAGTTGTTCTTAATCCTTTTGTAACAATATTATCTTTTACAGCTATTGGTAATCCAAACAATAAGTTATCAACTTCTTTATTTTCTAATTCTTTTGCTGTCTTTATTGCTTCTTCTTTATTTAAAGTAATGTATGCATTTAAGTCTTTATTTTTTTCTATTCTTTCAAAGCATTCTTCTACTAAATCAATTGGCTTTATCTTTTTTTCTTTTAATAAACTGTGAATTTCTTGAATAGTCTTATCTAAGTATTTCATTATGCACCTTCACCTCCACTTATTACTACTGGTACTGCTATATAATTGCCACTATGTCGTGGAGCATTTTCTATTACTTCTTTTGGATTTAGCATTTCTCCTGATTCATCTTTTCTTAATTTTGTATTTTCTTCCCAACAAGCAATTAAAATTTCATCATCATAACCTTTTACGTCATTTATTTTTTCTACGTCGTTTAATAATTGTTTTAGTTGTACTCTATATTTTTCTATTTCTTCTTCTGTTAATTTTATACGTGCCAATTCTGCGACGTGTAAAATTTCTTCTCTTGTTAATTTATCCATATCTCCTGTACTCCTTTGTTTTCTTATTATAACAAATTTTATATTATTTTTAAACTTATTTTATCTCTATTCCAATAGGACAATGGTCTGAACCTTTAACCTGTGAATATATTTTTGTATTTGTGATGTCATTAATAAATTCTTTATTTACAATAAAATAATCTATTCTCCAGCCAATGTCTTTTTCTCTTGCATTGTGCATATAACTCCACCATGTATATTTTATGGTGTCTTGATTAAAATATCTAAATGTGTCAATGTATCCTGATTCTAATAATTCAGTCATCTTATTTCTTTCTTCATCTGTAAAACCTGCTGAGTGATGATTAGTACTTGGATTTTTAATATCTATTTTTTCATGAGCTACATTTAAATCTCCACAATAGATTACGTTTTTCTTTATTCTTAAATTATTTAAATATTCTCTCATCTTGTCTTCAAATCTCATTCTTGATTCTAGTCTTTCTAAGTTTCTTTTTGAATTTGGTACATAACAGTTTACTAAGTAAAATTTATCAAATTCTAAAGTTATTGTTCTTCCTTCACTATCATATTCTTCATCATTTATTCCATATGTGACAGTGATAGGATTAAGTTTTGAGTAAATCATCACTCCAGAATAGCCTTTCTTTTCTGCTGGATATAGATATTCATTATACCCTAATGGATGAAATTGTAATTGTTCTTCTGTAACTTTTGTTTCTTGGAAACAATAAATATCTGCTTTTTCTTCATTAAAAAATAGATCTAGTCCTTTATTTAGACATGCTCTAATTCCTGCTACATTCCATGATACTATCTTCATCTTATTCACCTCAACAATGTTATTATAACATAAAAAATAGACATCAACTTTGAACTGAACCCCAAAAGTTGGACAGTTTATTAATAGTTTCTAATTAGAGG
>OIYG01002756.1_pt1 | contig 10690 bp, 9 predicted proteins | sample 1587861 | NCBI WGS metagenome assembly OIYG01 (sample SAMN03283272) | human gut metagenome | biome: human-associated habitat; material: feces | host: Homo sapiens | place: Peru | collected 2012 | reverse complement strand
CCCGCTGGTAACAGGCACCTCCCCGTGGTGGAAACCCGACGGTTGCCACTACATATGTACTCAGTGAGCCGAGAGACTAGCCCTCAGCGCGTGAGCCGTCTGTTAGAGGCAGACGGCTCACTTCTTTTTATCGCGCAGATACAGCACGAGAGACACAATGCTGGCAATGGAGCCCAACGCTCCAAGGACAGACAAAATTGTCGAAGTAATATGTATCGCCTCCCTCGGAAAGATTTCCCGCGAGAGCTGCATACACGCCTCCATTCCGCTCTCGCGGGATGACAGGCAACCGTCTTTTACCGCACACCGTCTACAAAGGAGGAAAAAACTCGACTCGGACGGTGGGCTTCCACTTACGTTTTATTATACAGGATTCTGTTGGTTTGTCAAATAAATTGGGCGTTTTTTCTGTTAAGCCGTCCCGCTCGTCGATTTTGGGCTGATATGCCTCAATCGGCCTTTTTTCGAAGCTATTCATAAAAAATCGCTCGTACAATTTATCTTGATTTCCGTAAATTCCCTCTTGACAAAACGTTATTCTCCGCTATAATAGTTAGCAGAGGCTAACCTACATCTTGCGCGGTTCGATCCCCCTTGCCGCCTGGATTTTGTTTGTTCTTTGTTACGCAGAATCACCCCGACCGGAAACCGGCCGGGGTGATTCAATATTCCCTTGATTTTTCGAAAAAAAGCTGATAAAATGCAGAAAAAACCACAGGAAAAGGAGCGGCTGTATGGGCCAGGAAATCTATTCGAAGCTGGGCAGTATCCCCACGGGGTACGCACCGGACAGGATCGTAGAGGGGTGCCTTGTGCTGGAGGGCGGGGCCTTCCGGGGGATGTATACCCAGGGAGCTCTGGATGCCTGGATGCAGCGGGGGCTGAATTTTCAATGCACCCTGGGCGTCAGCGCCGGGGCGCTGGCAGGGGTAAGCTACGTCAGCGGCCAGATCGGCCGGTCCGCCCGGGCAAACCTGGGCCACCGCCATGACAAGGCCTATATCGGCACCGATGCCCTGCGGAAAAGCAAAAGCCTCATCCGCCTGGATTTCCTGCTGAACGACTACAATGCCATTGAGCCTCTGAATGAGGCCCGGTTCCATGACCCCCGCCGCCGCTTCCTGGCAGAGGCCACGGACTGCCGCACGGGAGAGGCCGTCTTCTGGGAGCGGGGCCAGTGCGACATTTTCTCCGCCGCCAAGGCCTCGGCCTCCATGCCCTTTGTAACCCCCATGGTGAATGTGGACGGCATTCCCTGCCTGGACGGCGGGTGCAGCTGCGGCATTCCCTTCGACTGGGCCCTGGGCCAGGGATATGAGAAAATCGTGGTCATCCGCACCCGGCACCGGGGCTATCGAAAGCCCCCAAAGGAGCGGGCCACGGCCGAGGCGGTGTACCGCCGCTGGCCGGAATTCGCCCGGAATGTGGACCGGATTCCCACGGTTTACAATGGCCTGTGTGACCGCCTGGACACCCTGGAGCAGCAGGGCCGGATCTTTGTCCTGGCCCCGGAAAAGCCCATCCGGGTATCCCGGGTGGAGGGAGACCTGGAAAAGCTGGGTGCCCTCTACTGGCAGGGCTACACTGAGGGGCTGAACTGCCTGGATAAGCTATCCGAATATCTGGGTGAGCCGGTGTAATTTAAGCACCCCGCGTTCCGAAACAGGAACGCGGGGTGCTGTGTTTACGGGAATCAGCCCTTGACGGAGCCGGCGGTGACGCCCTTGATGATGAAGCGGGACAGGAAGATGTATACGGCCAGAACGGGCAGAATGGCCAGCAGGATGAACATATACACCTTGCCCAGGTCAAACTTGGAATAGTCCGCCGCCCGGAGCTGGGCGATCATGATCGGAACGGTCTTCATTTCGTTCTTGTTCAGCAGCAGCGCGGGCAGGAAGTAGTTGTTCCAGGACTCCACGAAGGAGAAGATCATCTGCACGGCAATGGCGGGCTTGATCATGGGCAAAACAATGCGGTTGAAGGTGTAGAACTCGCCGGAGCCGTCCACCCGGGCGGCATCCACGATCTCCATAGGCAGCACAGACGCCATATACTGCTTCATGTAGAAGAAAACCACGGGGGCGGCAATGCCGGGGAGGATCAGCGGAATGTAGCTGTCCGTCAGGCCGAACTTGTAGCACAGCTGGACAAAGCCGGAAGCGCTGACCTGCTTGGGGATGACCATCACCGCCAGAATGAAGGTGGTGGCCGCCTTTTTCAGCTTGAAGTCATAGGCGTGGAGGCCGTAAGCTGTCAAAGCGGAGAAATAGGTGGTGAGGATGGAGGTGCAGGCGGCCACGAAGAAGCTGTTGGCCATGCCTCTGGGGATATTGATGGAGGCGTCGTTCCAGGCGTTTTTGAAGTTGGTCAGGAAATTCCCCTGGGGCAGGAACTTGAAGCCGCCCTGCAGGTCCGCATTGGTACGGGTGGAATTGATGATCAGCATATAGAAGGAGAACAGACACAGAATGGACAGGAAGATCAGGATGATATAGACCACGATCCTGCTCAGTGTCAGCATGGCCTTGGCCTTGCGGCTGTCGGAAGAATTGGATTTCATGATGACACCTCCTTAGTTATCGTCCTTGGTCAGACTTCTGAACACCAGAATGCTGAGCAGGCCCGTGATGATGAAGATGATCACGGAAACCGCACCGGCCATGCCGTAGTTCTTGCTGGTTTTCAGGAAGTTGTTCAGGTACATGATGAGGGTTGTGGAGCTTCTGTTTGGGGTGCCCGCGCCGTTGGTCAGGACCTGGGGTACATCGAACATCTGCAAGCCGCCGATGAGGGCCGTAATGATGGTGTACACCAGCACCGGCATCAGCAGGGGCAGGGTCACCCGGAAGAAGACCTGCAGGGAGTTGGCTCCGTCCAGATTGGCGGCCTCAAAGAGGTTCTGGTCAATGCCCATAATGCCCGCCATCAGCAGAATGGTGGTGTTGCCGAACCACATGAGGAAGTTCATGGTGGCGACCAGGCCCCGGACGGTGATCTGCTTGTCGAAGAAGGGAATTGCCTCGTCGATCCAGCCGAGCTGAACGAGCAGCTGGTTCACAGGGCCCACATTGGAGAACAGGGTGAAGAACAGCATGGAAAAGGCGGAGGCCATAATCAGGTTCGGCATATAGATGACGGTCTTGAAAAACTGCTGGCCCTTGATTTTCAGCCGGTAGCTGGTAAAGAACACGCTCAGCAGCAGGGCGATGAGCACCTGGGGCACCGCGCCCTCGATCCACATGAGCAGGGTGTTGGCGGTGAATTTTAGGATGCTGATGGAGCCGTTCTTATCCGGAGTGAAGAGCTTTACATAATTCTGGAAGCCCACGAACTTCGGCCCAACCTGGGTCAGGCCCTCCCGGTAGTTCTCGAAGAAGCTGTTGTAGATGGTCAGCACCTGGGGTGCCAGGGAGAAGATGCAGTAGGTCACGAAGAAGGGTAGAATGAAAATGTAGCCCCATTTGGCGTAGCTTACGCCCTTTTTCCCCTTGACACAGGCGGGTTTTACGGTTGTTTGCATATGATTTTCCTCCCTTGGTTGGTTTTTGTGTAGAGCGTTTCCTCTAAAACCTTCCCCCACGGGGAAGGGGGACCGCCGCCGTAGGCGGTGGTGGAAGAGGGGCCTTACCAGCGAGAGCACTGTGCATTTTTTGCACCACTCGCGCCCGCTACGCCCCTCCTCAGTCTCGCTGTCGCGAGCCAGCTCCCCCGGAGGGGAAGCTTTTTTCTCAACCTTCCCGCTGGGAAGGTTGGAGCGTATTTCTTTCCGGTCTTCTGGATGGGGAAGGTTTCCCCACCCGGAACGCCGGAAAGCATTCCCGGGGCAGGGCGCAGGCCCTGCCCCGGAGAGGAGAACGAAAAGGAAGGTTACGGAGTAACGATGGTGGGATAGCTCTCGGAGACCATGGCGTAGAAGTTGGCCATTGCCTGCTCCTCGCTCACATCGCCGTCGCAGTATTCACGCCAGCACTTCTGCATATCTTCGTTGATCAGCTGATCGTAGATGGTGTGGTTCTCAAAGACGATGTTCTTTGCCAGCTCTACATAGATCGCGGTGTCGTTCTGGCCCCCCAGGAAAGCGTTGCCAAAGTTGGGATCGGAAGCGAACTTGGCGTTGACGGCCTGGTTGTTGGAGAACTGCATATCGTCGGAAACCAGCTTGGAGCAGGTCTCTTCGTCGTTGATGAACAGGTTCATAATGTCAGCAACCATGGTGGGGTTATCGGTGCCGGTGGGAGCCAGCAGCCAGGTGCCGCCCCAGAAGTGGGCCTGAGGACCTTCGCAGATGGCCCAGTCGCCATAGCAGCCCTTCTCGGCATCCTGTGCGTTGCCCATGGAGAAGTTGTAGTACCAGGCAGGTCCAAAGTAGCACATGACCTTGCCGTCGCCGAACATCTGGGCGGTGCACTCGTCGGACCAGATGTCGCAGGTCTGGGTGTAGCCCTTGTCGGTGAAGTCCTTAGCCTGCTGCATCCAGGTCTTCATAGCCTCGGGAATCTGCAGGTTGTTGTCGGCGTCCACCCAGGGCTCGTCAACGTTGTTGGAGAATACGCGGTAGGTAGCGGACTCGGAAGCGGTCATCATGTAGCCCTTGGCCTTGGCCTGCGCGGCAACATCATTGAATTTGTCCCAGTCGGACAGGGCCTTCTGGACTTCTGCGGGGTCATCGGTGCCCAGGACATCCTGTGCGATGGAGCGGCGGTAGATCAGCGCGGCGGGGCAGCACTGGAAGGAGACACCCTTGACGACGCCGTTGGCATCGGAAGCGCACTGCACGGTGTAAGCATAGGTATTGGAGAAGTCGGTAACGCCCAGCTTGGTGACATCCTGGGTGAAGTCGGAGCCGGTGTACTTCTGGATGTAGTCAGCTTCGGCCAGGAACAGGTCCACCTTGTCGTCAGCGGCGGCATTTTCCTGGTTCAGCAGAGCCTGGTCCAGCTTTTCCTGGTAAGCGCCGTTGTCACTGGGGGTAATGATCCAGTTGACGGTGACACCTTCGGGAACGGTGTAGTACTTCTCGAAGAAGCCCTTGAACTCCTCGTTCCAGGCATAGATGTTGAACACCTTGCCCTCGGAGGACTCTTCGGCGGGAGCCTCGGTCTGGGTATCGTCTGCCTTAGGTGCGGCAGTGGTTGCGGCCGCGGTGGTGGCTGCGGGTTGCTGAGAGCTGCAGGCACACAGTGCAAAGACCATGGCCAGCGCAAGGATCATGGATAGCGCCTTTTTCATTGTATGTTCCTCCTTAAATTGATAACTGCTTTATGTGCACCGCTTCTGCGGAAAACACCGAATTTATCTGAGCTTTGCCACGGATTCCCGAACCCGCAGGCTGCCCGGAATGATGATCCGGTCCAAAAGTGTCGTCTTGGGGTGCTCGATGAGATCAATGAGGCCCTTGGCGGCTGCCGTGCCCATGGCTTTCGTATCCTGGTGGTAGGTGGTAAGCCGTGGGGAGAGAATGTCCGCCAGAGGAATTCCATCGTAGCCAATGACGGAAATGTCCTCCGGGATTCGCAGCCCCGCCTCCCGAATGGCGTTCAGGCCGCCCAGGGCGGAAAAATCATCCGGAAAGAAGATGCAGCTGGGGCGGTCCGGCAGGGAGAGCAGCTCTTTCGTGATCTCCGCGCAAGTATTGGCCTCGTGATAGAGGCCCTGGCGGACAATGGCCTCATCCGCCCGGAAGCCCAGCTCCTCACAGGCCCGGTAGAAACCCGTAAGCCGGTTCTCGGTAACGGCGGTGCGCTCGCCGTGGATAAAGGCGATGCGCCGGTGGCCCTGGCTATAGGCGTATTTTACAAGGGCCTCCATGCCCTGGACATTGTCGGAGACGATGGCCAGGCGGTTATTGAAGATATGGTCAATGGTGACAACAGGCAGCTCGGAAGTCACCAGCTCCAGCACCTGGGGATCGGAAAAATCCACACTGGCGATGATCACCCCGTCCACACCCCGGTAGCGGCAGTGCTGCAAATAGGTGGTCCGGCGGCCTACGTTGCGGTTGATGAAGGTCACATCGTAACCCCGGCTTTCGGCCTCCACCTTCAGGCTTTCCAGCACGGAGGAGAAATACTCATGGGTCAGACCGCTGTTCTGCTCGTCCACGAAGAGGATGCCGATGTTGTAGGTCCGGTTGGCCTTCAGGGCCCGGGCGGCGGAGTTGGTCACATAGCCCATCTCCTCGGCGGCGGCACAGATCCGGTCTCTGGTTTCGGGGCCGATGTCCGGCTGGCCGTTCAGGGCCTTGCTCACCGTGGCAACGGAAACGCCGCAGCGCTGGGCAATGTCCTTCATGCTGACCATATTGGCTCCACTCCTTTCGACGATTTTCCTCAATCGTTTTCGTAACCAAAGCATAGCGCAACTTTCCTAAAATTGCAAGAGGCAATTTCACATTTTTTGACCAGAACGTGAAATTTGAATGGTTTCCACAAAAGCACAGCGAAAATCTGGGCACATTGACAACGTAAAACTTTCGCATTTTTCGCTCTGTTTTCAAAATCGCACAGAAACAGGCGTTCTCTCTTGGGCACAATTGACGAAAATTAAAGTTCTTGAAAAGATAAGTTGCGTTTTTTGCAAAGATGCGCTATCCTAAAAAAGAGAATATCTTAACTTAAACGTTTTCAGAAAACGAATAAGTTGAAAATATGTAAGGAGGATCCCTATGCAGTACGGTCATTTTGATGATGCGCTCCGGGAGTATGTGATCGATACCCCCACGACGCCGCTGCCCTGGATCAACTATCTGGGCAGCGAAGACTTCTTCGCCCTGGTATCCAATACGGCGGGAGGCTACTGCTTCTATAAGGACGCCCGCCTGCGGCGCATTACCCGCTACCGCTACAACGGCAGCCCTCTGGATGCCGACGGCTTCCATGTATATGTCCGCATGGCGGACGGAACGGTCTGGAACCCCGGCTGGCAGCCCACCCAGCAGGCGCTGGACTTTTACCGCTGCCGCCACGGCCTGGGCTATACCGTCATCCGGGGCAAAAAGAACGGCATTTCCTTAGAGCAGGCCATGCTGGTGCCAAACGGTGACAATTGCCTGCTGCTGAAGCTGACGGTCTGCAACGAATCGGCGGAAACGCAAAAAGTGAGCCTCTTCCCCTATGTGGAGTTCTGCCTGTGGGATGCCATGGACGACAGCTCCAATTTCCAGCGGAATTTCTCCACAGGAGAGGTGGAAATTGAAAAGAACGCCCTGTATCACAAAACCGAGTACCGGGAGCGCCGGGACCACTATGCATTCCTGTGGTCCGACAGGCCCTATGACGGCTTCGACACCGCCCGGGATGCGTTTCTTGGGGTCTACGGCAGCCCCGCAAAACCCGCAGCGGTCTTAAACGGCTGCTGCACCGGCTCCCACGCCCACGGCTGGGCCCCGGTGGGCGCCATGGAGTTTGACCTGGAGCTGACCCCCGGCGAGGAAAAGCAGCTGGTTCTGGGCCTTGGCTATATTGAAAATCTCCAGGAAGCAAAATTCGTCTCCCCCGGGGTCATCAACAAGGCAAAAGCCCACGCCATGATGGAAAAATTCGGCTCCCCCGCCGCCTTCGACAGGGCCCTGGAGGGGCTGCGGAAGTTCTGGGGCGATCTGCTCAGTGGCTGCACCGCCGAGACCGGGGACGAAAAGGTGGACCGGATGGTGAACATCTGGAACCAGTACCAGTGCATGGTGACCTTCAATATGTCCCGCTCCGCCAGCTATTTTGAAAGCGGCATGGGCCGGGGCATGGGCTTCCGGGATTCCTGTCAGGACCTGCTGGGCTTCGTGCATATGGTTCCCGAAAAGGCCCGGCAGCGTTTGCTGGACATTGCTGCCACCCAGTTCCCGGACGGCAGCGCCTACCACCAGTACCAGCCCCTGACCAAGAAGGGCAATCTGGCCGTGGGCTCCGGCTTCAATGACGATCCCCTGTGGCTCATTGCCGGTACGGATGCCTACATCAAGGAAACCGGCGATTTCTCCATCCTCATGGAGCAGGTACCCTTCGACAATGACGAAAGCCTGTCCCAGCCCCTGATGGAGCACCTGCGCCGCAGCGTGACCTATACCATGACCCACTTGGGGCCCCATAAGCTGCCCCTCATCGGCCGGGCGGACTGGAACGACTGCCTGAATCTGAACTGCTTCTCCGCCCACCCCGGCGAGAGCTTCCAGATCACCGGCCCCAGCGAGGGCCCCGTGGCCGAAAGCGTCTTCATCGGCGGCTTGTTCGTCAAGTATGGCGCAGCCTATGCCGAGCTCTGCCGCCACCTGGGCCATACGGAGGAGGCGGATAAGATTTCCGCCGCCGTGGCCGACATGGAGCAGACTGTGCTCACTGCCGGATGGGACGGGGAATGGTTCCGTCGGGCCTACGATGCCTACGGCGCTCCCGTGGGAAGCAAGCAGTGCAAGGAGGGCCAGATCTTCATCGAGCCCCAGGGTATGTGCGTCATGGCGGGCATCGGCAAGGAAACCGGCGAGGCCGCCAAGGCGCTCAAGAGCGTGGAAGCCCGGCTGGACACCAAATACGGAATTGTGCTTCTGCAGCCTGCCTATACGGAATACTACCTGAACCTGGGCGAAATCAGCTCCTATCCTCCCGGATATAAGGAAAACGCCGGTATCTTCTGCCACAATAACCCCTGGATCGTCTGCGCCGAGGCGGAGCTGGGCCACGGGGACCGGGCCTTCCAGGTGTACAAGCGCACCTGCCCCGCCTATACGGAAGCCATCAGCGAGATCCACCGGACCGAGCCCTATGTGTATAGCCAGATGGTGGCCGGTATTGACGCCCCAAGCTTCGGCGAGGCGAAAAACAGCTGGCTCACCGGCACCGCTGCCTGGACGTTTTTGAGTATCTCCCAGAGCATTCTGGGTATGCAGCCCACATTGAGCGGACTGCGCATTGACCCCTGCGTCCCGGCAGACTGGAAGCGCTTCACCCTCCACCGCCGCTATCGGGGGGCGGAGTACACCGTCCATGTGGAGAACCCCAAGGGGGTTCAGAAGGGCGTGGCTGCCGTCACCGTAGACGGCAAGCCCATCACCGGCAATGTGCTGCCCATCGCCCCGGCAGGCAGCAGCGTCACAGTGGAGGTAACCTTGGGATGAACAAATTTCCAAAAAATTTCGTCTGGGGCGCTGCCTCCAGTGCCTACCAGATCGAAGGAGACCCCTTGGCCGACGGCGGTGGAAAATCCGTCTGGGATACCTTCTCCCACACCCCCGGCAAGACCTTTGAGGGCAATACCGGCGATACCGCCTGCCGCAGCTATGCCCACCCGGAATGGGACATTGAAAATTTGAAGCACATGGGCCTTTCCGCTTACCGCTTCTCCACCTCCTGGGCCAGAATCGACCCGGAAGGGGACGGAAATTGGAATGAAAAGGGCCTTGCCTACTATGACCGTCTGGTCGATCTCTGCCTGGAGGCGGGCATTGCGCCCTATATGACCCTCTACCACTGGGAGCTGCCCCAGGCCTTGGAGGACAGGGACGGCTGGCTGAATCCGGAGACCCCCAAGGCCTTTGCCCGGTTCGCCGGGATGATGGCCGGGCACTTCCGGGGCCGGGTAAAGCACTATTTTCTGCTGAACGAGCCCCAGTGCGTGGCTGCCCTGGGCTACGGAAACGGCATCCACGCCCCCGGGCGGCAGGAGCCTATGGATAAGGTCTTCCTTGTCTGGAAGCATCTTTTGCTTGCCTACGGTCTGGCTGCCCAGGCCATCCGGGCCGTGGACGGTGGGGCCGGAATCGGCATTGCCACCACCGGGCGGCTGTGCTATCCGGAGACGGAAGCCGACATTGCCGCCGCAGAGAAGGCCACCTTCCAGGTCTTCGACAACGACTGGCTTTTCACCCATCAAATGGCCCTGGACCCCATCTGCTTTGGCGCATTCCCCAAGGACTGCGCCCCGGGGAAGCTCCGGGACCTGATGGCCGCCGTCACACCGGAGGAGCTGGAGATCATCCACCAGAAGCCGGATTTCCTGGGCTTTAACATCTACAACGGCTGGTGCGTCCGGGAAGCCCAGGGTGCGCCCTATTTCATCCCCCGCTATGAAGGCTTCCCAAGAACGGCTCTGAAATGGCCCGTAACGCCCGAGGTTCTGGACTGGGGCGTGGCTTTCCTCTGGCGGCGGTACGGCTTGCCCTGCTACATCACGGAAAACGGCCTGAGCTGCAACGATGTGATAAGCCTGGACGGCCAGGTCCACGACCCCAACCGGGAGGATTTCCTGCACCGGTATCTCCTGTGCCTGAAAAACACCTTCTCCCACGGCACGGACCTGCGGGGCTACTTCCACTGGTCCCTGACGGACAACTTCGAATGGCACAGCGGCTACGGCGAGCGCTTTGGCCTGGTGTATGTGGATTTTCCCACCGGAACGCGCATCTATAAGGACAGCGCTGAGTGGTACGCCCATGTGGCAAAAACCAACGGAAAAGAGCTATAGAAATGCGAAATGGCTCCCCATTCAGGGGAGCCATCAGGCTGTCGAAAAAACCCTTACGGGCTTTTCCGACAAGTTTTTGCAGTCTGCCGCGCGCACTCCTTGTTCGCCTATGGCGAACAACTCGCACACTTGCAGCCTGAGATGTATTTTCTGTCAGGTACACGCCCCGACAGAAAATGATTTGATTTTATTTGGCGGCTTACGCCGCCAAACTCTGCGAGGCTTTTTTGACAAGCTG
>OIYG01002754.1_pt1 | contig 10692 bp, 9 predicted proteins | sample 1587861 | NCBI WGS metagenome assembly OIYG01 (sample SAMN03283272) | human gut metagenome | biome: human-associated habitat; material: feces | host: Homo sapiens | place: Peru | collected 2012 | reverse complement strand
CTTTATGGCAACCGACTTCCAGATAATTCACATTGCGTTCAGCAAGTGCCGCCTTGATTTCAGCCTTGAGCTTTTCCTGTTCGGCTTGAGCCATCTCAATAAGTTGAGCGGCCTCTTTGTACTCCTCGACCATCTTCAAGATTTCGTTTGTTGTTTTCATTGTTGATACGCTCCTTTTTGATTGATGGGTGTTTGTTTCGGTCGACCGTGTGAACTGCTGTTCACTGTCTATATTATAAGTCGACTGATACGAAAACGCAAGATGGAATGTTGCACAAGAATATAAGTCGACTTATTGTGCAAATTGTATAAGTTGACTTATATTCGGATTGACAGACGAACAGAGCCTTTATATAATTACCTTATAATGCAAAAAAAGAGGTGGCACAAATGGCAAGCGATGCACAAATAAGGGCAAGTGTAGCCCATAACAAAAAAATGGGAAGTATCACAATCAGACCGCCTAAAGAAATTGACTCCCAAATCAGAGAAGCGGCAAAACAGGCGGGGGAAAGCCTTTCAGAGTATATTTTGAAAGCCGTGCAAGCCCGGATGGAACAGGAACAGCCCAACGACTGAACAGGGGGCTATTTTCATTTTCCCGGCGGTGATCGACCGCCTAGGAGGGGACAGTACATCCCAATATTTCATCCTTGCCCCAAAACTCCATCCGAACAGGGGTAGGGGGTGTATTTGCACTGGCAGCATTGCGCTGATCGGCGGCAGAGTAGGCCAAAATAAAAAAATCCCCTGCTATTTCTAGCAGAGGATTAAAAAGTTATTTTCAATTATTTGTGGTGGTACTTAGCACACAGACCTTCCAGCATGGTGAAGTCGTTGCAGCGTTTGGCAAGTGCGGTAGTGTCGCCCTTAGTCTGTTTGTGCTTATAGAGGGATGCGGCGTTCTTTCTGATTTTATCCTGCATAGCCTTGATAATACGGTATTCGGCCAGCAATAGAGCTTTATACTTTGCATCTTTGATGGTTGAAAAATTGACGTAAGAACACTCAGAAGCAGGAACAGGGAACATACAGTTTAGATTGATAACTGCATAGTTCCCGATTTTCAAGAAGTCCAGACCGTCCTTCATCTTATAATGCTTTGTCTTAAAAGAGGACAACGGAGCAAAATAATTGTAGCCATTGATGGACAGCACAATGCCGATGTATTTCCGCTCATTGGTCTGTCCGGGCTTTTTATTGTGGAATAGCAGAGGTGCAGACGGCACAAGGTAGTCAACATAATCTGAGTTGATCTCGTAGATTTTGATTTCGTCCATGATTTTTCTCCCACAAAACAAAAAGGGTAAGCATAGCTCACCCTTCTGTTAAGTTCGCATTTAGGGTAGCGAAACACCCACTTTTAACTGTCTTAGTTAGAGCCAAGAGAAGCTCACTTGATAACTTTCTCATTCGGGGCTGAGATACACCACTGTTAAAGCTCCACACTTTTGGTGGTGGGTCGCCTAGAGATTGGCCTTTCGGCTTTTCTCCTCTTATATTATACTCGATAAGGCGTAGAATGTCAATACATTCCCGGCGGTGCCAAGAATTAAAAGTGAACGTTCATAAATCAAATTCATTTCAAGTTGTGACAGGTACAGCAGCCCTCAGATTGAGGGTGGCTCATTAACCAAACTGACTAACGAGGTCATAAATCAAACATTGTTACGTTGTTTGAACTGTTACCAAACTGGTAACGGTTGATGGGTACTCAAAACGAGTACCGAGGTCTGAACTTTCCTCAGATCGAGGACAGTTGGAGAAGCTCGACCCTCAGATTGAGGAACAAGGTCGATGCAGCACACCATCAACTGTCGTCAGATTGACGGTAGTTCAACTAATGTCGATTTGACACAGGTTGCCCGGAAAATTTCACAAAATGTGAACTGGCGTTCCTTTTTATTGGACAGTAGGCGTGGTATAATCATCTCAGAAGCCCACAAGTGGGCACAGAAAGGACGTGCAACACATGGCAGATTACGGTTATTTTGGCAAGGGTGCGGAAGGGTATGCGCACTATAAGCAGACGTTCGATAGCACCATGAAGGGCAGTAGATCGAGTGGCAGCTATCACAGTTCCAGTAGTGGCCGACTTCCTACACGGAAGGAAATTGAGCAAATGACCCCGGAAGAACGGAAGAAGCTCAACGAAAATCTGGACAAGAGCCTTGAACAGTCTGGATTGCTCCTTATGATTATCCTGCCGCTGGTGTTCTTTTTGATGGTGGTACTCAGATAATAGTGGTGTACGGCAAAATGGACAGCCTGAAGGGTGTGTCACAAATCGCTACCCGGCGGCATGGAACAGAAGTGTAACACCGTGACGTTTCGTATTTTTCCAGAAGCGGAGATTGGTTTTGCTCAAAAAATGAGCGACTAATAGTCGATTACTAAAAAATTAGTAATCGGTTTATGCCAAAAATGGCAAAAACCCACTCACCGATTGTGTCACCGAATGGATTACCGAAGCGGTATTTTATCCCTGTTTTGGTGTCGTTTATGGTCAGTTTTGAGTGGATTTCACCCAGAAATGGGGGAATTTGGGGTATTTTTCGGGAAAATAGGGTATCTGGAAGGGCTGGAAGGTGGGGAAATATTACATCTCCACCACAAATACATCAGATTTTTTCACACTCGAACAATGTTAAATAAATATCAAAGTACAGAGGGCTGTTTGCAGAGATGCAGCAGTCCTTTTTTGATGCTCGGAAGGATGCTTTGGAAATATTAAACCTTCACTTTTAATTGTAGGAGCGTCCATTCCACACAAGTGCGGAAAATCCACCGGGAATACAGCACCTTACCAGAGCCGTCAGAGAAGCTCTTCAAGAGCCTTTCCAAAACGGTGGTAAATTACCCTAGAAACAGAGAAAACCTTGCAGAACAGCCCAGAATAGCCCCAGAACGGCAGTAAATGGAGCTAAAACAGGTAGAATATAGAAGAATGGTTTTATTGTGGATTTTTGGTAATAATTGGATTTTTCTTTTTATTGCTTGTCGCCTTTTCGCCGTGTTTTGCCGTTCGCTTGGGGCTACCGGCAACACAGCGAATGCGGCAGGATAGTTGTGAAGTGGAAATCGTGAATAGCAAAACTATTACTATAGTATACCCTATATAGACGATTTGCTATTCATAATTTTTATTTACTACAAAATATTTTGAATATTCATATTTACAAAATCAAAAAGTTGTGCTATAATTAGAATAGAAAAGTCCGATGATTTCGGCAAATATCTATTAGGAGGTCGATATATGGCTAAAACTTATGATGTAACGCCTGATATGCTCGCAAAGCTATCAGAGGGGCAGACTTTCAAGAATTTTCCTGAACTCGCCAGAGAATTAGGTGTTCTTGATAAACACGGCAAACCGATTGCAGGTGATAGCAGACCCTCATTTCTGGGAGAACTGGAAAGATTTGTGGTTCTCAAAAAGGACGGTCGGCAAATTACTGTAGAACGGATTTTGCCAGAAGATGAGATACTTCCACCTCGGCCAACAGGTGGCAACAGAAAGTTCGTTGATCTCATCCAGCGATTACTTGTCTACCACTTCAACGCCCTTTGTCAGGCACAGCCGTGTGACGGCATTAAGCTACTATGGGAGAAGAAGGACATCTGGGAAACCTGTGGCATGGTCAGCCGTGATTATAGATGGTGGGGAAAGAATGCAAGCACAGAAGAAGATGAGATTATTGCAGATGCTTTCCGTAAACTGGTTGGCACCGTTAAGCTGAAAGCATGGCTGGATAGTGCCTTGTATGGTTTGAAGAAAAACGATGCCCTTGACTACGAAGAAAAGAGAGCGTTTATAGACTATGTTGATGGCCAGGCTATTATTACTCCGTTGACAGATGAGCAGAACATGACTTACATGCGGCTGAAGGCAGAGGTTCTAAAGGACTATACCCTTTCAGATGGTCATACTCCAGCAACAGAGCGTGATCTTTGGCAAACTGGTCGGATGAGAGATTTTTATCGCAAACTGAACCCAAAGCTCAGAGATGAATTTGAAAAAGAGCAGCGGTATAGCACAATCCAGAAGGTTTACAAAATTATTGTAGAGCCAAAAACAATGAATCTATTTGCTCGTAGGTTTGGAAAAATCGACCCCGCAGATGTGGAGCTCGCTGTGCAGATGATGGCAAAGCTAAATACGATTGTCTGTGATGGCTTGTTGTCATCCACGGCACTTGACAGAACTGTTTATGTTGCCACTCGTATTCAAGAGCATGAAGATGTTCAAAAAAGGCTTGAGGCACAAAAGCCATGGGGCGAAGCACAAAAAGGTTCATCGTTGGATAAAAAAATTCGGAGAGAGTTCCATTACGATAAAGTACAGCTCAACGATGAGCAGAAAAACAAGATGATTGAAAGCATCATTCGGCAATCTCCTGAGCAACTGGCAATAACTTTGCAAGGAAAAGAGAAGGGCTGTAAGGTTATAGAAGCGTTGTACGAAAAGCGATATGTTGACAACTTCTTGGCTGGCAGCGGTTTGACTGAAGAACAATATGAGCAAATTATGCAGGATGCGGATAAAGAATCGGCAGATGCAGAACTTATGGCTCGACTTGTGGCCGAGGCAAATGCGAGAATGGCAGCTCGTGATAACGAAGCGGAAAAGGCAGCAATGCTGGCAGAACGGCAAAAGCTGGATGATGAAATTTTCGCTGAATTTTTTGCAGAAAAAGAACGGAAACACCCTTGGGAGAAAAAGAAAGAAAGAAGTCGAGAAATGCTTAACTGTGGCATTTCTCTTGATGAGATTATAAGCCAGATATAATAAGAGTGTGATACCGCCCAGCATCCAAAACGATGCCCCGGCGGTATTTTTTTGCAAAAAAGTGAACTTAAAATGTTCGTTTCAAAAACAAGGGTAAAGCAAAAGCCCAACCGTGGGGCGGTCAGGCTTTCATAAGGAGAGTTTATATCAACTGGCAGCGGCCAGATGGTTACGTTCAAGTCGCTTGCTGATCTGAACGGCGGCGGCGGCGGTCAGCTTTGTTTTGTCCTCGCTCTTCAGGTTCAGAACCTTTTCGGTCAAGTCGTGACAATCATCCAGCCACAAATGGCAGTCGATTTCCGGCATAGCTTCTTTTAATGCTCGGAAAGTGTAAGTGTATTGGCTGTTATACGCCTTCGTACACCATTCCAGATTCTCCATAGCATTATTGCATGGGTTCAGGTCACGGTGGTTTACATCGGTTTTATTAAGAGGGTCGTCATTCTCGATAAACAGAACCGCAACCAACTTGTGAATATTGAGGGGGTGTGGTTTACCAGAGGTATCTACAAGAACAACGTGATAATACGGTGTTCCCTTTCCATCTTTTTTGTTCGATTTTCCGATACTCGCAACCAGCGGCGTTAAATGCTCTTTTCCAGAGGATTTATTGGTGAATACCAACCCATCAGCGGCCACAAAATAATTTTCATATTTATTTCCGGCAAACTCTTTTAGCTCCTTAACCTCACAAATAACACGATTGAACATATAATACTTTGTGTTTTCGGGGGTTACGTCCTTGCCGTTGAACTCTCCGAAAGTCTGCCATGCCTGAAGCTGAAGTCCACAAACCTGTTTTTCCTGTCCGGGAGTAGTTTTATCCCAACCGATAGTAGTTGTGATAAGCAGTTTGTCAGCATCAACCCATAAATCATCTCCAAAATACAGACGATCATCTCTCAGGCACACAGGATGGATTACGTTGCGCTGGATAAACCATCCATCGTTATAGTCCTTCGTGCGTCCAACAGGATATTCCCGGATTGAAATTTTCTTGTTGTTATAGGCTTCAATAAGCAACGGAATATCTTCTTTGCCAATTAGCATTTGCATTCCACGCTTCATCTGCCGGTCTTTGCACTTTGCAAAATCCTTATAATCTGTAGCACGTTCAAAAATCTTTTCAACAGCTTTTTCCAGCATATCACAGCCCCCCAATCACAGTTCGTCAATGTCAGCAGGGGTGGTCGGCCAGAAACAGTTTCGTTCCAGCTCACCATAGTCTCCGATCAGATCATGGATGGTGGTCACAACACGCTCCATGTGTTCCAACGGTTCAAGGTTGCCGGTCTGGTATGCGGTGGCCGTACAGGAATTAAGGTAGTCAACCAGAGCTTCCTGCGCCATGCGCTCCTCGTTCTGGTAGATACCCAGTGCCTTGTAAGCGGCCACAGATACCATTGCAGGGGTGCGCTTCTCACCAACACTAATAATAATGTCGGACACATTCTTGTGCAGGGCATTGACACGCTCCCTGTCTACGCTGTCACAGTGCGGCAGGGGAGCGATTTCCAGTGCATAGCTGTGGATTGCCTGAAGCTGTGCATCGGTAGCGTAGTCCAGGCACTCGTTCAGCGTCAGCATCATAGCAGCACGTTCATCCTCGGATAGCTCAAAGGCTTCATCTTCAAAATTTCTCATATTCTCGTTATTCCTCTCATTTCTCGGCGGTCATCTGCATCTCAGCGTCGCAGCTGTCGCAAATCAGTTCTGCATCATCGGTCGCACAATAGACGGTCTTGCCACACTCAGGGCAGACGTAGGTGTGCATCCCATAAGGTGCTTCGGTCGGTGTAATGCCAGTAATATCCATTTATAAACTCTCCTCTCATAAATGGGTCAGTGGTGGTACTCCCAGCGTCCACCGTGATTGCTTGTTTGCGCACTATGTTAAATAATTATCATTACGACCAACTCCCCGTTGGCCGCTATGTCGTGTATGTCTGGGTGCTGTCACCACCCGGCGGTGTCGTTCTGTGTATTTTCATTATATTCATAAATGTTTCTTTGTCAAGAAAAGTCGAGAAGAAAATTATAAACTTTCCATGAACAGAGCAAGAGCTGTGTTGAGTGTCGTTTTTTATCGGTTGAGTGCTTGATTTTGAAATTTTCCGGCACTCGATTCCAGCACTGAAATTAAAAGTTTACTTTCAGTTTTGGAACAAACTAGAGCGATTAAAGTATGAATTTTTGTTGCACAAAAAGCAAGTGCAGAACTGTTCCGTTGTTCTTTCTATCACGGTTTATAAAGTTATGAAGGATTATGAAACAAAATATCACGGCAAAAATAAAAGCCCCATCCTGTAAGTGGATGGAGCATTGTAGCTATTATGGGTCAAATCTTGATGGTCATGTTGTGTTTTCCGGCTGGAATTTTCGGCTCGATGCCGGGGTATCCTTGCTCACGCAGCCAATCAGCGGCACGTTTTTCAGCAAGAGCGGCGGTTTCTCCGCTATGCGCCTTGGGCTTTTTGGAATACATGGGGTCGTTCCGAACCAAAATCTTGATCTGGTATCGCTTGCCATCAATCCCACCATCGGCAGGAGCTGGCACAGATGCAGCACTCTCCCCGGCGGCACTGGCCGGAGCAGATGCAGGGACTTCCTTTATAATAGGAGTGCTGGGAGCTGGCTTCTCGATCTGGGCGGCAGTCTGGGTCTGGATGGGGTCGCCTTTGGCTACTTCAGGTACGGCGGTAGGCAGTTCATCGGCGGCAGGGATGGGCTGATCTGCGTTGTTGCTGGCCGCAGAGGGCATGGTTGCATGGATGCAGGATGCCGGACGCTGGATAGCAAAGGCACGTTCCAGAATGGCAGAATTGCTCAATGCCCTTGTCAGGGCTTCGGTGGCAGTGCAACTCCACAGCTCCATCAGAAAGGCAAGGTCGCCCTCCATAGCATCGTTGAAGCGGAAGGTGCGCATTTTGCTTGGCAGCTTCTTATCCTCATACATTCGTTAATACGCTCCTTTCATACGTTTGTAAATACAATCTTCAAGCTGTTTTACAATCGTTATAACAATCGTACTGTATTAACGCTTGAATTAACATTCGTATTAAAAAGTATATTTCAAAAGTGTCTCTTTGTCAACGGTTGTATTAACAATCGTATGAAGCCATGAGAAAACGCCTGTATTTACAAACGTCCATTCAAACGTAAATCTGTAAATACAAGCGTTATAACGTGTGTTTATACAATCATGCCTTTTGATAGTAGGATTCCAGAGGGAAATACTTTCCGGGGATGAACTTACCAACATTATCTCCATTGGCAAGTACGCTATAAACATACCCCTCGAAATTCTCAATGTCGCCAGCCTTTGGGTTATCCGTAATCAGCGATTTATAGGCATTTTTCAGCGTATCGGCAACGGTATTGTCAATTTGGTCTTTTGCGATCATCGGATACAGCTTCTTAATCTTGGCCTTAACCTTCAAGCCGATTGTCCTTGCATCCGCTTCAGAAAAATCAGGAAGGTACAACTGATAATTGACCGCTGGTTTACGACCTCTCCGCTTCTTCTCTACGATTTTAGGAGGAGCAACAGGGAACTCACCCTCGGCCTTATAGCAGATTTTGAACTTGATGCCAGTACATTTTCGTCCAGTCACAATACGGTCATACGACACATTTATATTCGATACTTCGTTAATCTCTTTTACCGCTGGTTCGAGAACATCACGCTTGAAGAACTTGAACTCGGTATAAGCATCCTTTGGAACGTCAAGCTGTTCCCTGAGCTTGTCCAGACTGAGCCGTTGTTTTTCAGGTGGCAAGTCCATCATGTCCACCATCATGCCATACAGCTTTATACTGTACTGTTTCTTCATGCGAATTGTGCTTTGCAGTCGATATTTGATGTAGCCATCCTGAGCTATGTTGAAGAAAACATCTTTGAGCTGGCTATTGCAGTCAATCTCAACAACGTACTGCCCTTTATCCTTAAAGCAACGTGCCATCGTAAAAAGGGTGTACATTCCCCACTCGTTTTCATCATTTTCGTTTCGCAGCGTAACCACGTTGCCCAGAAATTTCTTTGTGCAAGCCTGAATCTGCTTATAGCGGAGGTCAGACACGCCGATTAGGTCAGCATACTCCTTCAGGGTGAAGCGAACATTGCTACTGTCCGGCTCTCGTGCATTGATTCTGGACAGGTACACATCCAGCAAGCGAAGCTCACCAGCACCCCAGTCTTGAAACTTTGCCCAGACCAGCTTCTTTGATTTTTCGACCAGATGCCCAGCGTTTAAGGTGTTTTCCTCGCTCATAAGTACCACATCCTTACTTTTTTATGCTACTATTATACCATGCCGTGATACTGCAATCAATAACAATATCACCTTTTCTTTTTGTTTTTTTGGGGGAGATTGTTTTCAACAGTCAAACCGGGAGTTTATATCACCTAATCCGGGAAAATGTATCACCTTAAACCGGGAATTCGTATCACCCAAAGCGGGAAAACATATCACCTTTAGCGATTTACACCTTATTATAATATACAAACAAGTAATCTAATAACTTCTACAAATAAAAAAGAAGAAGTTCCATGCAAAAACGGAGATTAAAAGAAACACCTTACGAGGGTAGCTCCATCTCAAGATACGGCCTGTTCATAATAGAACGGTACTAAAGGTGATACGATTTCCCGGTCTAGTCCACATTATTAAAAAGTTTATTTCAAAAATCTTTGCTACTGTCCATAAGGAAAAATTCCTCGTCCACAGAGCGCAAAGTGGAAATAAACGTGATTTTGTATCACCTTTCCGCTATGCAGGGTTTGGGGTAGGCACACCCCAACAAGAGCTGTCCGGTGTCATTTTGTGGACACAGGACGATTCTTGCTCTCCGTTTTCAGCTCCGGTAGGGCACACGGACTTTGGCACAAAGTCTAGTGTGTTATACCCATCACGACGGGGGACGGGAAAACTGCGCTGGGACGCCGCTCCCCGCGCAGCTTTGACCGGGCCGAAAAAGAAGAACGACAGATGACGGTATCGTCATCTGTCGGGCGCACTTTTTCAGAGAGCCGTGACGGGTGTTCCCCGTTCCTCCTGCTCCCGCACTTACAATGACAAGGAGGTCATCATGGCATACGCCATTTTACGATTTGCCAAACACAAGGGCGGCGCGTCCAAGGCGTTGAGCGCACACCACGAACGGACGAAGGATTTCTACATCAGCAACCCCGACATCGACCAAAGCCGTACTCCGCAGAACTTTCATTTGGTGACACCACACTGGAGCTACGAGCAGGAGATCCGGCACCGCATCAGGATGGCGGGCTGCCGCGTCCGGAAGGACAGTGTGAAATTCGTGGACACGCTGGTGACGGTCAGCCCGGAGTTTGCAGAGGAACACGCGGCGGAGATGCCGGAGTATTTCACGCGGGCGTTCACATTCCTGAAAGAGCGAGTCGGTGAGGAGAACATCATCTCCGCTGTGGTACATCTGGATGAGACGACGCCGCATATGCACCTGTGTTTTGTGCCGCTGACGAAGGACAATCGGCTGTCCGCGAAAGAAATCCTCGGCAACAAGAAGAACATGATCCGCTGGCAGGATGATTTCTACGCCTGCATGGCGGAACGCTGGCCGGAATTGGAGCGCGGCACACCTGCCGTAGAGACAAGGCGCAGGCATCTGACGCCCCAGTGGTACAAGAAGGTCACAGCCATGGACGCCAAGCTGGAGCAGCTGGAAACGGCACTGACTGGCATCAACGTGCTGAACGCAGGAAAGAAGCGCGAGGAGGCCGCCGCGCTGCTGGCACAGCTGCTGCCGGATGTAGAGTCGTTTCAAGCGGAGACTCAACGGCTGCGAGAGGCCGCCGCTGCCGCCCAGCACCGGCAGCAACACAGCGAGAAGGAGGTCGCCGATCTGCAAGCCGAGCTGCGAGAGGA
>OIYG01002752.1_pt1 | contig 10711 bp, 9 predicted proteins | sample 1587861 | NCBI WGS metagenome assembly OIYG01 (sample SAMN03283272) | human gut metagenome | biome: human-associated habitat; material: feces | host: Homo sapiens | place: Peru | collected 2012 | reverse complement strand
AAATATGTCTATTGTAGGTGGAATGGAAAAAGACCAAATCGCCAGCCTGTGCCTGTGACAATGGGATATGCTGGGTTGCGTCATACTGTGCCTGTGCGGTTCGTGGCAGGCTGATTCCGGCTTTTCCGTAGCACCACTGGGTAAGACCAGAACAGTCAAAAGAGGTGTTCGGGTTACTGCCACCATAGACATATTTCCAGCCTTGATACTTCAACGCTTCATTCATAACCGCCTGTACCGTTTCGTTACTGAACTGCTTCACGGTCAGATATTGGTTGACCAGCTCCACATAGAACATATTTCCGTAGTTATAACGCCAGCCACCATTTTTACTGACCGCTATCGGGTTCGTATAGGTCACTTTTGTACCGCCGGATTTATTCTTTGCGAAATTCTCTGCAAGATTGAAGCTGTGCTTTTTCCCGTTCTTCGCCACATAGTCTGCATAGCCACCACCATAGTTATAAGACTGTATGACCACGTTAATGTCATTCATGCCTTTGGCTTTACAGGAAGAAAGCAGGGACGCAAAATATTTACACCCCTGCTTAATGGATTCTTCTGTACTTAATGAGTTTGGCGGTAGTCCCAGACTTTCACTGGACTGCATGACATCGGTAGCCGTACCGCCACTTTCCACCTGTATGATGGCAAGCAGGACGTTCACATACTCCGAGATACCGTTTTCTCTGGCGTATCTTTCTACCATCGGCTGATGTTTGAGGACATCGGCTGACAGGTTCATGCCAGAGTAGACAGGCGAATAGCTGTTGGAACTGTCGTCATCTTCGCCGGAAATCAGTATCCCGAAAAAGAGGACGATGGAGAAAAGGACAGGAAATATCGTACCTATGATAAGGATACGCTTTAATCTCATTTCTTCCGTCCTTTCTCTGGTTGCTTCGTAACAGTCTTACGATTCTGTTTTTGGTTGACCTGTTTCTGTACGGTTGTTTTCTTTCGATTACTGATAGTTTCCGCTATGTTCGGCTGGTTCGTTCTGGCAACAGATTTGACCTGCTGTTCCTGTCTGATGTTGGTTCGGACAGTTTCTTTTCCAGCCTTGACTTCTGCATTTTTTATCACAGGAGAAGTAGCAGGACGTTTCATATCCGGCTTTGTGACCGTATCGGTCTGTGCTGTTTTTGGAACAGGTGTGGCAACAGGGCGTTCATGGCTTCTGGTAGCTCCGGCTGTCGCTGATCCATTCGCATGAACTGTCTGTCTTGCTTCCTGTGCTTTCTGTAATTCCTGCTTTTTCTGTGAGATATTTTCCCTGTGCAGGTTGCGTTTCTGTGTACGCTGTTCCTGTCGGTTTTCCCGTTCTTCCACAACGCCACGCTTAAAGTCCGATACATTATCCTTTGCTTTCTGTTTTGCAGAGTGGACAGCATAACCAGCCTGTGTCGGCAGGTCTTTCACATTTTCTTTCAGAGAAGAAGCACTGTCACGGACTTTATTTTTCGTATCCATCACAGCACCCACAGCAGAACCAACACGGCTTCCCATGCTGGCAGAGGTATTTTCCCGTTTCTTTGGCGGTTGGTTCGTTGCTGGCTTTCCGGCTCTGGCAATACTTGCACCTGCCACCGCACCTGCAACACTTCCAGCACCGACAGCTCTTGCAATTCGGCGTTCCATACGTCTTGCCCTGTGTCGCATGAACACCATCGGTCTACGGAAAATCCGGCGACCTATCTGCTGGCTGTCATTGGCATTAAGGCTGAACATACTCATTAGTTCTCCGAGCTTCATATAGATTCCGGCAAAGCAGATTATCTGCAAAAACGCCACCATGAAGAACGGATAATCTGTGGAAATGTTGTAGAACATACTGGAAATCGAAAATGCCACGGTCACAATCAGCGTGATTCCGGCTCTTGTCATAATGGCATTGAACACACGGACAACTGCCTGTTTTGCCATATTCTCATAGGTCGGTATCATGGACATTAAAAAGCTGATAGGTAAAAACATGGCATATATGATAAAAAGTATCTGGGAAAATAACATCATGCCGGTAAGCAGGAAGATAAAGATTGTGATACCGAGATTGAAAATGAGCAGGAAGAACACCATGCCAAGACGGTTGACGACCTGTGGAATGGTAAGGTTGTCATTGTCGTTATCCTCAATCTCTGTTTTCACAACATTTTCCCTTGTTTCCCCATCTTCATCGGACGGGCTGGCAGATACCAGAGCTTCCACACGGTCAGTCCCGATTTCTTCGGTATCGCTGTTCCCGAACTGCAACAACAGCCACGGTTTTTCTACCTGTATCGCAAACAGGCTGTCACGGATAAGGTCTACGCTGTCCTTGCCTTTGCTTTGTGAATCGGGGAGCATGATTTTTGTCCCCAAGTCCAGAGAAGCGGTGCTGATGTCCGAACTGAAATCATTGATTTTCTGGATATAGTTGGGAGCATAAGCAATAAAGGACGCAGACACAATGAACACCACCACAAAGTTGATAACAGCGTGAAGTGCCTTGCTTGTTTCCCGTTTGAGAAGCCCTGTATAGGCGGTGTAAACACCTACAATCAGAATGATAATGAGCAGGAATCCCACATAGAATCCACTGCTGGAAAATCCGTTTTCGGTCACTCCGGCAAGTGTCTGGATACTTTTCCCGATACTGTCTGCCATGTCATTGATAAAGTCCAGCTTATACGCCTGTTGCACCACATATCCTGTGGCATTGCTAAGATACAGGCTGATTGTCCAGACAAAATTTGTGATACAGTAAAGCCCGTACTGTACCGATTTTCCAATGCCGTCCAGCCAGTTCCACGGAAGCCAAGACCAGCTATTGTCCACATAGAAATCAAGCTGATAATTGGAAAGCGGATACTTTGAATACAGGTTGTCTGCATTGACCGTATCATCGACCAGTCCAGACGCATGAGCTACCGTCCCAAGCAGGGACAGCAGTACCAGCGTGACGGTCACGGCAAGCAGAACCAGTTTCAGTACATGGAATACCTTTTCTTTTGTGACAGATTTCATCATTCCAAATCCACCTCACTTTTTATCGGCGGTCTGGTATCAAAGGCATGGAGCAGTTCTACAAAAACAGGGTGTATCTGTACCACGCCGACACGCCCGTATAAATCCTGCATTAAGCATTGTCCGTTCTCCAAATCCCTCAACCGTTTCTGGTTATTTTCGTCCTCACTGTCCAGCCCGAAAAACTCTAAGGTCTGCTTGATTTCATTGGTATCTGTGGAGCGGAACGCAAACTTTAAGCCGATGTTATTTTTCAGACTTTCTTTCGATACGTCCCCAGAGGATTGTGTCACGAAATAAACTCCGGCGTTCATGGCTCTACCAGCACGCACCAGCTTGTTTGAGAGGGTTTCGCCCTGTGCCACATTTAAGAACGCCCATGCTTCATCAAGGTCTACAATCTTAAAAATGCTTCGGTCTGAATGGATAAAGTCTAAGGCAAAGGTAGATATTACAATCAACATTGCCACCGATAATAATTCAATGGTCGTGTATTCATCAAAAGTAGTATCTTTATCCGGCAGAACCAAATCCGCAACCTGTATGATATTGAGCTGGTTATCCAGACTGATAGTATTTTTCACTGTTCCGTCTGAAAAGAGCAGGTGTGCAAAATCATAATTTGTAAAACTGTCAATATGATTTGCGATATGGTTTGCAATAGGCGTATTTTCTTTCCGTAATTCTGTGATAACATTTAGCAATCCTCTTTGTTCACTTTCTGATACTTTGCTGATTGCACTGATAAGCACAGGGAACTTGTCTCCATCACGGGTTGAGATACCTGTTAAAAATGTTAAAATTTCTTTTGCCAGTGTAGCTCCGTCCTCTTTATCTTTCATAATTACAAACGGGTCAAGAAGCCCTGCATTTTCCTTGTCGCTGGTAAGATTTACAATGTTGATTTCCTCTGCAATCTCCGGCAGTGTTTCTTTCCAGTTTCCACGCTATAGCGATAGGTAACTTTTTGATGTTATCTCCAAGTTTTCCCCCGCTTCACACCGTACATGAAACTTTCGCTTCATACGGCGTTCCATCATATCCAAATAGATTTATAAGTTATTTCCCAGTTATTGTCTGGTATCCGTAATTCGTCCGTATTCTGTTCAGTTTTTTCTTCTGCTGACTATTAAGAACATAACCTTTTAACAGTGATTTTGCTTCGTCTGCTGATTCTGTTAGGATTGCCTTTGCAATGGGAATTTCCACAAATGCCAGATTAGAATATCTATCAAGGTTATCTCCTTTGTCTGATTTGTGAATACATATCAGAGTGGACGGAGTTCCTCGACGATTCATTACATAGCAGTTGCCTTGTTGTGCGATATATGCCGAAATACGATTGTCGTTAAACTCTACGCTATCGGCAGGGTTTTCATTTTCCAACAACGCTCGGATTTCTTCTTTTGTTACAACTACAACGTCCTCATGCACCTTGTTTCTCCCTTGCTTTGTAAAATTACAAATATCTTGCGAGAAATTCATAGGATTTTTGTGTTGTACTCCTTGAATCGGCAATAGCGGATTATCCGCAATCATCACTATTTTTGTTTTTGGTCTGATTCCTTTTGTCCTGCTCTGAAATTCTGAACTTGTACTTTCAAATGGAACTGATTTTGCAATGTTCCTTAAACGGATTCGTATGGTCGGTAAGAGAGCGTAACTTACTTCTGTCAGGTTGTTATATACGTTAGTTGCTATGCAGTAGTAATTCTGCATACCGATAACTGTCAGATTATATCTGCTGATATTGAAGCCAGTCGTATGTCTGGCTATATCTTTTACCTTTAACTTTAGATTTGTTTTCGCTTTCTTTAATGCTTTTTGGTTCATATCTGTTTTGGCAACATAACCGTGTTTCGTTCTTCCTTTTGGAATGACTTTGATTTTGAACCCCAGAAAATCTGATGAATTTTTCTTCAGATTTACTACCTTTGATTTCTCTGGACTGATTTCTAATTTCAGCCTTTTATTAAGAAAATCTACGGTACTGTGGTAAAATCTTTGTGCTTCTCCATAGGTTGAACACATGATTTTAAAATCATCAGCGTAACGTACAATAAAACCGCTTTTCAGTTTGGTATATTTCTTTGCGTATTGAAGCCACCCATTTTTACTGCGGTTCTTCGGCTGGAATGTTTCCCACTGACTGCTTACCCACCAGTCTAATTCATTAAGGACTATGAGGGAGAGCAGTGGACTTAACAGACCGCCTTGTGGCGTTCCTTTTTCTGGGACACCCTCGCCGTCAATTTCGGCTTTCAGCATTTTGCTGATAATGCAAATCAATCTTTTATCCCGAATACCAAGTGTCCAGATTTGTTTTAATAGTTTTCCATGATTGACATTATCGAAAAATCCTTTAATGTCTACGTCAACACAGTAATGATATTTTGATAAATTTATCAGTGTCGTTACTCTGCTGACTGCATGGTGGGCACTTCGATTCGCACGGAATCCATAGGAATGATTATGGAACTTTGGTTCGCATATCGGCTCTAGGACTTGCAGGATACATTGTTGTACCAGCCTGTCCCAGATACACGGAATCCCCAATGGACGCATTTTATCGCTCCCAGCTTTTGGAATGAAAACACGTCTGACTGATTTGGGGCGGTAGTTGCTAAGGCTTTCCCGAACGGTAGCAACAATCTCAGCATTGCTGAGTTGTTTTATATCGTCTATCGTCATTCCATCCGTTCCAGCCGTTTTACTGCCACTGTTTGATTTCAGATTACGGTAAGCTAAACAAATATTTTGTTCCGAACCAATAATTTCAAGTAACTTATAAAAGTTATTACCGTTCTTGCTCTGTGCGTATAACTCGTCATAAATATGTTGCATATCATAATACTCGTTATAGCGGAGCTTGTTTTTCTTTAGCATGGTCTGTACCCTCCTTGTTTGCAGGAGCAAGTACATCTCTTAGTCTTACTCGAACCCATACCATTTTTCTTAGTAATTCTATTCTTCATATGACTAGTGGCTATCCCTCCACCGCTTGTTATCACGGTTTCATAGGTACTGTGCCACCACTCTCACTGACATTAACACACCTTATATCATTGCTAATCTCACAATAACTTTCTGATGTGAACACTTCACAGACAGTAAAATCTCCATGTTGTCAGCTTTCAACGTTCCAAACACACTATCTGTACATATATCCTTAGGTTTCCTCTATAAGCCTGCTACCTTGATAACGCCTTTAACGTTATATGGATTTTCATAAATGCGGAGTCTTACTCACCCACAGTAGCGACACTGTTTGTGTCACTGGACATTTCTATCCAGCCCCGATATAGACCTGTACATTCAAGGATTCGTCAGTAGACCTCTCATCTACATTCTAACCATAGATATTTTATAGACTTCCGGCATATAGGACACAACGCCCACCTCTGGGAATCTTTCGTCAGCATTATCTGTTACGGTGTCTGTCTGCCGACTTCACCGAGCTTCTGACAGAGCCTTGTTTACTCAAGTTTCTGCCAGTCAGAGTATTAAAGTAGCCTTTCAGGGCGTTACCCCGTCATTCGACTATTCGTGTGTTTAGTTCTCCAACACACATTAAATATTGATTTAATGAAGTGCTGTGCCTACTCTTTTCAAGTAGGAACGTTTCGCACCACTTTTCGGGTCTAGGATAACTGCCTGTCCACCGAACAGAACGGAATAATACACCAGCAGGTTATTACAGAATGATTTTCCACCACCAAGCGAACCCACAAAGGCAGAAGCCAACGCATTTGTGACCGTACCTTTTACCCCTTGACTGGCAAGGGACGGTTGCAGGTAGACATTTCTTCCCGTATCCACGGAATATCCGATATAGATTCCTGTATTTTCTCCCAACATCTGGGTAGCACCGAAGCCAAGTCCGGCTAAAAAATCGGATTTCACATACTGGATATAATCATTGATATAACGCTTGCTGGCTGGAAGAAACTCTCCATGCAGTCCCATCATATCTCCGGCAGGACGTACCAGCTTCACGTTCAAATCATCGTAAAAGTCCTTGACTTCATCACAACGGCGTTTCAGTTCGTCAAGATCGGGTGCAGACACCCGTATGACGTAACTTAACTTGTACATACTTTCCTTGCTCTGGTCTAAATCTGTTTCCAGTTCATCGACACTGTCCAAGGCTTCCACCACATTTGAACTTGTTTCGTTTCCGGCTTGATAGGCGTGATTATCCAAGTCCTTTAATTCCTTTTTCTTGTTACGGACAGTGGTTAAGGCTTTCTTATTCCCGACAATCTCAACATTCATGGACGTATCCACAGGGAATGTGAACTGCTGTTGCTGGAAATAAAAGATTTCCGATGATGGGAAGTCCAGCTCCCCGACAATGGCATTGACCGTAAAGTAGGATACATAGCTTTCGCTGTCCTCATGTTCCAGACGCAAATATCGCTGGCTTTCTTCCACCACGCAACGGGTAGGACGGATAAGGTCATAATACTTAATCAGTGTTTCTCTTTTTAATTTTCTTTTTGGAAGAGGATACACATAATCTTCATAGGCTATCCCGTCCCTGCCGTAGAGGTGTTCCATCAGATACGCAAAGTCTTTGGCTTCCAGTCGGCGGATTTTGAATCTACGGGAGATTTTGTTTTCCAGCAGTTTTTCCATCTTCGCATAACGGTTGATTTCATCATTGCTCATGGAAACAAAGTCATTCATCAGCGTGTGCCTTACCTCATTCAAAAACTCACGGAATGTCAGAAATACCGATTTTTTGATGTTCTTCAGATTGACTTCGTCCTCTGTGACCATGAGCTTGAATCCCAGAAAGAAACGGTAATCAACTTGATTGTCGCCTATCATGGATACAAGGGCTTCGGTCTGGTCGTCTATCTTTTGGATTGCTACCTCACGGAGCTTTCCAGTGACCAGCTTCTTTGACTGTTCCTGTATGCTTCGGATTGAACTTTCAGTTGCAATCTGCAACGCATGAATCTTTCCCTCACGGGACTGTGCGATAAGCTGACGGAAGCTGTCATGCACAAGGTATTTCTGTTCTGGGGATAAGAATGAATAATTGTACGGTATCAGCTCATAGTAGGCGAACACCTCATTGTCCTTATTCCAGACAAGGTTATTGTCGATATATTTAATCGGGAACATAGGTCACACTCCTTACTGCCGTGATAGTTTCCTCAAATTTCTGCTTATGCAGGTTCACGGCTTTTCCGGCATAAGTCACTTTGGGACGCAGGGCATACAGAACCATCGTCTTGATGTAACTGTATGGCTTTTTCCCGTCAAAGGTTTTCTGTGACATAAACCATGTAAGGGCAACGGGAATCCCGAAATATTTCAAAAACGCACCCTCAATCATGGAAAGTGGCGGTACATCTGCAAACAGAATGATGATAAATTCCGTCAGCACGAACCATGTAATCTGGGTAAAGGTCACAGGGAATGGCAGGTTTACATCATTGATGGCATACAGTACCTTTTCCACGTTCCAGATACTTGTATAACTTCGGATTTTCTTCACTTGTAAATGCTCCTTTCTTCATTTTCCTAACAACAGGGACAGCCGGATTTTCCAGACTGCCCCCAAGAGAAAAGCTGACAGTAGCACCAGTAGTTGGTGCTGATCTGCCAGCCCTTAACGCAGTACCTCACAGATACCAGCGTTTGTTGCAATAAATGTCCCCTCTATATCGAGGTCACGCCCGTAGGCTTCATAGTCGATATAGTTCTGTAAAGAGGACGGGATTTCTCCGAGTATCTGTTCTTCATCAATCAGATAGTAGGCTAAATCGGTCATCGTTTCACAGCCGGAATACAGAATGATGTCATCTTTATGCTCCACCAGTTCTTCCAGACTTCCATAATAGGATACGAAACTATCCAAGTCGTCCAGCAGGTAATCTGGTAATTCTTCCAACTGCTCATAGATACGGTTCAGTTCTTCGATGGAAATGTATTCGCTAATCTCCATCGGGAAGTTGTCCGTATCATGGATTGCGTATTCTTCGTACTCTGCATTTAAGCCGATACGTTCTGCAATCACTTCTTCGTCCAACGGAAAAGAGAACCAGTCCCCGACCAGTTCTCCCTCATTGTACTTGCCAAGATTGGCTATATAGACTTGCATATCATCAATCATAAGCGGTCACTTCCTTTCACTCATTGTATTCATAAAATCTGCCATGCACACACAAGAACCGTTCTGATGGTTCTTCCATATCCGAACAGTTCCGATGGTATGTAACATTGCAAAGTCCGGCTTCCAGCTCTTGCAGGTTTGGAAACCATTCTCTTTGAATTGCAGGTATATCTTCGGGTGGAATTTCACTCTCCGAAATCGCAAGGCAGATATTGTTTAACAGGTCAAGGTCTGTATCTTGCAGGATTTCAAAAGGAAAATCATAATCACTGATAAGATAACGGTCACTGTCCGGCGGTAAGCCAATGGATTGTTTTAATGCTTCTATGTTGCAGGGAAGTGTAAACCACGCACAGCCTGTATCTTTTTCCTGTTCATCAAGATTGATAACAAATACTTTCATTTCTGCCATAAGCAATACCACCTGTCAAAGTTTGAACATACCATTGTTGCAGAGAGCATAACGTCCTTTTTCTTCCAACTCATGGGCGTAGGCTTCCAGATTAAAATATTTCTTTCCCTTTTCGGATAGTGCAGAAAATTCAATGTTATGCTCCAAGCGGTAACGGGCAACGTCCATGATGTTGTGGCATTCTGGATAAAACAGAAATTCTTCCGACTTCTGCAATAAATCCTCAACACCGCCACAGTAGGGAATCAACTCTTTATAAGCCTGCTGAACCTCTGGCGATAAATCCGTGTAAGCAAAGTACAGCTTGTTTAACCGTCTGACAGAAGTTGTCCTTACAATGTCGCCAGCAAAGGGAAGCTTCATATCTGTGATTTGATAATCATTGCTGTCAGCTTCCACGCCGAGCAGGTCACGGAACAGCTCATAATCAATGGGTAAATCAAACCAGCGAGAGGTTTTATCCTCTGCTGATTTGGTCGTTTCAATCAATACGCTACATTCTTCCATCGTAATTCAGTCCTTTCTTCTAATTTTGAGTATGAAAAAAGCAGTCGATCATAACTGAAAGACTGCTTAACTCTAAAACAATATTAAAGCGTTTCTTCTTTTAAATTCTGACTCAAAAGGGATTTTAACTCTTTTACATCATTTTCAGACAAATCATTTTGATTAACAAGAACCATTTCATTTTTTATTGTTCTGATATATATGTAATTTCTGAAAATCCCCCAACATTTAAAGGCGTTCCAATGATTAGTCCCGTTACCAATATCAGAACTAACTGCAACTCCATCGGTATCAAAGCAATATTCACGTTTTCCCGAAGTCAGTTTATTATCCATCTTTGAATGAACAATATTTATTACTTTTTTCTGAAATGTGTTAGCTCCGTTTATGATAATCCAGATAAAGAAAACTGAAAATAATAATCCAATAATACCATAACCAATACGACTATTCATAAAGCAGAGAATCGTATATATTAACATTATGACAGCCATCACAGACGATAACCCTGTTGCAAATTTACGTTTCTTTACATTTTTATCACTGGCTAAAACGATTTCTTTTAAAATATCTTGTTCTTGCTGTCCGATTTCAATACTGTATCTAACCATAATAAGAATCTCCTTTAAACATTTTAATGATATTAGTATATTACCACA
>OIYG01002750.1_pt1 | contig 10720 bp, 11 predicted proteins | sample 1587861 | NCBI WGS metagenome assembly OIYG01 (sample SAMN03283272) | human gut metagenome | biome: human-associated habitat; material: feces | host: Homo sapiens | place: Peru | collected 2012 | reverse complement strand
CTCTGCTTTATCATCAGCCCCAAGAGTTCTCGTGCCATCTGTTTGAAGATATTTATTGTCTTGCGATTTTAAAATTTTAACTTCTGAACTGTTTCCAACAACATCCATATGAGCCGATAGAAGCAGTGGTTTTTTGTTTTCGCAATTAGCCGGAATTTTTATAATCAAATTTTGATAATCGTCGTAATATGCGTTAATTCCGTTTTCATAAGTAATTTGTTGAATTTTATTTGAAACGTTAATTTCCCCAAGACTTGGAGAAGGAATAGTTGCAAGTGTTTTAAATAATTCAATTATATCCATCGTAAACTCCTATTATTTATACATTCTAATTACTTTTTCAGCCCCGTCTAAAACTTCTTGAGCTTTAATTCGAGCCTTTTTGGAACCTTCAAAAATAACATCTTTTAAATAATCTTTATTTTTTGCAAGTTCTTCTCTTTTTTCTCGAATTGGAGCAAAATAGTCGTTGATTTTTTTAACTAAGCGTTTTTTGCAATCCGCACAGCCCATAGTAGCGCCTGTGCAACCTGCGCAAATTTCTTGTTTTTCGTCTTCTGTTCCAAAAATTTTCCAATAATCCCAAACAACTTCGCAATTATCAGGATTACCCTTATCATCACGTCTTATGCGGTTTCTATCGGTTATTGCAGATTTGAATTTCTTTTCAGTTATTTCTGCGCTGTCTGAAATTTTAATATCATTATTAAATGATTTACCCATTTTGTTTCCGTCAAGCCCTTTTAACAATGGGATTTGAGTCAATTTTGGCTGAGGCTCAACAAAATAATCATTTTTATAAACATTATTGAATCTTCTTGCGATATCACGAGTTAATTCAACGTGCGCCACTTGGTCAATTCCAACAGGAACATAGTGCGAATTAAACAACAAAATATCGGCTGTCATCAAGACAGGATAACCAAATAAGCCATAAGAAAGATTAGACATGTTTTCTTGTTTATCTTTCATAATTTTTGCTAAATCCTTCAAAGTCGGGTCACGTTCAACCCAATTTTGAGGAGTAATCATAGAAAGATATATATGAAGCTGCGCTGTTTGCGGCACAAAGGATTGAAGATATATTGTTGATTTGTTCGGGTCAATTCCTGAAGCTAACCAATCCAATAAAACATCTTCAACATTTTGGCGCATGTCTTCTGTTTGATTATATTTGGTTGTAAGCGCATGCCAGTCGGCAATAAAGAAATAACTTTCAAATTCTTCTTGAATTTTAACCCAATTTTGCAACACTCCAAAATAGTGTCCAAGATGTAGTTTTCCTGTTGGGCGCATGCCTGAAACTATGCGTTTTTTTTCGTTATCCATTTATTTCCTCCAATAAATCAAGCGCTTCTTGATAATCGTCAAATATCATCAAAGCTTGTCTAATGTGTTCTAATGCTTCTTTTTTCTTGTCACATTTATATTCGCAATGTGCCAAATTTGTTAATAAAATATGATTTTTGGGATATTTTTGAGCTAATTTATAAAATATTCCCATAGCGTTTTCAACTTCGCCTGTCTGCATATAGCAAACAGCAAGCATATTCATTGTTTCATCGTCTTTTGTTGAGCTTACGATATCAAGCAAAAATTGTTTTGCAATATCATATTTTTGAATTTTAAAGTATAGCTTGGCGATATGGGTTTTAGCTAAGAAGTTAGCAGCATCTATCTTAAGTGACATCTGTAAAACCGCTAAAGCCTTTTCATATTCATTATCTAACATTAAGATATAGCCATAATATGCTAGTGCGTCGGGGTTTTTGTTATCTAATTTTAAAGATGTTTCAAGAGCGACTTTTGCTTCGTCGATTTTGCTTAACATCATATACGCAACCCCAAGCGAATAGTGAAATTCAGCGACATCATCTTCAAGCTCAATTGCTTTTTGAATTTCATCAACCGCCCAATCATAGCAATTCATTTTTAAATATAAAACACCTAAATCCTTGTGGGCATAAGGGTTATTAGGTTCTAAAATTATACATTTTTTAAACATTTCTTTAGCATTGTCAAAATTTTCCATTTCAACATAGCAAAAAGCAAGATTATAATAGACTTCAACATCTATTTTTCCTCTTTTAACTAATGCGCCAAAGATATTTATCGCTTCTTCATTTAGCCCTAATTTTCTTAAGAATGTTCCTTTTTTCTTTAATAAAACAGGATTTTTCGGGTCAAGTTCCAATATTAAATTCAAGTTTTCAAGAGCTTCAGAATACTCTCTTAAATTATCCAAAATTTCAACATAAGTTTTTCTATGTTCAATATTGTTAGGATAAGCTTGAATTATGTTTTGATATAGCATTTTTGCAATCGGAAATTCTTGAGCCTGATAAGCACAAAATGCCAATGTTAAAAGCATTGTCGTAGTTGGTTCAATTTCGTATGACTTTTGAAAATAAGTCATAGCGGTTTTAAAATCTTTAAGAGTTTGATATAAAATACCAAAATTATATAAAGTTAAAGTGTTTTTAGGGTCTTGATTATAGGCAATTTCAAGAATTTCTTTTGATTTGTCAAATTCTTGAACATTCATATAGCAAACCGCCAAACTATTTAACAAAGACAGATTTTCTTGATTTAATTCAATTGCTTTAGTCAAATACGTAATAGCGTTTTTGTTATCTTTTTTAAGCATATATGACGTTGCGATAATATAATACATCGTATAATCAGCTTCGATATTCGGATTGTTAATTCCATTTAAAATCGTTTCAATAGCTTTATCAATCGACCCTTCTTCGACATATAGCATTGCTAAACTTTTATAAACATCGATATAATCAGGTCTTAAGGCTAAAACTTCTTTAAATTTTTCAATAGCTTTTTCTTTTTGACCCGTTGAAGAATAGCAATTAGCAAGATAAAAAGTTGAAGTCGTATCATCTTTATTTAACTTGTAAACTTCTTCAAAAGCTTTAATTGCTTCTGTTGGATTATCAAGATTAACTTCGCACAAGCCAAGGCTTTTAAGGGCTTCGGTGTTTGTATTATCTTTTTTAATAATGTTTTTTAAAATTTCTTTTGCTTCAACAAATTGCTCTTTTGATATTAAATCAAGGGCGGTGTTTAAATTTAACTCTATATTTTCCATAAAGATATTATATCTAAAAAATTGAATAATGTGTCAATAAATCTTAAAAGTTTGTGTTATTAAAATTTTTTAATGCTATATTAATAAAAAATAATTTACTTATTAAAGGGGTGATTTTATGTATAACGTTTATGTTAAAAAACAAGGAAAATATGATCCAGATTTAATGGGGGAATTTCAATCAATCAACGAAGCTATTGATTTAGCTAAAGAATTAAAAGAAAAAGACCCTACAATTTCATACACTATTGAAGAACAAACAGGACATTTTAACAGTTACGGCGATCCTATTTCAAATGTTGTAAGACGTGGTTAAGCATAAAAAAAATCCCTTAAATAATTTAAGGGATTTGAAAATCGTTTTGCTTGATTCTCTCGTGTATAAAGGTTAGTGTGTGTATGAAAGTTAAATTGTTTTTTATGTCTTACATATATATAAAGTATATACAGATATAAAAATTGCTTAACTTGTTTGTTTTTGTAACATTTCTTAACATGCCTGCATTTCGTTTTTAAACAAGTAAAATAGACTTATGAATAAAAAAAGAATAATTAAAATATTAACTTTGTTGGTTGTCCTGCTTTTGGCTTGGGGGATAATTTGGTCATATTTCATTACTAAAACCGTTCGTAAGAATAATGCTGATGAAAATATGAAAAACCAACAAGCAATAATTAAAAATATTATTGTAACCGAAACCCAAGATGAGAAGAAATATTGGGAATTTTATGCTAAATCTGGCGAGTATAATTCTGAACATAATAGTATTAAATTATATGATGTTATCGGCAATTTTTATAATAAAAACCAAGAAGTTGTAGTTAGCTTTAAAGCTGATAGCGGGCAATATGACGAAAAAACAAAAGAAGTTGTAATTAACGGAAATATTTTGTTTGTAGGCAAGCAAGATGCTCAATTATATGCTGATAATATCATCTGGAAAGGGCAAGATACGGACATTTTAGCCAACGGCAACGTCCAATTTATACAAGCTGATAAAATTGTTTCAAAAGCAAAAAGGGCAATTTTTAATTCAACCTTAACAAAATTTAAAATTCTTGATAACACCGTAACAAGAATATATGGAAGCGATGAAGATAAGAAAAAATATACACAACTTTAATTTTATGTTAGATTATTAATTATGAAAAAGATAAATATAAAAGCTTTAATATTATTAATTTCGATGTGTTTAATGGGGAGTGTTTTTGCAATAACAATCGAATCAAAAAAACAAGATATACATCTTGATGAAAATAAAGGATATTTCACAGGGGATGTTAAAGTTCAAGTTGGTGATGTTGTTGTAACTTCTCCAAGAGCGGATTTAGACCTTGAGCCGGCTACTAAAAAGCCGTCTTTGGCAACTTTTTTTGATAAACCTTATGCTCATCAATTAAAAGACAACAAAAAACATGAAGTAAAGGCCGATATAATCAAGGTTTCATTGATTAAAAAGGTTATAACAGCGCAAGGAAATGCTCAAACGAACGTTTTACAAGATAAAAAACCAATTATAATCATCACTGCGGACACTCAAGAATATGATACAAATACAAATCTAATGACCGCTAAAGGGCATGTTGTAATTAACTATGAAGATATGGTTGCAACATCCGATAATGGTTATGCTTTGTTGAATAAAGATGGGGATGTTCAAAATCTTAAATTAACTTCAAGGGCAATGGTTAAGCAGGATAAAAGCCTTGTAAAAGGTGATAATATCCAATATTCAAAATTAAGACAAGATATTATTGCAACGGGAAACACATTGTCTGATGTGACTTTTGAAAATGGCGACAGGGTAATTATAACGGCACACAGCCAGCAATATGACCACAAAGGAAATTCTATGATGGCTTCAGGAAAAGTCCATGTTGATTATGGAGATTATAAAGCGGACGGGCCTAAAGCAATAATGTATATTAATTCTAAAACTAATAAGCCTGAAAAAATTGTATTTATCGGAAGATCTAAAATCGTTGAAAAAGGTGTAAATTCTGTTGAAGCAGATAGAATTACAATGATTATGGAACCGAAAAAATTTACAGCAGAGGGAAAAGTTAAAACAAATATCGAACAAAATTCAGATAGTAATAATAATAAAAACAAAATGGAGTTCAGTTTATAAAAATGACAAATCTTGTATTAGAAAATAAGCAATGCCTGATTGCAGGCGACGGCAATCTACCGGTTATGATGGCAAAAAGTGCCAAGGAAAATGGTTTTGAAATAGTTTGTATTTCATTATCTTCAGATAATTATAAAGACTTAAAAAAATATTGTTCAAAAGTTGTTTCTTATGGCCCTGGGCAAATTGATTCAATTAAGAAATTTTTAATTGATGAAAATATTAAACAATTAACTTTTTTAGGGAAAGTTTCAAAAACGATGCTTGTTAAACGCCCAAGGCTTGAAAAAACGGCAATTCAGCTTTTAAAAGAAATGAAAAAATTAAACGATGACGCTATTATGCTAAAAATCGTTGAACAGCTTGAAAATATCGGAATAGCTATATTAGATCAAACTATTTTTATTAAAAAATTAATGATTCAACGTGGCGCTTTGACTACAAGAAAGCCATCTGAAGCGCAATTAGCTGATATTGATTATGGCTTTAATATTGCAAAACAAATCGGCGGACTTGATATAGGTCAATCTGTTGTAATGAAAGATAGAATGATTATGGCGATTGAAGCTATTGAAGGTACGGATAAATGTATCAAACGTGGCTGTAAATTGGCAAGAAGAAAAAATGCTATTGTTGTTAAAGTTGCAAAACCTGCTCAGGATAAGCGTTTTGATATCCCTGCAGTTGGTTTAAAAACAATTAAAACAATGAAAAGATATGGGGCAAATGTTTTGGCTCTTGAAAGTGGCGAAACTATTATAGTTGACCAAGATAAGATGGTTGATTATGCAAATAAACATAATATGATAATTGTGGCATTATAATCAATGAAAAAAGTTTTTATTATAACAGGTGAATATTCAGCAGACAAGCACGCTTCGGGTGTTGCTCGTGAGCTAAAAAAAATATATCCTGATGTAATTATTGAGGGGGTTGGCGAGTCTAACCTTGAAAAAGAGGGTGTAAAACTTTTTTGCAATCACGATAAAATGGGAAAAATGGGGCTTACTCCAAAGACGATTTTTCAACATATTTTATTGGGTTACGACATAATTAAGTATTTAAAAGAAGAATTTAAGCCCGATTTGGTTTTGCTTGTTGACTATGGAGCGTTTAATCTTCAAATTTCAAAAAGATTGAAAAAAGCAGGAATTAAAACATTTTTCTTTATTCCGCCTCAAATTTGGGCTTCAAGAAAATATCGTCTTAAAACAATTAGGAAAAATATTGATGAAGTTTTAACGATTTTTCCTTTTGAAAAAGAATTTTATGATAGCGAAAATATAAAATCAGAATTTGTCGGTCATCCGATTGTGTCTGAATTGCCTGTTTGTAATGATAAAGAGGGTTTCTTTAAAAAACACAATTTAGACCCAAATAAAAAATTAATCGGAATTTTCCCAGGGTCAAGAATTTTTGAGATTAATTTTCTGCTTAAAATTTTTGTTGGCGCAATAAAATTAATTGAAAAATCAAGAAATGATGTTCAATTTGTGTTTTCACATGCGCTTAGTTTAAAAGATGATGCTTTTAAAGTTGATTATAAAAAAATCAAAGGCGAAAATCATCAACTTTTAGCATATTCAGACGCTTTGATTTTGGCTTCGGGAACTGTTGCGCTGGAAGCTGCTATGTACAACACTCCAATGATAATAGCATATCGAGGTCCGCTGTTTTTCTATTTAGTGTATTTACTTGTTAGAAACATCAAAAAAGCGTGCCTTGTAAATATTATTACAAAAGGGGATTATGTTGATGAATTTTTGATGTTCGACGCAACAAGTGAAAATATTAAAAATGCAATTAATGAAATTTTGGATAACGAGAAAAAACGCAACCATATTTTAGAGGGCTGTAAAAAAACAAGAGAATTATTAACAAATAAACACTGTGTTGAAGAAGTGGCAAAGATAATAAAAAGAGAGTTAGAGGGAAAATAATGAAAAAGAATTTAGCAAACATTATCACACTATCAAGAATATTTTTTGTATTTATCGTAATTACTTTACTGTACTTTAATTGCGATAAAGCTTATATTTCAGCTCTTGTATTAACTGCAATTTTAATGTGGTTCGACGGGTTAGATGGATATGTAGCCAGAAAATTCAATATTTCAACAAAATTGGGCGCTCTATTAGATATTATGGGTGATAGAATTGTTGAAAACGTGTTTTGGATTTCATTTTGCGCTCTTGGTTGGGTGAATGTTGCTGTTCCTGTAATTGTTTTAACAAGAGGAATCATCACGGATTCTTTGCGCACGTTGGCATTTGAAAAAGGTTACACTGCTTTTGGAAAAACAACAATGATGCAAGGAAAAATCGCTAAATTTATTGTAGCTTCTAACTTTTGCCGTTTCACGTATGCAGTTTGTAAAGCAGTTGCGTTTTTCTTTATGATTTTAGGACATTTCCCATCAGACTATGCTGCAAAACCTGTAATTCTTCAAATTGCAATAGTTTGCACGGTTATTTCCGTTGCATTTTGCGTGTTAAGGGGTTTACCTGTTGTGTTTGAATCAAGAAGATTTTTTGTTGAGGAAAAATAATGGATAATATATTAAATATTGTCTTATTTGAACCTGAAATTCCGCAAAACACGGGGAATATAGCAAGACTTTGCGCTTGTGTTGGAGCTAAATTATATTTAGTAGGTAGACTTGGTTTTAGTCTTGATGAAAAACATCTAAAGCGTGCAGGGCTTGATTATTGGGATAAATTGGATATAGAAAAAGTTCAAACTTTAGATGAATTAATTGAAAAAAATAAAGGGTCAAATTTCTATTATTTTACAACCAAGACCGATAAAAAATATACAAAAGTTCAATATAAAACAGGTGATTTTTTCGTTTTTGGTCCTGAAACAAGAGGAATTCCCGAGGATATTTTAAATAAAAACAAAGATTTTTGTGTTACAATACCAATGAAAAAAACGACAAGGAGTTTAAATCTTTCAAACTCTGTTGCGATTGCAACATACGAAGCAGTTAGACAATTTGATTTGGATTTAGGATAAAATGACTAATAACGCTGATATTCAAGTCCTTGGCAAGGATACGATTTTAAAACTTTTACCAAAAAGAGTTCAAAATTCCCACAAAGGCACTTACGGACATATTTTAAATATAGCAGGCTCAAGCCACTATAGCGGAGCTGCATATTTTAGCTCAATCGCTTCTTTAAGAGTTGGAGCAGGATACACTATGCTTGCAAGCTGTTCAGACGTTGTAAACACTATAGCAAGCTATTGTCCTGATTTAACATACTTGGATTTAGGTCAATCTCAATTTGGAACAATTCCAAAAGAAGCCCTAAAATATGTACTTGCGATGGCAAATTATGATGTTATTTCAATAGGTTGCGGTTTAAATCAAGTTGGTGGAGTTTCGGATTTTGTTGTTAATTTTTTAAAAAAACAAAAAAATGCCTACACTCCAATAATAATCGACGCTGACGCAATTAATATTATGGCAGCAACAAAAAACTATCAATTCCCGCTAAATTCAATAATTACGCCACATCCAATGGAATTGTCAAGATTAATGGGCGTTGAAGTTGAAGAAATTCAAAAAAATCGAGCTAAATGGGCTTGGGAAGCAAGTAGAGAGTTTGATTGTATTGTCTTATTAAAAGGACATGAAACTGTTATTGCTGTTCCGAACGGAAAAATTTTATTAAATCATACAGGTAATTCTGCTCTAGCAAAAGCTGGAACGGGTGATATTTTAACAGGCATGATAGCAGGTTTTTGCGCTCAAGGCTTATCAATTGAAGATAGTGCATGCTGTGCTGTTTTTATGCATGGTGTTGCAGCTGAAATTGCTTCAAGAAATTTAGGCGAATATTCCGTTCTTGCAAGTGATATTCTAAAATACATCCCGTTTGCTTTTAAAGCGGTTTTTGCGCCAAGCCAAAATAAATAATTACAAACTTGAAATTTGAATATCGGAAGTTATTTCTTCTCTTACGATTAGTGCGTTTGAAACGGGAATTCCTTCTTTGTTTACTGCTTGATTAACTATTCTTCCTTTAACATACATTGCGCTTGATGAGCCGCCATCAAAGTTCATAGCATATTCACAGCCCAATTTTTTCATCATTGTAGCAAGTTCTGTTAATGTCATTCCAACGGAATTTTCTTCTCTTCCATCAACCGTTACAATGATTAAAGTTCCATCGTTTTTATAACCGATTGCAGAGCGTGGGTTTTTGCCTGAAATAGCGTTTAGTTTTTGAGTTTTAACATCAATATAAATTTGACCATCTTTAACCAAATAAGGACCTGCGGCTATTATGTGGCTTGCTTTTTTAAATTCGTCTTGAAGTTTAATATCAATATAAACTTCTTTATCTTTAATAATTTTCCTTAAAATTTCCTTGTTTCCTTGAAGAACAATGTCATTATTTTCAATTTTAATCGGATTAGCGCTAACTGCTATAACTTTATTTCCTCTAATTAAAATATTCCAATTGTTGTTTTTGCAAGCGGGGCTATAATTTCCCCAAATATTTGTATAGATTAAAATGTGGGTTGCTAACATTCTTGGCTGATTTATGTTATCAATTTTATACATTCCTGATTTTGTATAAGCTTTGATATCAAAATCAATGTTTCCCATTTTGAAATATGTATTGTTGTTCTCTTCAAAAATTCCAATGCCGACTCTATTATATATCGGTCCTGTTAAAACTTCTCCGTCTATCATTAATGCGCCTAGGGGAACTCCTGTTGTTGGTTTAAAAAATCCTCCATTAATGGCAATGAGTGCGTTTTGTTTTTGTGCAATTTTCCTAATTGTTGATTTTGAATTTAATTTTGTGCTTGAGATTTCGGGTTTTATTTTTAGATATGGATTTACATTTGTGTTAAGTTCGACGATATTGATTTTTATGGGTCTGCCTTTTATGTATTTTGTTGTTTTAATGTGAGCTAAACCCTTGGTTGTGAAATTGATATAGGAGCCTGCGTATTTGTTTTTGATGTTTTCTTCAAAATTTTTAGCTAAATATATAGTTTGACCCGTATCTTCTTTTAATTGAATGTTTGTATTAGCAAAAAGCGGTTTGGAGAATCCTAAAAGAGCTATGATTAAGGTGATTATGAAAATTATAAACGCAGCTCTTGCCTTGCTATTTTGCCTCATCGTTTCTTTTATATAATCGTTAATGTAGGCTTCATAGCAAGTGTGATAAAATTTTTTTTCTTCAAAATTTATCATCTTAATGCCGTTTCTTGTTGCTAGTATGCTCTACTACTATTATAGCACTTAATGAAAAACCTCTCAAGCCCAGATGGGACAAAGTTTTCAGCTGATTTTTTAAGTGTAGAAAATACTTTTTATTAATTTAGCGAAAAACAGGTGTTTTGGGCTTAAATCTGCTAATAAGTGTATTTTTAAACATTAAGATATGTAAAAGAAAAATTAATAAATAAAAATTTGTTATAGATTTTTTAAATGGGGGAATTAAATAACTACGATATAATT
>OIYG01002748.1_pt1 | contig 10727 bp, 9 predicted proteins | sample 1587861 | NCBI WGS metagenome assembly OIYG01 (sample SAMN03283272) | human gut metagenome | biome: human-associated habitat; material: feces | host: Homo sapiens | place: Peru | collected 2012 | reverse complement strand
GCCGTCCACCCCCTCGGTCACAAGCCCGGCGGTGCCGGTGTGCTCCGACACGATGGAGGGCTTGCCGAAGATCAGACCCTCGGTGACAAAGGTGGGCATGGGGTCATCGCGGGAGGCGCACACCACGCAGCTGCACTGCTCCATCAGGGATTTGACCTCCGGGCGCTCCAGCCGCTTGCGGTAGAAAACGGTCTGGGGGTAGTCCCGCACCAGACTGTCCACGGCGCTGTACATCCCCTTGTCGGCGGCCTTGCCCACAAAGAGGAAGGCGGCTTTCTCCCGCACCGCAGAGGGCAGCAGCCGGATGGCATTGCACAGGATGTCCGGGCCCTTGCGGTGCTCCAGCGAGCCGACCGTTACAAAGAGGGGACGCCCCCCGGCAAAGCTGATGTCATAGTGGGGGAACTGCTCGGCGGCGTAGTCCGGCAGGCCGTAGATCAGCTGCTCGATAGCAAAATCCGGCCGGACGGAGTGCATGGCGGCGGTGGCATGGGAGCCTACGGCGCAGATGTGCACGTTTTTGCCCAGCGCCTTGGGGATGCGGTGGGAGATGAAGGGGTAGCCCGCAAAGGCATCGTGCAGCCACCACAGCACCGGCACAAAGGAGCCGTTCAGGGTGTTCACCACCGGCGCTTCCACCACTGTGTTGGCCAGCACAAAGTCTGCGCTGGTGGCCAGCCCCCACAGGGCGCTGGAAGTAACACAGTCCGGGCGGGTGACCACGGCGGCTCCGGCATCCAGAAACAGCGGCAGCGGGCCTTCGTCCGCCGGGCCCAGTACCACCACCTCAAAGCCTAAGCTGCGCAGCACCGGCACGGCGCTTACCAGCACGATGGGCGCGCCGGTCATGGTCAGCTCGTGGCTTAAGATCAGCGCACGGCGTCCCTTGGCAGAGAACACGTCGTCGGCGCACAGCTCCCGGCGGAAATGCAGCAGTGCCTGCGGGATGCGGCAGCTGTGCTGCGCCATGGCATGGGCCAGACGCAGCAGCTCGGTAACGCTGTCCTTGCCCCGGGCGGCGGCGCGCACTTCGTCCAGCAGTGCGCGGGACACCAGTGCGCAGCGGCTGCCGGGCAGGTGCTGGGTGCTCAGATACAGGGCGGTAGCGCCGTCAAAGCCAAAGGAAGCATCGCAGATCGCAAGGTCTGCGCCCTCCCGCAGGGCGGCGGCAAAATAGGTCAGGGCGGTGGGGGTGCACTCCACATCCTCGCTTACCAGCAGCACCCCGGCCACAGCGGGGGTCAGCTCGCCTTCCAGCTGTGTCACCAGACGGAACTTGCGGTGCAGCTGGTTTTGCAGCGCCGTTTCCAGCGCCTTGTGACGCCCCGGCGCGTAGACCAGAAGATAGGTGCTCTGGGTATCGGTATAGACCTGCTTGGACAATTGCTTGCGCTGCAGGGTACTGTAACTGGTGTACATGATCCAACTCCTCCGGGCAGAATATCGGGCGGGCTCAGTGGCCGCGCAGCAGGGTCAGCAGCTTGCGCAGCGGGGCGGTCAGCCGCCAGCTGCTGCTGGCGCGCATATTATCCAGCGAGACCTGATATTCGTGCTGGATGCCCTGCAAAGTCAGCAGCTGCTGGTTCAGCCGCATACACTCGGCGCGGCTGGCCTGCAGCACTTCGTCTGCTTCCTGCGCGGCGGTGGTGTTTTTCAGCTTCAGGTCGTTCAGCGCCCGCAGCAGAGATTTGCCGGGCTGCTCGTGCAGAAAACGTCCCAGCGGGTAATAGTGATAGTTTACCGCAAACTTCATGCCGGCACCAAAGCCGGTGGTGCAGTGCAGCGAAAGGTTGGGGTCTATGTCCAGAAACAGCAGGCTGTCCTCCTGCAGCAGAAGGCCGTTGACCGACTGAAAGCTGATGCGCTCGTCCGAGATGGCAAGGTCGGTGATGCAGCAGGCCAGCTCGCCGGGATCCAGCCGGACGGCACGGGCGTCCTCCGGCAGAATAAAGGTGACCGACACCTCATGGGTCAGCTCGTTGTAGACGTCCTCGGTGGCGGTCAGGCATTCCCGGGGCGAAAAGCCGCTGCCGGTGTCGTAGAACAGCTGCGGCAGGGTGAGGGTGATGTTCTCGGCCTCGGCGCTGTGCTTGGCAAGCTCGGTCTGGCAGGTCAGCAGCTGCTGCTCCAGTTCCAGACACCGCTGCGCCAGCTGGGAAACACCCTCGTCCGAAAGTTTGAGCTGCTGCTCTAACTCTGCAACGCGGGCCTGCAGGGCGGCAGGGGTCACGGGGGCATCGTGGTTCATAACGGGATCCTCCTCTTTTTTATCCTATAAGTCGGGCTGCGCCGCCGCAGCCGGAACATTCAGAAAAATCAGTGCCGTGGGGTGTAGTGTACCTGCGGGGTATGCCGCCGGGCAGGGAACAGCCGGATGATCAGATCCCGCCGCCGCTGCAGCAGGGCGCAGATCAGCCAGATGGAACCCAGCGAAAGAACATATTGCAGGCTGATGCCCAAAACAGGGCGGTCGGCGTATTTCGCCGCGAACAGATACCACGGAATGGCGATCAGCTCCACCGTATGTACGCAGAAGATGTACAACGAGCGGCGGCCGATGGCCTCGAAAAAGCGCACCAGCGGGTTGCGGCACTGGCTCCAGCGTAAAAACAGCCGGATGAACAGCAGGCCGGCAAGGCCGTCCAGCAGGATGCTGATGGGCCCCAGTGTCCACTCGGCCATGGACACACAGTCGGTGCGGCCGGTGGCAAGGGCAGCCACCGGGATCAGCAGCACAGCCGCCCACAGGATGCAGGACATCCGGCGGGACAAAGGCTGATCCAGCCAGTGCTGACGCTTGGCAAGGTAGCCAAGGTACAGGTACGGCGTGATCACCGCACCCTGGATCAGGCAGAAGGGCAGCTCCCATACAAGGCTGGCACCCCAGCCCAGCAGGGCAGCGCCGCCCACCGCCCATGGGATGTACCGCTCCGGAAAGATGTTCAGGATAACGTCCAGTAAGATCCAGCCCATCAGCAGCGCCAGCAGATACCACATGGGCCCGCAGGAAAAGAACTCCTGTCCGAAGTAGATGGCGGTGTGGGGCAGACCCAGCAGAAAGCCGCCCGCTACCTTGATGCTCTCGGTCAGGGAGCCGGGCAGATAGTGAAAGGTTTTATAATGAATGATAAAGTGCAGCAGTGTGGTGAAACACGCAGTGTAGCAAAAAGGCTTGAGCAGGCTTTTGAGCTGCTGGTGGATGCACTTGCCGATGGAGCGCTTGCGGAAGCCGTAACCGCTGGCAATAAAAAAGGCCGCCATCAATGATTCGCGGTAGATAAAGCCGACAAAGGCAGTCAGCGACAGCCCGCCCGCCAGCTGGAGCGGATAAAGCTCCGCAGTGTGCCCCAGCACGATGGACAGCATCCCTGCACCCTTGAGCATATCAAACATCCCGATGGAGTTGACAGTGCGGGGCTTGGTTGTTTCCATGAAAGATTCCTTCCCTGCGCCGGGCTGATACCCCTCAATAAAAAGCCGGATACGGCGCAAATGATCAGTTTTTATACAGCATTGCCATGATATATGGCTAGTATAATGCTTTTTAGGGAGACTGTCAATTTTGTTTTGCAGTCCGCGCAGTACCGGAACTGGTATTTTGCGCTAAAAATTGTAGCACAGAAACCGGAAGATTGCAACGAAAGGTAGAATTTGGCCGGACCGTGCCGGAAGATATGCAAGTAAAAATTGTCAATGCTGGAAATTAAATGTTGCAGAAGTATTGCATTGCACTGGAAGATATTGTATACTGAGCACAGTTGAGCGCCCGGGCTGCGCCCCGAAGGACGGGGCCGGACACCGGGCAGGACAAAATGCTCCGGGAGGGTAAAATTATGGTCACATCACTGTATCAGTCACTTTGTAATATGGAAACGATCTATGCGGACCGCGTGGCGATCCGGTATTATGACGAGGCAAAACAGGGCGTAACGGAGGTGTACTACCGCCAGTATGCCCAGGATCTGCGCAAGTTCGTCAGCTTCCTGCGCAGTAAGGCAGGGGATGTCAAGGGGCAGCGGGTCGCGATCCTGGCCCGCAACAGCTACCACTACGTCATCTGCATGTACGGCACCGTGCTGGCGGGCGGTGTGGCAGTGCCGCTGAATATGGGCAAGAACTGGGACGAGATCCAGTACGAGCTGGATCTGGTGGAGCCGGTCTGTGTGCTGCAGGACGGTGAGTATCTGCAGCGGGAGCCTGCCCTGGCGGATGCCTACAGTGCAAAGCTGGAGCCGATGGACGCCTTTACCGCCTTTGCCCCCGCACAGGATGTAAAGGAAGTGGAAGATCTTGCCGCGATGGCCTTTATCATGTTCACCTCCGGCACCACCGGCCGCAGCAAGGGCGTTATGCTGAGCCAGAAGAACCTGTTTACGGCCATGCCCGCCTTCCTGGATCCGTTTGATGATGTGCGCAAGGCGACCGGCTGGGACACCGATAAGTTCTGCTCGCTGTCCGCGCTGCCCATGTTCCACATCTCGGCCATGACCAGCCTGGTATCCTGGAGCATTACCGGCCACTGCATCAACCTGTGCAACGACCTCAAGTATTTCTACCGCGATATCGGCGCGATGCACAGCGAGGTGATGGCTGTGGTGCCGGTGCTGCTGAAGAGCCTGTATAAGGATGTGATGAAGGGTCACCGCGACCGCCTGAACGGCCTGTGCGTCCTGACCTGCGGCGCAGCCATGTTCGACCCCCAGATGCTCAAGGATCTGATGGACAAGGGCTTCTTTGTTGCCCAGATGTACGGCCTGACCGAGACCTGCGGCGATGGTGCCTGGAACTCCTCCCAGGAGGAAAAGCACCTGACCAGCGTGGGTCATGTGGACAACAGCTGCGAGTATAAGCTGGACGCTGGCGAGCTGTGCATGCGCGGCGCCCCCATCATGCTGGGCTACTATAAGGATCCTGAGGCCACGGCTGAGGTCATCGACAAGGACGGCTGGTTCCACACCGGCGACATCGCCCGGCTGGAAGAGGACGGCTATATGTACCTGACCGGCCGCAAGAAGAACCTGATCATCCTGGACAGCGGCGAGAACGTCAGCCCCGAAGAACTGGAAAAGCTGCTGGCCCCCTGCGAGGATATCCAGGAGTGCATCGTAAAGGAAAAGGATAAAAAGATCTGCGCCGTTATCTGCTGCGCACCGGAAAAGCAGGATGCCGTGCGGGAGTTTGTGACCAATGTCAACCGCAGCCTGGCCCTGTATAAGCGCATGGTCGTGGAGTTCAGTGCCCAGCCGCTGCCCCGCAATGCCGCAGGCAAGCTGCTGCGCTGAGGCCGAACAGAAGGAGCTTTGTAATGATAAAGGTATTGGATAACGTTTACGATCTGGTTACCCTGAATATGGAGCAGCGCTTTGCCGAGCGCGTGGCCTTCCGTTTTTACAACACGGAAAAGGACGAGGTGACCACCGTACATTTTAAGGAGTACGCACAGGATATCCGCCGTGCGGTCAGCTACTTCCAGAGCACCATCCCGGATATCAAGGGCAAAAAGATCTGCCTGCTGAACAAGAACTGCTACGAGTATGCCGTGAACACCTTCGGCATCATTCTGGCGGGCGGTGTGCTTGTGCTTTTGAACCAGCACAAGAGCTGGGATGAGCTGTCCTACGAGTTGGGGCTGGTGGAACCTGCCGCCATCCTGACCGATGGGGAAGACTACGGCACCAAGGCACAGCTGCAGGATGCCTACGGCAGCATCCTGCGCCCCATGGACGGCTTCCGCAGCTATGAGCCGGTGGCAGAGATGCCCCGCTGCATCGACCACGATGCACTGATGATCCTGATGTTCACCTCCGGTACTACCGGCCGCAGCAAGGGCGTGATGCTGAGCGAGCGCAACTTCTTCAGCGTCATGCGCGCCCATGTGCAGATCGGTGAGCACATGATGGAGTATAAGCACGACCCGGAGCTTGTGGTCAGCCAGTACACGGTGCTGCCCATGTTTCATCTGGGGGCATTCATCTGCCTGTTCTCCTGGGCGCACGGCGGCTGGGCACTGAACGTGAGCAGCGATATCCGCAACTTCTATAAGGAAGTGCAGCGTATGCCCAGCCAGGTGATGGCTGTGGTGCCCGTTATCATGAACTCCCTGCACAAGGACGTGATGCGCGGCCGCAAGGAGCGTCTGGGCGAATTGTGGGTGCCTATCTGCTCCTCTGCCATGTTCGACCCGCAGGTGATGCTGGATATGGCCACGAACGGCATGTTCGTGGTGCAGACCTACGGTGCTACCGAGACCTGCGGCGACGGCATCATCAACTACGCACAGGATGCAAAGCACATCGGCGCTGTGGGACAGGGCAATGACTATCTGGATTACAAGCTCGAGCCGGACGGAGAGCTGTGCATCCGGGGCGACAGCATCATGCTGGGCTACTACAAGGATCCCGAGGCCACCGCTGCGGTCATCGACAAGGACGGCTGGTTCCACACCGGCGACCTTGCCCGGGTGGACGAGGACGGCTACTACTACATCACCGGCCGCAAGAAGAACCTGATCATTCTGGACAGCGGCGAGAACATCAGCCCCGAAGAACTGGAAGGCCTGGTAGAAAAATGTGCCGTTGTAAAGGAATGTCTGGTAAAAGAACTGGGCAAAAAGATAGGTGTTGTGGTATACTGTGAGCAGGAGCACCAGCAGACCGTGCGGGATCATGTCACCGAGGTGAACCGTACCCTGCCGCTGTACAAGCGCATCGGCGTTGTGGAGTTCAGCAATGAGCCGCTGCCCCGCAATGCCACAGGCAAGCTGGTGCGCAAGTAAAACGCAACAGAAAGGAAGCATAATACAATGGAACGTGCAGAAATTATTTCTCAGATCTTGGCCATCCTGGAGGATGTCGCAGAGGTTTCGCCGGAGGATGTGACCGAGAGCAGCGTCCTGATGGACGATCTGGATCTTTCCTCCATGGAGGTCCTGACCATTGTGGCAGACCTTGAGGAGACTTTTGGCCTGCGCATCCCGGAAAAGGAACTGCGTAATTTTGTGACCATGGGGGATCTGGTGGATTATCTGGCTGCAAACGCGAGGTAAACTGATGGAAACTCAACAGCGCTCGACGGAATATATCTTTCAGGGTACCATGTACTTTTTCCGCCGGGAAAAGATCCAGTGCCGGTATCAGTTTGCGCTGCGGGATACGGTGGATATCACCCTTTTGCAGCGGGCACTGACAGCGGCCTTGGCAAGTGCGCCTTATTATACCCAGCGCCTGGTGCAGGAAAAGCGGGAAACATGGCTGGAGCCCAATACGGAGCCCTGCCTTGTGTACACCGGCAGCACCATGCGGGAGATGCCGGAGCAGACCAACGGCTACCTGTTCAGCGTCAGCTGCGAGGGGGACACGGTCTATTTTGACTGGAACCATTTCCTGATGGATGGGCACGGGGTATCCCCGCTGCTCACCCGCATTCTGGAATTGTACTGCAACCTGCGTTACGGTACAGCCTTTGCAAACCCGTTCATCCCCAACAGCCCGGCGTATGATATCCGGGCGCTGGTAGAGGCCTACCCGCCTGCAGAGGGCGGCGAGGCCGCCATCCAGCGGGAGGTCCTTCAGACCTACGAGGGTGCGCTGCGCCGCACCCGGGTACGGCTGTGCAAGCAGGATCTTGTGGCCAGGGCACTGGCAAATGATGCAAAGCCGGTGAGCGCCCTGATGGGCCTGCTGTGCATGGCCATGCGGGATTACTTTGGTAAGGAAGAGATCCAGTATTCCTTCTCGGCCGATACCCGCGATGTGGCCGGTGTGCCGGATGCGCTGTACAACTGCGTATGCTCCTTCCAGCACGAAGCGCATCTGCAGCCGCAGACCCGCCTGGCAGACTTTGTGGCCGAGGTGGATGCAGGTGTCCGGCAGGATCTGTTGCCGGAGTCCAAGCGGCACCGCATGGCCGACCAGATGGGCTGGGTGTACAAGGTAGACCAGCAAAAGGCCCCACTGCGCATCAAGCAGCGGGTGTTCCAGATGGGCGAATACATCAGCGGCGTACCGGCGGATTTCTGGCTTAGCTATCTGGGCAATCCGCTGATGCCCGCCACCCCGGAGCTTGCGCAGTACACCAAGGACTTTGGGGTCTGGGTGCCGCCGGATGGCGCATCCATGGGTGTGGAGGCTGCCAGCCTGAACGGGCAGATCATCCTGTGCATCCACAACAAGGCACCCAACCCGGGTCTGGCCGAAACCCTCCGCAAGACCTTTGAAAGCGAAGGCGTTACGGTGCTGGAAGCCGAAGATCTGGACTGAGAAATACATATCAAAAGTGAAAAGCTGCCGCACAAAACGTGCGGCAGCCTTTTTGCTGCTTTTTGTAAGAAAATCCGGTTGCAAAGCTGTAAAAATATGGTTAAATAGAGAAAGGATATTTCCGCAAGGAGAGGAACACCATGGAACAACAGAACACGCGCCTGCGCAATGCGGGCTTTGCAACCTTTTTCTTCGGCGGCATCTGCACCATCAGCGCGGGCGTGGTGGTCAGCCTGCTGCAGGAACGCTACGGCTTTGCCTACGGCATGACCGGTACGCTGCTCTCTCTGATGAGCATCGGCAACCTGCTTGCCGGTCTGATGATGGGGGTGCTGCCCAGCGTGCTGGGCCTGAAGCGCAGCGTGCTGCTGCTGACCATCGGCTACGCGGTGGGCTACGCCCTCATGGGACTGACCGGTGCAGTGGCGCTGCTGGCGGCGGCCTTTTTTGCGGTGGGCATCGCCAAGGGCAGCGTTATCAACACCTGTACCATTCTGGTCAGCGATAACTCTGCCGACCGCACCCGGGGCATGAACGTGATGCACAGCTGTTATGCCTGCGGCGCACTGCTGTGCCCCTTCCTCATTGCGGCAGCAGCCCGGGTAAGCACCGAGCTGGCTGTATTTCTGTTGGCAGCCGTGGGCTTTGTGCTCTGGCTGGTGTACGTCTTTACCCCGCTGCGCGGCGGCAAGAGCAAAGGCAGCACCGAGAAGGAAGCCATCGACTGGAGCTTTCTGCGCTCTGCCCGTTTCTGGCTGCTGACCGGGCTGCTGTTCTTCCAGAACGCCGCCGAGCAGAGCGTCAACGGCTGGATGGTGACCTACTTCAAGGGCAGCGGCATCATTGCGGGCACGCTGGCCGCCTACACCGTCACCGTGATGTGGGGCGCTACGCTGGTGGGACGGCTGCTCATCGCCTTTGTGTTCCCCCTGAAAAATCCCCGCAAGGCTATGGTGGGCATGAGCGTGCTGTGCACCATATTCTATGTGCTGCTGGTCATGGCGCACACGCAGGGCACAGCCATTGTACTGCTGTTCGCCTTTGCCATCTCGATGTCCGGGCTGAACCCCACCGCCGTGGCCAGTGCGGGCCGCATGACCAGTGTGACCAGCATGGGCATCATGCTCCCGGCGGCATCCAGCGGTGCCATCCTGATGCCCTGGATCGTGGGCATGGTGTCCGAAAAGGCGGGCCTGGTGGCCGGTATGGCGTCCAACATCGTGCCCTGCGTGGGCCTGGTCGTCTTCTCCATCCTCGTGGCAAAGCTGCCGGAGGAGTAAACCCTCTCAGACGCTATCGCGCCAGCTCCCTCTTTTGGGGGGGCTGGCACGGCGTAGGCCGTGACCGAGAGGGTTACTTCTTGATCCCTCTTGCTTTGGCGCTGAACTCACAGCCGCAGTAGTCCTGCCGGTACAGGCCGTACGCTTCGGACAGCTGCAGACTGCGCAGGTAGCCGTTGTGCTTCTTGAAGTCCGAGGGCAGGTGCTTCACGCCGAATTCGGCTTCCAGCTCCTGGCCGATGGCGTTGATGCGCTTGGCGTCCTTGTGCGGACTGATGGACAGGGTCGTGGTGAAATAATCAAAGCCGTGGCCCTTGGCGTACTGTGCGGCCCGGCGCATCCGCAGACGGTAGCACACCGTGCAGCGATTGCCGCGCTCCGGCTCGTTTTCCAGCCCCTGCACGGCGGAGTAGAACTCCTGTGGGTCGTAGGTGTCCTCCACGACCGTTACGCCCAGCGGGTGCGCCTGCGCCACGAACTTTTTCAGTTCCTCGCCCCGGCGGAAATACTCTTCCGCAGGCCAGGTGTTGGGGTTGTAGTAGAGGACCGTGATCTCAAAATATTGGCACAGCTGTTCCAGCACCGCGCTGGAGCAGGGGCCGCAGCAGGCGTGCAGCAGCAGCCGGGGCCGGGCGTCGCCCAGAGTTTTCAACACGGCGTCCATCTGCTGTGCAAAATTCAATTGAGTTGCCATTGCTATCATCCTCTGTTATAATGTTTCTGCTGACATTATAGCATATTTTGCGCTGAAATACAGGAGGTTCCCCATGACTCAGGAAAAGATCGCCCGCATCAACGAGCTGGCAAAAAAGAGCAAGACCACCGGCCTGACCGATGCCGAAAAGGCCGAGCAGCAGACCCTGCGGCAGGAGTATCTGGCCGATGTCAAGGCCAGCCTGCGCGCCCAGCTGGACCGCACGTCCATCCAGGAGCCGGACGGCACCATCCACAAGGTGACCCGCCGCACGGACGCAAAAAAGCCCCGCAGCTGAGCGGACCGCTTCCGGACCCGAATTTTGGAGGAAAATGCAGCCGAAAGGTGCGTTTTCCTCTTTTTTTGCGCGGCAGACTGTGTTATACTATACTAGTATTGGTGCGTGCTGAATACGCGCGCCGTCGTATTTTCCCAAGGTGGCGTATCCCGGGCAAGGTGCACGGAAAAGGCTGTCTTTTGAAAAAAGGATAAAGA
>OIYG01002747.1_pt1 | contig 10730 bp, 13 predicted proteins | sample 1587861 | NCBI WGS metagenome assembly OIYG01 (sample SAMN03283272) | human gut metagenome | biome: human-associated habitat; material: feces | host: Homo sapiens | place: Peru | collected 2012 | reverse complement strand
GTTTTAGATAACAGTCGAAACGGGTTAGCGCCCGTCCTGCACGACCCGCCCCGTGTAGCTGATGACGACAGGCGAGAAAGGTTATAACATGAAAAAAAAGTACGGTATTTGGAAGGTCATTTTGCAGACGGCTTCCGGCGAGGTGATCAAACAGGACGTCACCGCGACGAGCGGCAAGGATGCTAAAGCCCGCATTGAAAAGCTTTATGAGGGTTGTGTCGTGTTTAAGATGACCCGAGTGGAGTGGCTGAACGGTTTCAGCTATGCACAGGTGTCCGCCGCGATTCTGGACGCTTGTCCGACGTGGGGCCAGGCGCTGCTTGATATCCTCACGGACAATGGGGTGTTTTCCGGCAAGGAAGTGTAGACGGGGCTGACTGATGGCATACCGTCCATATCGCGGGTTTAGCTGGAATATCTCCAGCTACTACCCCTTAGCCCTGCAAGAGGGCCACAGCGAGAAGGAGTTACGGAAGGAGTACGCAAAACTCCGCAGCGTGGCGCAAAAGTCATTAAAGCGCCTTGAACAAAGCCGTTACAGTGAGAGCGAGACATATCGTCAGAACAAAAACGCGTTCCCGACCACGGGCGCGCTCAAGTCTAAACACGATGTTGCACGGGCGCTTACAGATGTGACACGCTTCCTCTCCGCAAAAGCTCACAGTGTTAGCGGTTTAAACGAGATCAGACAACAGCAAGTCGACACATGGCAAGGAACTTATAATTATGACTTTGTTACTTTCAACAATTTCGATCAATGGGTTGATTTTTTGGAATGGTACAAAGATAACAAGGGTTTCGTCTACAGTGTTGACCCACACGACCCCAATAAACGATGGATGAACGATAAAGCTGCGCAGGAGGACAAGGCCAAAGTTCAGGCATTGTTTGAGCAATTTATAGAGGAGAACTACGGATGATATTTGCAATAGCAATAGCTGGTTTTGGTCTTATATGTTACATGTTCGGTTCCGGGAGGTGGTGACAATGTCCGAGATTGTAAAGCCGTCGGAGTTTAATTTTTTTGGCTGGCTAAACGAGATTCAGCCGGAAAAACGTAAAACCGGCAATCGTGGCAATAGACGCAAGCGCCGCTATTTGGACATTGTAACCGCATTCGATATTGAAACAAGTAGGCTGCCGGGCACCGATACTGCATTTCTCTATATCTGGCAATGGCAGTTTGACGAGCGTTATACGGTTATGGGCCGGACATGGACGGAACTGCTCGAGTTCATAAAGCGGTTAGTGGACGTGGTCGGGGATGCTTCACTTGTGGCGCTAGTGCATAATCTGTCTTACGAGTTTCAGTTTCTCCGCACAATTTACGATTTTCAGCCAGAAGAAGTTTTTGCACTGGCGAAACGGAAGGTTGCTAAAGTGACCATGTTTCAAGAAGCGCTAGAATTCCGTTGTACCTACATTCACAGCAACATGAGCCTTGCGGCATATTGTAAAAAGATGCACGTGCAACACCAGAAGTTAGACGGCGCTGAATTTGATTACAAGGTTGTTCGTTATCCGTGGACGGAGTTGACCGCACGAGAGTTGGAATATTGCCAAAACGACGTGTTGGGCCTTGTGGAAGCTTACAAGGCGGAGATGGCGGCAGATCATGACACACTTGAATCAATGCCGCTGACATCTACGGGCTACGTCAGACGTGACGTTAAACGAGCTATGCGGATATGCGGAACAAAACGAGTTCTTGAAGCGCAGCCGGATTTACAAGTTTATATACTACTAAAAGAAGCATTTAGAGGAGGTGACACACATGCAAATCGTTTCTACGTTGGTAAAATTCTTTCGCAAGTGTCGTCGGCGGACAGGTCTAGCTCTTATATTGATATCCTTGTTAACTGCCGGTTTCCTGTCACAGGATTTAGACCCGCAGGACATGGACAAAATTATAAGGCATTGTTGGAAAATAAGCGGGCGTTACTGTTCCGGGCATATTTCCGAAACTTGCGATTAAAAGACCCCTATTGGGGGTTCCCCTATCTCTCCCGCAGCAAATGCCGTCATGAGCTTAACGGACTGCATGATAATGGCCGCGTGTTGTCGGCGGATTATCTGGAAACGACGCTGACAGACATAGATTGGAAGATCGTGCAGCAGCAATATACATGGGACGCTATTGAGGTTCATGATCTCTATTGGGCGCGTTATGGCCGTCTCCCTGACCCGCTGGTGCTGACGTGCATTGAGTACTACCGAAAGAAAACGGAACTCAAAGGCAGTGAGCCGGGCAGCTATGAGGATATGTTGTACAACAAGTCCAAAGCCAAGCTGAACAGCATTTACGGTTGTATGGCGCAAGATCAGTGTAAAGAAGACGTGATATTCAATGGCCTAGATTTTGAACTTGCGGAAACGCCTATTGCTGACTTGTTGGAAAAGAATTCCAAGCGGGCATATCTCTGTTATGCGTGGGGTGTGTGGATAACGGCATACGCACGGTTAAGGTTGCAAGAGGGATTGCAGCTTGCAGGCGACAACGGTGTTTACTGTGACACGGATTCCGTCAAATATGTTGGCGAAATCGACTGGACGGCGTACAATCAAAAGCGCGTCAAGGATTCGACACGTAACGGCGCGTTTGCGGATGACCCGCACGGCACCCGCCATTTTATGGGCGTGTTCGAGTTCGAAGGTGTCTATGATCGGTTTATTACTCTGGGCGCGAAGAAGTATGCAGCGGAACAAGATGGAGAAATTCATATTACTGTGTCCGGCGTGAATAAGAAAGAAGGTGGCAAAGAGCTTGCCGCCGCTGGCGGTCTGGAAGCGTTTCGGGAAGGAATGGTATTCCGAGCTGCTGGCGGAACGGAAAGCGTGTATAATGATGATGAAGTGCTTTACGTGAAACATATTGACGGGCATGATTTAGAGATCGGGCCAAACGTGTGTATTAAAGATAGCACATATACTTTAGGAATTACCCAAGAGTATGCCCGGCTGTTGGAACATCCGGAGCAGATTACAACATTTAATTAAAAGGAGATTATAACTATGGCTACCAAAAAGAGCAGCAAGAAGATCAAAAAGGAAGTCAAGGAGATTGAGGTTATCTCTCTGGACGTTACCCGCGCCCGTGAATACGATGATATTTTCTTCTTTGACATGGTTCTTAACGGTGTCAATATCTACGGTTGCCGCCTGATTGAAGGTAAAAACGGCTGGTTCGTGTCGTTCCCGTCCAAGAAGCCCAGCAAGAAGGACGGCAAATGGTACAATCACTGTTGGGCAAAGCTGCCTGATGATGCAATCGGTGAGATTTGTAGCGCCGTGTTTGAAATGTGCGGAGTTGATGAAGATTGAGCTTGTTTTTAGATAACGGGTTTGTCAATATGCCGCGCTTGTTCGCGTCCCGCCTGCCGTTCGTGTTCGTGGTGGGCGGGCGCGGCACCGGCAAGACATACGGCGCTCTTGAATATGTGCGGAGGCAAGCCATGAATGGTAAGAAGTTCATATACATGCGGCGCACTCAAGATCAGGTTGATAAAATCTCGCAGGACGATTTCAGCCCCTTTAAGTCAATCGACGAATTGACCGGCACCATTACCACGGTTCAGAAAATGGCCGGCAAGATATTTAGTTTCGTGGACGAACCCACAGATCAGACGCTAGGCTATTGTTTTGCGTTATCGACGTTTGCTAAAATGCGAGGGTTCGACGCGTCCGACGTTTCAACGTTAGTGTTTGACGAATTTATACCGGAGAAGCACGAACGGGCCATTAAGAACGAAGCGGAAGCGTTTTTCAATGCCGTCGAGACAATCAACCGTAACCGCGAATTGACTGGCGGTGAGCCGCTGCAATGCGTGTTACTGTCCAATGCGAACAACATGGGCAATCCGCTGTTTTTGGAATTGGGGCTTGTCTCCCGTGCCACTAAAATGCTGGCGAAGGGTGTGGACACATACCGCGACGAGAAACGGGGCCTGATGTTGGTTATCATTCAGAACAGTCCAATTTCAGAAGCTAAAAAGCAGACGGCCCTTTACAAGCTGACCACCGGCAGCAGCTTCCAAAAGATGGCGATTGACAACGATTTTGACGAACAGTGCAGCAATCTGCGTCACGCGCCATTAAAGGAACTCCGTCCGCTGGTGGCGGTGGGTGAACTGACAATTTATACGCACAAGTCGGAAAATTGGCTCTATGTCTCCACCCATCGCACAGGCAGCCCGCCCACGTTTGGCAGCAGCATAGCAGAGCTTAACCGATTCCGGTTGCAATATATGTGGGTATGGGAAGCCTACATGATGCGGCGGGTATATTTCGAGGAATATTTGTGTGAATTGCTGCTATCCAAGTATTTACGGGCTTGACATTGTGCATGTCCTATGTTACAATGTCCTTGACAGGTGGTCAGTGGAAGGACATGCACAGCCCCGGAAGGGCGTCCGCGCGTCAGTGCAGCGCGTGATTCTCTGACCGCCTGTCTTTATCAGCATTAGAAAGGAGGTGATATAATGGACGTGACCAACGTGATGCAGATCATTGGACAGTTCGGCTTTCCCATCGCTTGTTGTATCGCTCTTTTCTGGCTGATTATTAAGATGAATGAGCAGCACAAAGAGGAAATGGCGAAGGTGACGGAAGCGCTGAACAACAATACGCTTGCTATTACCAAGCTGAACGAAAGGTTGAATCATGGAGAAAATTAAAATTGCTATCAGTCCAGAGGACAGAAGCAGCAACATTTACAACAAAAATGCACTATATGACGGCAAGCGGACAAACGAACATGAGCAAATGTGCCGCTTTGCCGATGCCTTGGAAAAACATCTTGTGCGGTGTGATTTTGAGGTTTACAACATGCAGTTCGGTAACATGTATGATAGAGTTGCATATGCCAATAGCATGAATGTTGATTTGTACATTGCACCGCATAGTAACGGTTTTGACGGAAATGCTAGGGGGTGCAGAATACATCATTACCCCTCTACCAAGTCGGAACGTTTTGCTAACCTCTTGGTCGAGGGTGTGAAACCTCTGTATTACAGCGACACGCCAGTACCGAAAGCGGTTAGCGACAACACGCTTTATGAACTCTGTGCCCCGACCGCGCCCGCCGTTCTGCCTGAATGGGCTTTTCACGACAACGAAGCTGACGCAAAGTGGATTGTCGAAACTGTTCCCGCACTCGCTGAAATGACCGCCCGTATGGTGTGTAAGTATTTCAACGTGGAATATGTTTCACGTGAAACAGCCCCCATGTTCCGTGTGCAGATCGGAGCTTTTCGAAAAAAGGAGTATGCCGAAGAACTTTTGAAAACCGTCCGTGTAGATTTCCCGGACGCATTCATCAAAGAAAGTGAGGAATGACCATGACAGTAACTGAAATTATTGCGCTTTGTCATGCCGGTTACAATAGTGACCAGATTATGCAGCTGGCACAGGCGCAGCAGATGGAGAGGGCGCAGCAAATCCAGCCCGTGCAGGCGCTGACGCAGCCGCCCGCAGCGCCTGCCGTCCCGGTTCAGCAGCCCGCGCAGGCTGGCGGCTATGACCAGATCATGTCCGAGCTGCTGGGCTTGAAACAGGCGGTGCAGGCAACAAACATGATGGCAGCGCAACAGCCCGCGCAGCCTATGACGGCGGATGATATTATTGCTAATATCATCGCGCCGAAACCTAGAAAGGAGGATTAAAATATGGCAAGTGTAAATGACATGATCGTCTATCAGGCGAGTACAGTTCTTTCCAGTCTGGTACAGCAGGCCACCGGACAGAAGGTTATCACGCCTAGCACTCCCGGCGAGTTTGTCAGCGTGGCAACTACCGCGCTGAAAACTGGCTATGATCCCATTCTTAATGCTCTGTCGCAGATGTGGGGCAGAACAATTTTCAGCGTCCGACCCTATTCTCGCATGTTTAAGGGCATGGAGATGGATATGGAGCGGTGGGGTAACGCCGTGCGTAAAATGTCCATTGCTGACAAGGCCATTGAGGATGACGCGCGGTTTAAGTATCCGGTTGGCTACGATTCCGCGCAGACCCCTGCCAACGGTGACGGCAAGTCCGTCGATATGTTCACTCTGAACAAGCCTGACGTGCTGCAAACGAACTTCTACGGACAGGCGGTTTACGAGAACAGCTATACCATCTTCCGCGACAATCTGGATACGGCGTTCACCTCTCCGGCAGAGTTCATGCGCTTCACGTCCATGGTGGCGCAGAATCGTTCCGACAAGCTGGAACAGTATCGTGAGAACATCGCCCGTGGCCTACTGGCGAACTATGCCGGTTCCTTGCTGGCGGAAGCGCAGAATAGCCGCGTTATTCACCTGTTGACCGAGTACAACACGCTGACCGGTTTGAACTTGACTGCACAGAGCGTCTATCAGCCGGACAACTTCGCCCCGTTCATGCGGTGGGTGTTCTCTCGCGTCACGGTTCTCTCCAAGCTGATGCGGGAGCGTTCTGAGATGTTCCAGACCGTTGTAAACGAGAAGCATGTCATGCGCCACACTCCCGCCGACCGTCTCAAAGTCTATATGTACACTCCCGCCATGGAGCAGATGACGGCCATGGTCAATTCTGTGACCTATAATGATGACTTCATCAAGTATACCGACTTTGAAGCGGTGAACTTCTGGCAGTCTATCGAAACGCCGGACAGCATCGCCGTGAATCCGACCTACACCAAGACAGACGGAACTGTGACCACCAAGACGGCCACCGGTGACGCGTCTGCCGGTGTGGAGCAGGCTGGCATTTTTGGCCTGATGTTTGACGAGGACGCGCTGGGCTATGCGCAGGTCAACGCATGGAACCAGTTGACCCCGTTCAACGCCAAGGGCGGTTATTGGAACGATTTCGACCATGTCAATTTCCGCACGATCCAGGACATGACCGAAAAGGGCTTGATTCTGCTGCTGGATTAAAGGAGGTAACAACATGGCTTTCCCCGTGTCATTGTGGAAAATCAACAAAAGGGAAAACAGCACATATCGCCCCGCGGGTACGGCCAAAGTTTACCAGTGCGTCAGCAACACGGATTTTGATATTCTGTCACCCGATATTCCGCTGAATATCGGGTTGACAGAAAATCCCACCTCTTACAACTACGCTTATATTAGCGCCTTTGGCCGTTACTATTTTGTAACTAATTGGCGTGTGCAGAATGGCATGTGGTGGGCAAGTCTCAGGGTTGACGTGCTGGCAAGCTGGAAAACTGACATTGGCGCACAGGTGTTATATGTTGACCGTTCTGCTAGTGATTTTGATACCACGATAGCCGATACCACTTATTTTGCTACGGCTGATTTTACGGTAAATAGCGTCCCGTTTACACTGCAAGATTCCGACCAACACCAATGGAAAACAAGCGGCGTTTACAGTGACGGAACCTTTGTAATGGGTGTGATTGGCAAAGGTGGTGCCGTGAACTATTGGGCATTCCCGGCAAGCAACTATGAAAAGTTTATGCAGTCCGTTTTCAACTTTGATTATGGATTCGCTGATGAGCAGGTGAAAGCGGTATTCAATCCCATCCAATACATTACCAGCGTTATTTGGTTGCCGTTCTCGCTGGCGGGTGTGTCAACTGGTACGATAAACGTTGATTTTGGATGGTGGACAATTGGCGATAAAGATAGCGGCGGTTTCCCGCTGCATGCTGGCAAGTATATCAATTTCGGCGCGTCGGTAAACCTTCCGAAGCACCCTCAGCAGACACGAGGTAACTGGCTGAATGGTGCGCCGTATTCTAAATATCTGCTGAAACTTCCGTGTTTTGGAATGTTGGATATTCAGGGTTATGACATGCTAGATTCAACCTCAATCAACATTACGATTGATGTTGACTGTGCAACTGGTAAAGCGATCTGTTACATTCGCCCGTCCAGTGTGAAGGTTAATACACAAGTAGTAGAAATGCAGGTCGGTTGTCCTGTACAGGTTGCGCAGATTCAAAGCAGCATGTTGTCCATGGGTGCTAACTGGTTACGCAATACTGGCGCAGTCGGTAAGTATGTCAGCGACAGCATTTCAGGTGCTTTTGCTGGAATGTCCGGTTTGATTGGCGGAATTACTGGCCTTGCAAACTTTGATTTCAGCGACAAGGCGAGCGTTTCCGGTACGGTTGGCAGTCTGGCCGCGACAAAGATTGACGGAGCTGTTATCGCTATTTTCCAACACCTCGCAAACGAGAATCTGCCAGACAAGGGACGGCCACTTTGCGAACGAAAAATGCTAAATACGCTTTCCGGTTACATGCAGATTTCCGACGCTGATATTGGCGTGCCATGTACCGTGACGGAACTCGCAGAAATCCGCAGCTACATGAACGGCGGTTTTTTCTATGAGTAGTTTCGGTGACGCGGTTGTAGCAACTGCAAAAACGCAAGTCGGTTATATCGCGGGCGCGAACAATGACAATAAGTATGGCGAGTATTTCGGCATGAACAACCAACCATGGTGCGCGTTTCTCATTCTTTGGTGTTGGGCGCAGAATGGCGCAGATGGTTTTAGTTATGGTTTTAACGGTAATGTCTCCACATGGTATGCACAAAACAATGTTACCGTTGACCAGCTGGAACCGGGTGACACGGTTTGTTTTGGGAAGAACGCCACTTACTGGACTAGTCCGCAGCAACACAACGAAATTTTTATCAGGTATGACACAGATGAAAATTACATTGTGTGTATCGGCGGCAACACCAGCTTGCAAGGAAGCCAGAGCGAGGGCAAAGGAGTGGTTGAAAAACGTCGCCGCAAAATTGAAGTGACGGCGTGCATACACTTTGACCCCGGCAACCCAGACAACCCGCTACCACCGCCCGAACCTGTTCCCGACCCCGGCTTTGCATTGCAGTTACTCAAACCTTATGAATACTATAGAAGGGGGGTGTTATGGTGAATTACATGTTAAGCACACCGGGAAGCGGTGCACCCTATATGTACGACTACAAAAACGTAGCAGCGGCGGAGATAAGTCCCGGCACTGTACACAGTCAAAACACAGGGCTTGTATGGTACTATCGGCGTTATCTGCTGCAAAAAGCAATGTCGGTTTTCAAATGGACATTGCCGGAAAATTGGTCAAAGGCTTATTTCCTCTATGTGCTGTATTGTTGGGGGAATATTGCAATCATCAATACCGATAAGTTCGGAGTGATTCCGCAGGGCGGTTGTCTGACTGGCTATAACATCTATTATGAGCCGACGCACATTCAGATCACCAATCCGCTTATCAGTAAAGAGCTTATGCCCCGCATTGGCGTAGATTGCACCGTACTGAAATTACAGCCCGACTACGGCAGCATTATGGATTTGGTCAACGATTACGCAGAGCTTATGGCGATTGCGTCGGAAACGATTTCCATGAATCTGATGAACAGCAAACTATCTTATGTGTTTGCCGCGAAGGATAAAACCGCCGCCGAGAGTTTCAAAAAGCTCTATGACAAGATTTGTGCGGGCGACCCTGCCGTCGTTGTTGACAAGTCATTGTTTAACGCTGACGGAACGCCCACATGGTCACTGTTCCTACAGAACGTAGGTCAGAATTACATTGTTTCTGACTTGCTGTCCGACGTGCGTAAAATCGAAAGTATGTTTGATACGCATATCGGAATCCCGAACGCAAACACCGACAAGCGGGAACGCCTTGTAACTGACGAAGTCAACGCGAATAATGTGGAGACTTACAGCAAGTGCGCGTTATGGCTGGAAGAACTGAAAGCGGGATGCGAGAAAGCCAACGAAATGTTTGATATTGACATGTCGGTTGATTGGCGCGTACCGCCAGAAATCCGGAAGGAGGTAAACGGCGATGAAAGCAACATTGTCAATTCTGGGACTGTATAACTATGACCCGGCAATTTTCGACGGTTTGAACCTTCCCGACGGAGTAGAGCGCGAAACGGTCGTGAACAACTTGCTTTGTGAACTGGCCGAACTGGAAGTGATTTATCCGTCATGGATTACCATGCGTAGGGCTGTAACAGATTGGAGCAATTCCCGTGTTGCGTCGTGGTCTAAAATGCTGACAGCACTGAACGCGGAATATAACCCGATTGAAAACTATGACCGTAAAGAGGAGTGGAATGACAGTGCAAACAGCAAAGGCGGCTACCAAAATAAAGTTGCTGGTTTCAACATTGCCGACCAGACGGACAGCAGCAGCAGCAGCCAGCAGACCGACAACAGCAGTAAGCATGTCGGGCGTGTTCATGGTAACATTGGCGTTACCATGGCGCAACAGATGATTACCGCTGAAATTGACATGCGTGCAAAATTTGATATTACTCAAATTATTGTCAACGAGTTTAAGCAGCGGTTTTGTATCATGGTGTATTAAGGAGGTGACAACATGGCATGGGAGCAGTTTCCATACAGCAATTTTCACGATTTAAACCTTGACTGGATTATCGGGAAAATCAAAGAGTTTAACGAGCGTCTGGACACTATCCGCGAGGGCATTCTAGCGGAAGCAAACGGCTATACTGATGCACAGATTGCGCAGTTTAACACCACTTTTACCAACGAAATGGCGGCATTCCGACGTGATTATAACGCTTTTGTCCGTCAGGTAAACAACACGCTGGAACTCTATCAGACGCAGCTAGATTTGTTCGACAAGGAGCTGAAAGACTCCATTATCGGTGTAAACGCCCGAACTGACCTTGCTATCAAACAAAATAATGAATACATTATTCAAGAAGTGCAAGACAATATTTCGTCTGTACTGGTGGTACTTGACCCGTTCACGGGAG
>OIYG01002746.1_pt1 | contig 10731 bp, 10 predicted proteins | sample 1587861 | NCBI WGS metagenome assembly OIYG01 (sample SAMN03283272) | human gut metagenome | biome: human-associated habitat; material: feces | host: Homo sapiens | place: Peru | collected 2012 | reverse complement strand
GTTTGAAAATCTTGAAATACACAAAGTATTCCTGCGATTTCCAAACCTCAATTTGAAAACAAAATCCCTCGCTGATCGCTCTTGCGATTTAATCAGAGGTTCCCTAACATAATAAGGAGGACAATCACGATGGGAATCTGGAATCAGGAATCTCGATTTTCTGCTGCGTCAGGGGAGGCGCTGCCCTATGTGGTGATGCAGGTAACGCTGAAGGAAAAGCTCTTTGGAACCGGTTCGGGGAACCTGACCGATCTTGAAGCTGTGATCAACGATCAGGTCGCCAAGGGATACCGTCTGCACACGATGTCGACCTCTAACGGCGGCAGCAAGGGCTTCGGCGGCGGCGACCGGATTCAGGCGACCCTGGTTTTTGAGCGTCTGGATATGCGCTGAGCCTAAGAGAGGAAGCACCGCGGGTGCTTCCTCTTTTTTATGCGTCGCGTTTCGCGCGGGCAGCCGCTGAGCCGCCGCGACGGCGTAATTTTCGTATGAGAAGGCCTTTGAAGCGTCATCTGCACATTCCGCAGTCGGCGCTTCAAAGGCCTGATTATCATCATGGGCTTTCATCGGGTGTTTGGATCAGACAAGGTATTTTTTCACGAGCGGAATGGCGTTCAGGATCGCCGAGAGGCCATAGGAGATCGCGAATATGCCCGCCGTCACGACGACCGCGCCGATCGCCGCCGGAAAGGCCGAGGCGCGAAACCCGAGCCGCTCCAGCACGCTGAGCACGCCCGGATGCACAAGAAAGATCCCGAAGCTGCACTTGGAGAGGGAGCGCACGACCGCGCTGACGCGCTTCCCCGAGCAGGCCGCAGACAGTCTGCATTTTGCAAACGTGAAGACCGCGGCGCTTTGCAGCAGCACGTTGAGCGTCATTTCGTCTAGGAATCCCTTGCAGGGCGCGCCCAAGCTCCGGCTGAGCCATTCCGTGCCCCAAACCGTCGCGGCAAAGCCGAGCAAGCCGAGCGCATAGATCACGCGCTCGACTTTTTTGCTGAGCTGCGTGGTGTTGAGCGCGTGGCCGAGCAGAAAATAGGGGACATAGCCGAGGGTAAAATAAAATTTCATGTTGCTGTAGCCCGTGGTCAGTCCCGCATAAAGCGCGCCGTCCTTATGCAGCAGAATATCCGCAAGGCGAATCGCCTTTCCGAGCATCGGCAGCAGGAAGGTGAAGCAGAGCGAAAGCAGCAAAAAATATCGCAGCGCGCTTCGATCGGACGTGATCCGCCGCAGCAGGGGCGTGATGAGATAAAGCCCGACGATCATATAAAGAAACCAGAGCTGATAAGACCCGGTCAAAAAATTGGAGATCAGGCCGAAAACGCTCCGGTCGCGGAGAAAAAACGGAACGGCATAGACCGCCGACCAGAAGACAAAGGCGATCAGGATGCGCAGGATGTTTTTGGAAAACAGCCGCCTCAGGCGCACCTCGCGGCGTTCATCCAGAAACAGCGCGCCGCTGATCATGACAAAAATCGGCGTGCCCCAGCGGGAGATCGAGCTGAAAAAGCTCAGCGCGTGCCATTGCGCGGTGTGCATGTCCATGCTGCGCCATCCCCTGACGGCGACGTGGATCATCACGACCGCCACGGTCGCGGCGATGCGAAGCATATCCAGATAGGCCACGCGTCCCCGCTCGGCGCGCACAGGCGCGTCCGAAAGTCTGTTCATAAAAATTCCCCCGAAATTCGCTTGAAGGCCGCCGCGGCGACGCCTTTTTTCGAGTATAGCATACGGCGCGCGGCTTGTCAATCCGACAGCGCCGCACGCCTTTTCGCATCACCCGGCAGCGCTTCAGCTTTCCATGAACGAATAGGCTCCCCCTGTGAGAGCCCGTGAAAAAGGAAACACGGTCTCTCATAGGGGGAGCATCAAAGGAAAGGGGCTGCCTTCGGTAGCTCGGGCGGCTTATTGCTCGGCGGAAACCTCGCTGACGCGGAAGCAATCCGGCACCGGGTTCTTGCCGTCCCAGAGGATGCGGCGGAACTCGACCGGGTCGGTGTTGCCCTCGGTGTTGATCATGAAGATCTGCGACTTGTTGTCGAGCTTGAGCGCGTCGGCCAGCTTGGAATCGATCTCGTCGGTGCGCAGGGCGAACAGCGTGCCGAGGGGCACTGCGCCGCTCTCGCCGCTGATGACCATCGGGTCGCCATGGAGCGGCACGCCGAGGATGCGCATACCGCGCGCCGCGACGTTATCCGGGACCTGGATGAAGATGTCGGCGTTGTTGTTCAGGATGTCGAAGGCCACCGGGGACGGATCGCCGCAGGCGAGGCCGGCCATGATGGTGTTCAGGCTGCCCTTGACGGAGTGGCACTTGCCGTCGCCGGCCTTGATGGATTCATAGACGCAGGCGGCCTTATCCGGCTCGACCACGACGAACAGGGGCGGGTCGTTGGGGAACAGCGCGCTGTAGAAGCCCACGACGCTGGCGGCCAGAGCGCCGACGCCGGCCTGCACGAAGACGTGCGTCGGCTTGACGATGCCCATGCCGGAGAACTGCTCCTGCGCCTCGAGCAGGATGGAGGTGTAGCCCTGCATGATCCACGTCGGGATCTCCTCATAGCCGGGCCAGGAGGTGTCGGAGACGACGTACCAGCCGTTCTTCTTGGCGTCCTCGGCGGCCTGACGCACGGCGTCGTCATAGTTGCCGTTGACGACCGTCACGTCCGCGCCGAATTTCTTGATGGCGTTGATGCGGGGCTGGCTGGTCTCGCTGTGGACATAGATCTTGCACGGATGGCCGAGCTTCTGGCAGGCCCACGCGAGGCCTCTGCCGTGGTTGCCGTCCGTCGCGGAGCAGAAAACAACGTTGCCGAGCTTGTCGTGGCATTCCTTGCTGGTCAGATAATCAAACGAGAGGTCCTCGTTTTCCTTGCCGAGCAGCTTGCGGACAAGGCGGTAGATGGCGTAGGAGCCGCCCATGACCTTGAATGAGTTCATGCTCAGGCGCTCGGCCTCGTTTTTCACGTAGATGCCGCCGACGCCGAGGAACTGCGCAAGATTCGGAAGCGCGACCAGCGGGGTCATCCGGCAGCCGGGGATCTGGCGGTGGAAGCGCTGCGCGTCGCGCGCACGCTCGATCGGGAACATTTCCTTGGCCTTGCTGGGGTCTTTTTTGCTCACGTCGCCGTTGTTGTGAACGATGAATTGAAAATTATTTTTCATGATGGTTGATGCACTCCTCTGATGCTGTTTTTTGTGCGTCTGGAGCGGAAAAATGACCGCTGTCGACGCATTTTTTCGACAGTTTTCCATTTTCAAAGGCGGAACACTCCCAAATTCCCTCATTTTAACTATAACATAGTTTTTCACGCGCCGCAAGGGCATTTCCGACCGTTTTCCGCAAAGCGTTCATCTATTTTGAGAATAGCCGCGCGGCAAGGCTGTGCGGCGAGCTTCGGCCGGCGGCCGCACTTCCCTTTCTCCGTGCTTCGTTCCGGGATGCCGCTTTGCGCCGTTAAAGATTGCCGCGTCGGGCGCACGCGCCCTCCTCGCAATGACAAATCTGGTAGGTTTTGCGGAAAAACGGAACGTTGATTCGGCTCGAAAACGCCTGCATCCTGCTAAAAACGTCTGTTTCTCAAATATAACCGTTTCAAATTTGTGTCATTGCGAGGAGCGCAGCGACGTGGCAATCTTAAAGCCGAAGGTATGGCATCCCATGGCGAGGCACGGTGGCAGGAAACGACAAAATCCAAAAATTTTTGATCCGTCCCGCAGGGACCTCACCACGGCGCTTCTCCGGAAGCACCATTTCACGCGGATGCAAGTCCGCATTTCACATGCGCAGCATATTTCACTTGCCCATCGGGCAAATTTCACTGCGCGGCCTTGCCGTGCTTCGTTCCGGGATGCCGCTTTGCGCCGTTAAAGATTGCGCAATGACACAAAAAATGGTAGGTTTCTCGTGAAAGCCTACCATTTTTGCAATCAAAATAAAGGGCAGCGAAGCCCTGCCTCAGTCGATCAGGCCGGTCTTATGGAGCCGCACGGCGAGGGCGGACGCGCAGACCATCTTGAGCGCGTCATAGGGCAGGAAGATCAGGCAGCCCGTCCAGATGGTCTTCCAGACGGAGAGCTTGCCGTTCATGATGATGTACAGATACGGCAGGCCGCAGAGATAAAGCACCGCGAGGGCAACCGCCTGCGCGGCCAGCAGCCGCCAGAAGTTGCGCTTTTCGGGCTTTTTCGGCACGAGCAGACCGACCGTAACGGCCGCCGGGATCAGGCCGAGCACGAAGCCGAAGGACGGGGACGCAAAGCTGCCGAAGCCGCCGCCGGACGTGAACACCGGCAGGCCGAACAGGCCGAGCAGCACATAGACGATCTGCGACGCCGCGCCCCACCACGGGCCGAGCAGCAGGCCGGACAGGAAGCAGAACAGCACCTGGAGCGTGAACGAGACATCGCCGACGCCGGGAATTTTCAAAAACGCGCCGACGGCGGTCAGGGCGGCAAAGATCGCCGCCAAAATCATTTGCTTGAGCGGAAAATGCTTCATTGGAAACCTCGATTCTCTCTTTACAAATCTCCCAAAATCGGGTACAGTATATTATAAAGGAAAATCAGTCGAAAGGCAAGGGGAAAAATGATGACATTATCCGCCGAGAGGCTGCGCCGCGCGGACTGCCCGTGGGTGCCGGAGCTGTTTGACGAGATCGATTCGACCAACGCCGAGCTGAAGCGCCGGCCGGGCGTGCCGGAGGGCACGGTGCTCGTCACGGCGTGCCAGACGGCCGGGCGCGGCCGGCTCGGGCGCGCGTTCCGGTCGCCGCCGGGGGGCGTTTATCTCTCGGCCGTGCTGCGGCCGGACGCGCCGCCGGAGCGGCTGCTGCATCTGACGCCGATGGTCGCCGTCGCGATGCGGCGCGCGTTTTTGGACGCCTGCGGCGTCGACTGCGGCATCAAATGGATCAACGACCTCGTTTTTCGGGGCAAAAAGCTCTGCGGCATCCTTGTGGAGCTTTATGACGGCGCGATGATCGTCGGAATCGGCGTCAACTGCAACACGCCGCCGGAGGCCTTCCCGCCGGATGTGCGCGCCATGGCCACGACCCTGGCCGAGGCGGTCGGAGCGCCCGTCGACCCGAACGCGGTCGCGGCGGCCATGACCCGTCGGCTCTGGCTGCTCTCGCAGGAGCTTTTCTCGCAGAAGGCGGCCTACCTCGCCGAATACGCGGCGCACTGCGTCACGCTGCACAAGCCGGTGCAGCTCGTGCGCGGAGAGCAGCGCGAGGAGGCCTTCGCCGAGGGCATCGACGAAAACGGCGCGCTGCTGGTGCGCCGCGCGGACGGCGCCGTCTCGGCCGTTCAGGCCGGGGAGGTCAGCGTCCGCGGACTTTACGGATATACAACCTGAGGAGGTATTATTATGGACGCATTACAGGCTATTTATGAACGCCGGAGCTGCCGCTGCTTCCTGCCGCAGCAGGTCGACGAGCGCCAGCTCACGACCGTTCTCGCGGCCGGGACCTACGCCCCGACGGGCATGGGGCGCCAGTCGCCCAAGATCATCGTGCTGCAAAAACGCGAGGACATTGACCTGCTCGAGCGCATGAATGCCGCGATCATGGGGCAGCCCGACGCGCATCCGTTTTACGGCGCGCCGACCGTCTGCGTCGTGCTCGCGGACGCCGGGGCGCACACCGCCGTGGAGGACGGCTCGCTCGTGCTCGGCAATCTGATGCTCGCGGCCGAGGCCGTCGGACTGGGGAGCTGCTGGATCCATCGCGCCCGCGAGGAATTCGCCACGCCGGAGGGACAGGCGCTGCTGCAAAAATGGGGCGTCGCGGGCAATTACATCGGCGTCGGCCACTGCCTGCTCGGCTACCCGGCAGCTGCGCCCAATCCGCGCGTGTCGCGCAAGCCGGATTATATCGTCCGTCCGTAAAATTTTTTTGAACAGGGCTTGCGGAATCTCTAAAATGCGGTATACTATAGGTAAGAACGCCTCGGCGCAGCGCTCCGGCTGCGTCGGCGGAACAATGTAAGGAGGACTGAACCATGAACAAGACTCTGAAGGCGATCGTCTCCGTCGTTGGGATCGTGGCCGTTGTCGGCGCTCTGGCCGTTGCGCTCGTGCACTTCTGGGACGACCTGAAGGACCTGCTCCCCTGCTGCTGCAAGCATCACACGGATTCGGATTGTGACGATTTTGAGGACTTTGAGGCATAAAAGCGTGATCAGATGAGCGGAGTGCGGCCGGCGGCCGCACTCCGTTTTTATTCCGTCGCAGGGCGACATATCCGTGCACGGCCGCAGCCGTACCTCGGTTCGGGATGCCATACCCTTGACTTTAAGATTGCCGCGTCGCTGCGCTCCTCGCAATGACACGAAAATGGTAGGTTTTGCAAGAAAACCTACCATTTTTATTTCCGAAATGTTTGAAATCCGTCTCGCAGGGGCACCGTACCTCGGTTCGGGATGCCATACCTTCGGCTTTCAGATTGCCGCGTCGCTGCGCTCCTCGCAATGACACAAATTCGTAGGCTTTTCCATTAATTTAGCACTTTAAACCGATGAACCAGCGTATAAGAAGTTCTATGATATAGACCATGCAGGATAGAAAACGGCAGGTTTTTTTCATAAAACCCGCCGTTTTCGTGTTCGTAATGTTTGAAATCCGTCGCGGAGCGACACCGCCATAGCGTCCCTTCCGGGACGCTATATCATGCGGCCGCGAGGCCGTATATCACATGCGCAAGCATATATCACTCAGCCGGAGGCTGAATATCATTGCGAAGCGCTATTTCCTGCGGGCGCAATGCGGCAGGGCCACGCGGTGAAATTCAGCCTTTGGCCGATCGAAGGATTCTGCGAAGCCTTACCGCAGCCTTGCGCCGAGATCCGCCTCGAGCTTTTCGAGGACGGCCTTGACCTCGCCGTCGGAATCGGCGTCGGTCAGGGTACGCTCGTCGGAGCGGAGCGTCAGCGAGAAGGCGACGCTCTTCTTTCCGGCGTCGATGCCCTTGCCGCGATAGATGTCAAACAGCTTGACGCTGCGCAGGAGCTTGCCCCCGGCGGAGCGGATGCAGTCGACGAGCCGGGCGACCGTGACGCTCTCGTCGCAGACGACGGCGATGTCGCGGTTGACGGTCGGGTACTTGGGAAGCGGGTGGAAGGTCTTCGGCGGGCAGAGCAGCGCGCTCAGCGCGGTGAAATCCAGCTCGGCGGCGTAAATTTCGGAATCGATGCCGTAATTCTTCGCAACGAGCGGATGCACCTGTCCGAACACGCCGACCTCGACGCCGCCGACGCGCACGCCGGCACAGCGGCCGGGATGGTAGCTCGGGTTATCCTTGACGGCGTAATACTCCGCAGGGCGGACGTTCATCGCGGTGAAGATCGCCTCGATCTCGCCCTTCAGGGTGAAGAAATCCTCGCCCTCGCCGTAGGTGCCGAGCAGCAGGTGCTTCGGCTCGTCGGGCAGGGTCTGCCCCTCTCTGGGCAGATAGACCTTGGCCAGCTCATAGAGCTTGCAGGCGTCGTTGTGATAGGCATTGTTATGAGACAGAACCGCGAGCATGGACGGCAGGGCGATCGTGCGCATGACGGACGCGTCCTCGCCGAGCGGGTTCTGGATGCGCATGGGCTTGCGCAGGGGGGACTCCTGCGGCAGACGGATGAGGTCGAAGCTCGTCGGCGAGACGAAGGAATAGGTCAGAATTTCGCTGTAGCCCAGCGCGCGGCAGGCCGCGCCCGTACGGCTCTCGAGCACCATCGTGCCGGTGTAGCCGCCCTCGGCGGTCGCGCTGCGGAAGGCGGTCGTCGGGATCTCGTTATAGCCGTACATACGGCCGACCTCCTCGGCGATGTCTGCCATCTGCACAAGGTCGGGGCGGAAGGACGGCACAAGGATCGTGCGCCCCTCGACGGGGATCTCGAGACGGCGCAGATAGGCGATCATGTCCGCCTCGGAAATGTCCGTGCCGAGCAGGGCGTTGATGCGCTCCGGCTCGAGCGCGACCGTGCGCGGCTCGGGGATGCGGTTGAGAATGTCGATCATGCCGTCGACGACCTCGCCCGCGCCGAGCAGCTCGACCAGCTCGCAGGCGCGGTTCACGGCCGGGAGGGTCAGCAGCGGATCGATGTTCTTCTCGAACTTGCCGGAGGCCTCGGTGCGCATACCGAGCGCCAGCGCGGTCTGGCGGATGGACGTGCCGTCGAAATTCGCCGACTCAAAGACGACGTCGACCGTATCGTCCACGATCTCGCTGTTTTCGCCGCCCATGACACCGGCAAGGCCGATCGGCTTCTCGCCGTCGGCAATGACGAGCATCCCGGCCTTGAGCGGGCGCACGACGCCGTCGAGCGTGGTCAGGCGCTCGCCCTCCTCGGCACGGCGCACGACGATCTTCTTCGTGCCGATGTAGCGATAGTCAAAGGCGTGCATCGGCTGGCCGTATTCGAGCATGACGTAGTTCGTGATGTCGACGATGTTGTTGATCGGGCGCACGCCGTTGGCGCGCAGACGCTGGCGCAGCCACTTCGGCGACGGGGCGATCCTGACGTTGCGCACCATGCGCGCGGTATAGCGGCGGCAGAGGTCCTCGGCCGGGACCTCGACGTCGAGCAGATCGCAGAGCGCGCCCTCGGCGCCGCCCCGCACGACCGGCTCGTGGTGCTTCATCGGGCGGTCGAAGGCTGCGGCGGCCTCGCGCGCCAGACCGATGATGGAATAGCAGTCCGGGCGGTTGTTGGTGATCTCAAAATCGACGACGGTGTCGTTGTTGCCGATGACAAGGTTGATGTCGTCGCCGGGCTTGCAGTCCTCCTGCAGGATCCAGATGCCGTCCTCGATGGCATAGGGGAAGTCGTTGAGCGTCAGCCCCAGCTCCTTGAGCGAGCAGAGCATCCCGTTGGAGACCTCTCCGCGCAGCTTGCCCTTGGTGATGTGTACGCCGCCGGGCAGGCGCGAATTATGCAGCGCGGCCGGGACAAGGTCGCCCTCGCGGACGTTCTGCGCGCCGGTGACGATCTGCACCGGCTCGCCCTGCCCCACGTCGACCTGACAGATCCACATATGGTCGGAGTTCGGGTGGCGCTCCATGGAGCAGACCCGGCCGACGACGACGTTTTTGATCTCGGCGTCCATGCGCTCATAGGTCTCGACCTTCTGGCCGGCGACGGTCAGCGTTTCGACAAAGTCCTTGTCCGAAATGTCGGAAAGGTCCACAAAATCCTCATTGATCCAGTTGCGGTTCAGTTTCATCTCGGCACCTCCTTAGAATTGAGACAGGAAACGGACGTCGTTGTCGAAGATCAGGCGCAGGTCGTTGAAGCGCAGGCGCCCCATGGCCATGCGCTCCAGACCGATGCCGAAGGCGAAGCCGGAGTATTTTTTGCTGTCGATCCCGCAGCCCTCGAGCACCTTCGGGTGCACCATGCCGGCGCCCAGCAGCTCGATCCAGCCCTCGCCGTGGCAGGTCGAGCAGACCTGCCCGTCGGTCTCGCCCGTGCCGTGGCACTTGAAGCACTGCATGTCGACCTCGCAGCTCGGCTCGGTGAAGGGGAAATGGTGCGGACGGAAGCGCACGACGGCGTCCTCGCCGTAGAGCCGCTTGATGAGCGTCTCGAGCGCGCCCTTGAGGTCGCCCATGGTAATGCCCTCGTCGACGACCAGACCCTCGATCTGGTGGAACATCGGCGAATGGGTCGCGTCGGCCTCGTCCTTGCGGAAGACGCGCCCGGGCGCGAGGATGCGGATGGGCGGCTGCTGCTGCTCCATCACGCGGATCTGCATCGGGCTGGTCTGCGTGCGCAGCAGGACGGAATCGTCGTCGTTGAAATAGAACGTGTCGGAGCGGTCGCGGGACGGATGCCCCTCCTCGATGTTCAGGCGGGTGAAGTTATAGCTGGCCTCCTCGACCTCCGGGCCGTCGACGATCGTATAGCCCATGCCGACGAAGATCTCCTTGACCTCCTGAAGCACCTTGTTCATCGGGTGCTGATGCCCCATCGGGAATTCCTTGCCGGGGACGGTCACGTCAATGGCCTCGGCGGCGAGGCGCTTTTCCAGCGCGGCGGCCTCCAGCTCGGCCTTGCGGCGCTCGAGCTGCGCCTCGACCTCGGCGCGGACGCCGTTGGCGAGCTGACCCATGACCGGGCGCTCCTCGGCGGACAGCTTGCCCATCTGCTTCAGGACGGCGGTCAGCTCGCCCTTTTTGCCCAGAACCCTGACGCGCAGCGCGTCGAGCGCGGGCGCGTCGGCGGCGGCGTGGATGGCTTGCAGCGCCTGCGCCTTGATCTGTTCCAATTGCTCTTTCATTCCATGATCTCCTTGCTTCAGAATGTGATGTAAAAATAAAAAAATCCTCCGTCCGAAAGGGGACGAAAGACGAACTTCCGCGGTACCACCCGCAATTCGCGGCTGACACCGCGCACTCTGACCGATAACGGAGCGACCCGTCCGAGCCTACTTGCGCAAGCGCGCGTTCAGTCGGAGGCTCACGGGGGAAGGCCGAAGCGTTCGCGGCAGGCGCTCGCAGCAACGCGCCCTCTCTGAAGCCGACGGAAAAACGATCGACAGCCCGATCATTGCCTGTTTCGGGAATGCCGCGCGCCGGTTTCGCAAAAATCGCGCGAAAAAGCGGCGCATTCCTTATGGAACCTCTGAATCAATCGGCTGCGGCGCTCAGCGGGTCTTTCGTCCCAACTGATCGGTTTGAAATTCTTGAAATACACGAAGTATTCCTGCGATTTCCAAACCTCAATTTGGAACAAAAT
>OIYG01002744.1_pt1 | contig 10741 bp, 7 predicted proteins | sample 1587861 | NCBI WGS metagenome assembly OIYG01 (sample SAMN03283272) | human gut metagenome | biome: human-associated habitat; material: feces | host: Homo sapiens | place: Peru | collected 2012 | reverse complement strand
AGCTCAATGCGTCCACACCCTGCGCGGCGGTAACGGGAAAGCGCGCCAGCACTTCCCCGCCGCTGGCAAGCTGCACAGTGCCCAACGGGGTGCCGCTTTCCACAGGGGCCGAAAGCTTGTGCGGCAGTTCCAGCGTGGCGGTCAGCGGTTCGGCGGCGTTTTTGGGCATCAGAAAGCGCTGCGGCGTGCTGTAACAGAGCTCTACCTCACTGGCCGTGCCGTGGCTGACAGCAATCGTTTCGGGGGCGTTCTCAGGCAGCTGCGGGGTGACGTTCTCGTAATTGGCAAAGCCGTAGTCGAGCAGTGCGGTGGCGGCTTCAAACCGCTCCTTGCCCGAGGATGCTCCGAGCACGACGGCAATCAGCCGCAGACCGTTGCGCTCGGCACTGGCGGAAATGCAGACGCCTGCCTTGCTGGTGGTGCCGGTTTTCAGCCCTGTGATGCCGTTATAGGTCTTGAGCATTTTGTTGGTGTTGACAAGCTGGGTCGCGCCGCCGCGCAGTGTGTCCATCCAGATCGAGCAGTAGTTGCGCACCTCGGCATGGCGCAGCAAAATTTCACGGCTCATCATCGCAACGTCGCGGGCGGTGGAAAGATGGCCCTCGGCGTCCAGGCCGCAGGAGTTTTCAAAGTGGGTGTTGGTCAGGCCCAGTTCGGCGGCGCGGGCGTTCATCTGCTGCACAAAGGCGGGCTCGTTGCCGCCCACAAATTCAGCCACGGCCACGGCGGCATCGTTGGCACTGGAAATGCAGATCGCCTTGAGCATGTCGTCCAGCGTCATCTGTTCGCCGGGTTCTAGCCAGATCTGGCTGCCGCCCATGTGATAGGCATGCTCACTGACGGGAACGGTATCGGTCAGCGCAATGCGCCCGGCGGAGAGAGCCTCAAAGGTCAGCAGCAGCGTCATTACTTTAGTGATGGACGCAATGGGACGCTGCTGGTCGGCGTTTTTCTCATACAATACGGTGCCGGAATCCTCGTCAATTAAAACAGCTGCCGCGCAGGGCACATCCAGCGTATCCGTGCTGGCTGGGCTGATGTGCGGCAGTGCGTCCGCTGCCGCGGCGTAACTGCGCAGCATGGTAAGCAGCACTAACAGCAGGCACAGGACCAGAGTATAGGCAGGTTTTTTCATGGCAGCAACACCCCCGCGGCAGTTCGTTTACCAGATGCTTATGCGCGTAGGTGCGGTTTTAGTATTGCGCTTTAGCGGCTTTTCCTTTATAATAAGAAAGCTATTACAGAAAAACGAGGAACACAGAAACTATGCGGGTTACTTTTTATACCTTGGGCTGCAAGGTGAACCAGAACGAAACAGGCGCCCTGGCGCAGCTGTTTGAGGAAAACGGCTATACGGTCGTCCCCAATGAGGAAGCAGCCGACGTGTATGTTGTCAACAGCTGCACCGTGACCAATTTCGGCGACCAGAAAAGCCGTAAATGGCTGCGCCGCGCCAAACGCGAAAATCCCGGTGCGGTCACGGTACTGACGGGCTGCTACCCGCAGGCTTTCCCCGAGGAAGCGGCAGAAATTCAAGAGGCCGACGTGGTGACGGGCTCCGGCAACCGCCATGCAATTTTGGCGGACGTGACCCGCGTGCTGAACGGTGAAGAGGCGCGCGTGGTCGATATCCGCCCCCACCAGAAGGGCGAAAAGTTCGAAGAACTGCCCATGGATAAGTTTGCCGAGCACACCCGCGCCTTTGTAAAGGTAGAGGACGGCTGCAACCGCCAGTGCGCTTACTGCGTTATCCCCCGCGCCCGCGGCCCGGTGCGCAGCCGCGCCGAGGCCAGCATCCTCAACGAGCTGCACCAGCTTGCCGCCGCCGGCTACCGGGAGGTCGTGCTCAGCGCCATCTCCCTGCCCAGCTACGGCCTCGACACCGGCACCAACCTTGTGGAACTGGTGGAAAAGTGCGCCCAGGTTGAGGGCATCGAGCGCATCCGCCTGGGCAGCCTGGATCCCGATATGCTGCACGACGAGGCCATCACCCGGATGGCGGCGGTGAAAAAGCTTTGCCCGCAGTTCCATCTGAGCCTGCAAAGCGGCAGCAGCAAGACTCTGCGCGCCATGCGCCGCCCTTATACCACGGAACAGTATGCCGCCGTTGCCGCAAAGCTGCGAGAAGCTTTCGGCGAGGAAAACGTGAGCATTACGACCGATGTGATTGTGGGCTTTCCCGGTGAGACGGAGCAGGATTTTGAGGACAGCATGGCATTTGTGGCAGGACAGCGCTTTTTGAAAGTACATGTTTTCCCCTATTCTCGCCGCGAAGGAACGCCCGCGTTCGATTTTCCGAATCAGGTTCCGGAGCATGAAAAGGAATCCCGCAGCCGTCGCATGACCGCCGCTGTGGAGAAGATACGCGCAGAACTGGCCCATGCAGCACAGGGGCGCACGGCACAGGTGCTGCTGGAAACCCCACTGTCCTCCACCTTGTTCACCGGATACACCAAACAATATCTGCCAGTTGTGGTCAATGCGCCGGGGCACAAAAGCGGTGAAATCGTGAACGTAACACTGGGTGAATGGGACGGCAAGCGCTGCCGCGCCCAGGCACAGTGATGGACAAGGCGGGAAAACATAAAATTTGCGCGGTTTTTTCTTGAATTTCCGGGTTTTCCTCTTGTAATAAAGGCGGTTTCTTGGTAAAATCTTAACAGGAGCCGTATCGTTATTATTTTAACTTAGAGCATGGAGAACAGCAATTTCCATTGCGGCGCACATCCAGCAAATGTGCGTGTGCGGGGCCGAGCCGCGGCTTTGCACATACGGCCAATTAGAAGTTTTGTGTAAGGAGCATAAGCACAATGAGAGGCATTTATACCCCTGTAACCGACATTCGGCGCAAGGTATTTACCGAAGTTGCCCGCATGTCCTATGAGAGCAATGAAATGGCAGATTACGCGAAGGAAATCCGGGAACTGCCCTTTAAGATCATGCCCGGCGAGGACTCTTCGCTGCGCAGCAGCATCTTCCTGGAGAGAGCGATTGTTTCTGAACGCATCCGTCTGGCTATGGGCCTTTCTCTGCGCCCGGTTACCGAGAGCGTTTCCGCTACCGAAGACCTGGAGCACAGCGTAATTGCTGACAAGTACTATGAGCCGCCGCTGATCAACGTTATCAAGTTTGCCTGTAACAAGTGCCCGGAAAAGATCATAAAGGTTACCAGCATGTGCCAGGGCTGTCTGGCTCACCCCTGCCAGGAGGTCTGCCCCAAAAAGGCAATCAGCTTCCGCAATGGCCGCAGTCACATTGATCAGGATCTCTGCATCAAGTGCGGCCGCTGCGTAACCACCTGCCCGTACAACGCCATCGTCAAGGTGGAGCGCCCCTGCGCCAAGGCTTGCGGCGTTGGTGCTATTCGTTCTGACGAGCATGGCCGCGCAGATATTGATTACAACAAGTGCGTATCCTGCGGTATGTGCCTGGTCAACTGCCCGTTCGGCGCTATCGTGGATAAGGGCCAGATCTTCCAGCTGATCCAGTCCATCAAGCGCGGCGATGAAGTCATCGCCATCGTGGCACCTGCCTTTGTCAACCAGTTCCCCAACATGACCCCCGCCAAACTGCGCGAGGCCATGAAGCGCCTGGGCTTTGCCAACACTGCAGAAGTTGCCATCGGTGCTGACCTGTGCACCATTGATGAAGCTCATGACTTCCTGGAGGAAGTTCCCTCCAAGCACCCGTTCATGGGAACCTCCTGCTGCCCGGCATGGAGCGTTATGGCCAAGAAGAACTTCCCCAAGTTTGCTGACTGCATCAGCATGACCATGACCCCCATGGTGCTGACTGCCCGCCTGCTGAAGCAGGATCACCCCGCAGCCCGTATCTGCTTTGTCGGCCCCTGCGCCGCCAAGAAGCTGGAAGCCAGCCGCCACAGTGTGCGCAGCGAGGTTGACTTTGTCCTGACCTTTGAAGAACTGATGGGCATGTTTGAAGCCAAGCAGATCAACTTTGATGACCTGCCGGATGACCCGAATGATAACTTCAACAATGCTAGTGCCGACGGCCGCGGCTTTGCCGTCAGCGGCGGTGTTGCACAGGCGGTCGTCAATGTCATCAAGAAGGAAGACCCGACCCGCGAAGTGAAGGTCGTTTCCGCACAGGGCCTGGCAGAATGCAAGAAGATGATGCAGCTGGCTGCTGCCGGCAAGTACAATGGCTATCTGCTGGAAGGTATGGCCTGCCCCGGCGGCTGCATTGCCGGTGCCGGCACTTTGGCTGATCCTGCCCGCAGCGCAATGATGCTGAACAAGTACAAGGCACAGGCAACGATGAAGACCGCTGCCGATACCCCGTACAAGGATACCCTGGATAAGCTGAAGTACTAATTTTTGCGGCGTAGCGGAAGTTGAGCCGATAGGCTGACCCGGTAAGCCAAAACAAAATATAATATAACGTTCCCCGGAACTGGTTTGCTGTTAGGGCAGAATGGTTCCGGGGAACGTTTTGGTTTTTTACATGCAGTTGTTAAAGCACTGCCCTGTGGACGACTTGTCTCTATCCACAAAAATGAGTGTTAAGGAAAACAACAAGCCCGGTAGATCAGGTTTTGGCTGTTTGGTAATTTAAGAGAGCTGACCGTCCATTTTCGCATCAAAAAATATAAGGCATAAAAACAGCAAGGCCAGACAGAACATTGGCGTTGTCCGTCTGGCTTTGCTGTTTTATATTATTTGTGATATTTCATGCCATTGTTGATGGTGCAGGCGCGGTAGATCTGTTCCGTCAGTACAAGGCGGGCCAGCTGGTGCGGCATCGTGATGCGTCCCATGGACAGCTTTGCGTTGGCGGCTTTTTTTACAGAATCCGCCAGCCCGTGGGATGAGCCAATTACAAATGCAATATCCCCCGCCCCGCTATTGGCGCGGTCTGCAATCAGTTTTGCAAGCTCTTCACTGGAAAATTGTTTACCTTCCACGCAAAGTGCGGCGAGATATTCCCCCTTGCGCAGGCTGGAAAGAATGGCGGTTGCCTCTTTGTCCAGAGCTTTGCTGATTTGGGCGTCACTGGCGTTTTTATCTGCAATCGCAGCTTCTGGCAGCTCAATAATACGGAAATTGCAGAAAGCACCAAGACGCTTTTGATATTCGGCAACGCCTGCCGCAAAATAGGGCGCGTTTAGCTTTCCAACACAAATCAAATCAATATTCTGCATGGGGTACCTCAGAACTCTATGTAGGGGCTTACTTCATTGCGGGACTGTGCCTGAATCAGCACATCCCGCCCTGGCTGGATGCCAGCGGCAAGCAAGACATTGTATACTGTGGTTAGTGCCAGCTCTGGCGAATTGTTAGTTTGGCTGAGATGGCACAGCGCAAACTTTTTGCAGCCGTCCTGAATCAGGTCCAGCAGCTCGGCCGCACAGGCGCGGTTGTCCAGGTGGCCGCGGTCACTGGCGATACGCACTTTGAGATAATAAGGATATGGCCCACCGTGCAGGCTGAACGAGTCGTAGTTGGCTTCCAGCGCAACCAGGCTGCAACCGGCAAGGTTTTCCTGCACGACAGGAGTTAATACACCAAGGTCCGTGGCAAGCGCCATAATGTGGCCGTCCGGCGTTGTGACGCGGTAGCCACAGCACGGTACATCGTGGCTGGTGGGAAAGCTGGAAACACGGAATGTGCCAATATCCTCAGTGCGGCCATCCATGGCAATCGCGTCCAGTGCGGGCGGAATGGTTCCGCGGGAATAAAGCGTATCCAATGTGTCAGCACAGCCATAGACTGGCACCGAATAATGCTTGAAAAAAGTATCCAACCCGCTGACATGGTCTGAGTGTTCGTGCGTAATGAGAATGCCCTCACAGTCGGATACAGCAAGCCCCAGGCTGCGGAGCGCATTCAAGGTTGTACGGCAGCTTTTGCCCATATCGATCAGAAGGTACTTCCCCTCGTGCAAAATCAAGGCGCAGTTGCCGGAGGAACCGGAATACAGTGTGGTAAATAATGCCATAAAGAATGATATCCTTTTGAATTGCGGCTGCGCGGGTGCATCAATGCAAAATACAGCCTTTGATGAAACGCTTTTGCCAACAGCCATAAAAAACAGGCCGCATTGCTGCGGCCCGTAAAAGCCAGTGTTACATTGCGCGAGTCATGCGTACAGGGGCTTCTACACGGCGGATATCCGCGCCAAGTGCCTGCAGCTTTTCTACAATGTTTTCGTAACCACGCTCAATGTGTGCGGTCTCGTCAATTTCACTGACACCATCCGCGGCAAGGGCAGCCATGACCATTGCCGCGCCGGCACGCAGATCCAGCGCGCGCAGCGGGGCGGGATACAGCTTTTTCACACCCTCAATAACGGCGACCTGGCCATCGACCTGGATGTTGGCACCCATGCGGATCAGCTCGTCCACATAGCGGAAGCGGTTTTCCCAGATGCCTTCCGTTACAATGGAAGTGCCATCGGCCAGCGTCAGTAGCACTGTCATCAATGGCTGCATATCCGTCGGAAATCCGGGGTGCGGCATGGTCTTGATTTTAACCGGATGGATGGCACCGTGGCGCACAATGCGCATGGCATCATCGTATTCGGTCACTTCGCAACCAGCGGCGCGGAGCTTTGCGGTAATGGGCTCCATATGTTTAGGAATCACATTGTGCAAGGTCACATCGCCGCCGGTAATAGCTGCGCCAACCATATAGCTCCCCGCTTCAATCTGGTCCGGAATGATGGAATAAGAGCAACCATGCAGCTGCTTGACGCCACGAATCTTGATAACATCCGTACCGGCACCGTGCACATCAGCACCCATCATGTTCAGGCAGTTGGCAAGGTCTACAACATGCGGCTCACGGGCAACGTTTTCCAGAATGGTCAAGCCCTCCGCTTTCACAGCGGCCAGCATGGCGTTCATGGTGGCGCCAACGGAAACCGTATCAAAAAAGATATGGCTCCCAGTCAGGTGCTCTGCACGAACACGGATCATGCCGTATTCAACGGAATCATCGGCACCCATAGCGGTAAAGGCTTTCAGGTGCTGGTCAATCGGGCGCGGTCCCAGATTGCAGCCACCGGGCATGGCAACCTGACCGGCACCAAAGCGGCCCAGCAGCGCGCCCAAAAAATAATAACTGGCACGCATCTGGCGGGAAAGCTCGTTCGATACTTCGGTGCAGTTCAAATGGGTCGTATCAATTTCATATGTGCTTTTGCTAATCATGCGGATGCTGGCCCCCAGCTCGCTCAGGATCTGGAGGGAGGCCATAACATCGCTGATACAGGGAAGGTTTTCGATGGTACATTTATCTGCCGCGAGAATGGTGGCCGGCAAAATTGCCACAGCGGCATTCTTGGCGCCGCCGATAACGACATCGCCGTTCAGGGGCTTGCCCCCATGAATCACAAACTTTTCCAAGCAGCTACTCTCCTTTTAGGGTAAAACGTGCGAAACAGCCCACAGTAATCAGGAGCCACCGCACACCTATATCATATTATACACCATCCGGTGTACTTTGAAAAGCGCTGACCCTATTATTTGTAAAAAAATAGATAAATTGTAACCTGAATGAAATCTTTTTGCGCCAAATCTACAGGAAAATACCGGTATAACAGGGATGACTTGCATCATTCCCGCCGCTTAGCGGGAAGCACGCATGCCGCCAAAGTAGGTCTGGGCGCTGAAACGAGCACCATTATAATACATCTCAAAGTGGCAGTGGTTGCCGGTAGAGTCACCCGTGGAGCCAACCAGGCCGATGACATCGCCCTGGTTCACGGCCTGGCCTGCTGTGCATTTCAGTTGCGACATATGCGCATACAGCGTGCGGTAGCCGTTGCCGTGGTCGATAATAACATAATTGCCATAGCTGTAATGCCAACCGGCAGTAACGACCTTGCCGGAATCCGATGCAATGATGGGGGTACCGTAAGCGGCACAGATATCGGCACCCTTATGGTAAGAGCTCATCCAGCGGCTGACATAGGTATAGTTCGGAACAGGCCATACAAATGTGCCGCTGCCAATGCGGGCAACCATGCCGCTGGCAAGCTTGGTACCTTTAACAATCAGCTGTGTGGTAGGGTTCTGCAAAACTTTATAATTGACAACTTCGCTGGAGCTTTCAACGCCGTCAATATAGGTGGTTTCGCGGGTAATCTCCTCGGTGCCGTCGGCACCTTCCTGCACAACAACCGTCTTGCCGAAATCATATTCGTCCGATTCACTCGTTTGGGTGTCAAACGGGATCGGCTCGGTATAGGTGCTGCGCACGACCTCTTTGATCTGCAGCATATCCGGGTGCGAAACACCAGTCATAACAGCGGTGCCCTCATCCAGAACTTCATCGGTCCCGGTCAGATCGGGGTTTAATGCGGCCAGCGTATCCCAGGATACACCGGTGTTATCCACAACCGTCTGAACAGTATCCCCCACTGCTGCGGTGTAATAGGTGGGGCCGCCGCCCTGGTTCAGGGTACTGATCACATTGTTGTAATCCAAAATGGAAGAAAGCAGATAAATGCCGTCAACCAGCTTGATGTCATGTACAAAGCTGACGCGCTTGTTCTGGTCCATTGCGTTGACGTAAGGCGCTTTAATACTTTCCAGATAGGTGCGCAGATGGTCGCCTTCCGTGGTGACAAAACGCAGGGAATCATCCACATAGACAGCGGTTGCTTCGCCGATCTGGTCACTGGAAGCGCACAGAATGGCGTCCGCAGCTTCGGTTTCCGTCATGGTGCTGCTGCCGGATTCCAGCGTGTAGGTAGGGGTAACATCCCAGCTGTCATCCGAAACCTGTGCGCCGGTGGAAGCCATAACAGCTTCCGCATTGGTGATACGGGAACGCACATCTTCACGGGCGCTTTCAAATACCTGTTCGCTGGCTACCGTACCGACAGACGTTCCATTAACCTGAACATTCAGAACAAAGTTCTGGTTCAGCCCGCTCTGCACCACATACAAAAAGCCTGCTGCCGCAGCAACCGGCATAATGTAAGAAAGCGCGTTCAGCAGCAGCGGCAAAAATTGCCGTGCGCCATGGGCGAAATAACGGAGTTTTTCCTTGCGGATGGTATGGGCGCTTTCGTCAGAAAGTTCATCCGAAATTGCGCGGAAATGGCGTATGCCGGAGCCAACCGCCTGGAACGGCTCGATGATATCCTCGCACAGGGTAATGATGCCGAGAGCAAACGGGCGGATGATTGTGACAAGCAGACGGGCTGCGTTCATGCCAATGGCAGAAGCAACTTTGTAAGTACCGCGCACAGCGCAAACCACGGCATACTCGACCCAAAAGCCGATCATGTACAAGGCATCGCCAATCAGGTTCGCGTGCGGAACACGCGCCAGTACCTGACGGAAGCTGTGATGGCGGCGGGCTTTTTTGGTTCTGCGCCGCCAGGCGTGTACGGTCAGCTTGCAGCGCAGGCCGTCCAGCCAGAGGGTAAAACCGCTGTGCGTACGGATAGAAGATACAGGTGCTTTATTTTGTTGTTCAGTTTGATTCTGTTGTTCCAAATGGGTAGGATTTGTGCTCAAAAGGGGCTCCTTTCCGCGCGTAAAGGCGCGTGCATGGGGTTATAGGGCGCAATGTAGGCATTTTGTGCTACTCAGCGCAGGGTAGCACGGATTGTAACATTGTTTGAATCTCTTCTTTGTCTGGCAGATGGGCTGCGCAGCAGGCGGCCAGAAAGTCCTCCGGCAAAGGGCTCTGCACCCGGCGGGGCTCATGGTCCGCGGGGCGGTTGAACCGCAACACTGCGCAATGCAGGGCGTGACGCGCAATGATATCCGTATGGCCGCCGTACAAACTATCCCCCGCCAGCGGGTGGCCGAGCCAGGAAAAGTGAACGCGGATCTGATGGGTACGGCCCGTTACCGGAAAACAGGAAACCAATGCATGGGAAGCGCTGGCGGCCAGCACGGTGTATTCCGTCACGCTGGGCTTGCCGTCTTCCCTTACACAGCGGCCAATGATGGAATCGCCGCGGCGGGCAATCGGGACGTCAATGCGGCCCGGCCCAACGGGCAGCGGGCCTTCCACCAGGGCAAGATAACACTTTTGTGCAGTTTTGGCGAGCTCCGGCGCGGCAAAGGCATTCTGCGCACACAGCACAAGGCCGCTGGTATTTTTATCAATGCGGTTGACCGGGCGGAATACGCCATCCTCGCCGCGGCATTTCAGGCGGTACAGCCAGCCGTTCGCAAGGGTCCCGCTGGTATGGTTTAATGTGGGGTGTACCGCAATGCCGGCAGGTTTGTTCAATACGGCTGCAAACTCATCCTCATAGATAACATCAATAGGCAGCGGCTCCGGCTGAACATCGGTGGGAGGCTCAGGAGGCAGAGCGAACGAAACAATCTGCGCTGTTGCAACGCGGTAATCTGTATGGACGGGGATGACCTCATCCCCCAGCCGCACACAGAAGCCGGTGCCCTGATATTTGACCGCCTTGATGCAGGCGGAGCTGACACCCATGGTGCGCAGAAAAATATTCAGGCGCATGCCATTGCAGGATGTGGGCACGCGGAAATGCAGCATCTGCATCAGCTTGACCTCCGTTCGGAACCGCCGGAGCGGCTCATACGCAATGTATTATAACACAAAAAAACAGCAGTTGCAAATGATGCAAAAATATGGTATGATAATACACAAACGAGTGGAACATACGACGGCGGGGCGGCTTGACCGCCCTGAGGAAAGTCCGGGCTTCACAGAGGCATAGCAACTGCTAACGGCAGCCGGGGGCGACCCCAGGGATAGTGCAACAGAAAGAAACCGCCGCGTTT
>OIYG01002740.1_pt1 | contig 10760 bp, 9 predicted proteins | sample 1587861 | NCBI WGS metagenome assembly OIYG01 (sample SAMN03283272) | human gut metagenome | biome: human-associated habitat; material: feces | host: Homo sapiens | place: Peru | collected 2012 | reverse complement strand
CCATGAAGTCAAATTCCGACAACTTCCGACAAAGTTCCATCCAAGGCGTCATGAAGCGCATCAAGGCCAAGGGTGCCAAGGTCATCATCTACGAGCCGACGCTCAAGGACGGCGACACTTTCTTCGGCAGCGAAGTCGTCAACGACCTCTCCAGGTTCAAGGCCCAAAGCCAGGCAATCATCGCCAACCGCTACAACAGCTGCCTTGACGACGTCAGGGACAAGGTATATACAAGAGATTTGTTCTATCGTGATTAGGAAGGTAAAGAATTATGTGTAAGATTGATCTTGAAAATAAAACAATTCTTGTTACGGGTGCAGCAGGCTTCATCGGCGCTAATCTGGTTTTGAAGCTCTTGCATGATGTATCACGGGTTAATATTGTCGGAATAGATAATATGAATGATTACTATGATGTAGGCATTAAGGAATGGCGTCTTGAAGAGATTAAGACAAAGGCTGATGATAATTCTACTGATTCTTCCTGGACATTCATTAAAGGTGATATTGCTGATAAGGAAATGGTTGACAAGATTTTCAGCCAATATCATCCGGACATTGTTGTCAATTTAGCCGCTCAAGCAGGAGTTAGGTATTCAATTACTAATCCCGATGCTTACATTCATTCCAATCTGATTGGATTCTACAATATTTTGGAAGCATGCCGGCATTCTGGTGATGATAGTGGCAAGAAGGTGGAGCATCTTGTATATGCTTCCTCATCATCAGTATATGGTGGAAACAAGAAGGTTCCGTTTTCTACTGACGATAAGGTTGATAATCCAGTTTCGCTTTATGCTGCAACCAAGAAATCTAATGAGCTTATGGCACATGCATACAGCAAATTATACAACATACCATCAACAGGACTGAGATTCTTCACAGTTTATGGCCCTGCCGGAAGACCGGATATGGCATACTTTGGTTTTACAAACAAGCTTTTGAAGGGTGAGACCATCAAAATTTTCAACTACGGCAATTGCCGGCGTGACTTCACTTATATCGATGATATTGTAGAAGGTATTTATCGCGTTATGCAGGGGGCACCGGATCAGAAGAATGGCGAAGACGGATTACCGATTCCACCATATGCTGTCTATAATATTGGCGGTGGACGTCCTGAGAACTTGCTTGATTTTGTGGATATTCTTCAACAGGAATTGCTTAATGCCGGTGTTTTACCAAAAGATTATAACTTTGAAGCACACAAGGAACTTGTTTCTATGCAACCTGGTGATGTTCCTGTAACTTATGCTGACACGACAGCCCTTGAACGTGATTATGGATACAGACCAAGTGTTGATTTGAGAACAGGACTCAGGAATTTTGCTGAGTGGTACAAGAAGTTTTATATAGATTAGATTACAATAGCCAAGTTTATTGAATACTTGGCTATTTATTACGTTTCAAGGCGAACTGACATACTTTATGCTTTCTTTTAATTTGTCACACAACGAATCATCATATAGGAAATGGAAGGGATTATGTTTTATATTTTGTAAAAGGCGGTTAGGATTATCGTAAGCGGTCGTTAAAATAGCGTTCTTCATAAGCCTCCGATATCTTGGTATGCTTTAAACATCAAGTATATCGGAGGTTTAAATATGAAATTGGATGACGTCGTGGAAGTCAACCTTGTTGACCGAAGCCCTAAAGAAACATATCGACCGGTCAGGGAAATGGTTTCGAAAATTATTACGGAAGATGTTGAAATCCGAATTTACAACGGAGCTTCGAGAGAAATTCTCAAAAATTTGAATAACTATCTTTGGTATCGTGATCAAAATGTTTCCAAATATAAATAATATGAAAATCTATCTCGTTTGCGGTAAGACCGATCTTCGCAAAGGGATAGACGGATTGGCTGCTCTTGTTACCGAGGCGTTCAGTTTTGGACGCCTATGATAATGCGATTTTTCTGTTTTGCGGAATGCTATCCGACCGCTCACTGTTAAATTCGTTCAAGTATCAAAAATATTTGCGCCTTGGTTTACGTTATCATCTCACGATTCTCCGAATACTGCTATAATTTAATTGAAGATAATAATCAAAATCGAACGGCGGTGAAGAACGTGGCCAAGAAAAAGTTCGAGTTTCAGACGGATGACGAAACGCGCAAAAGAATGTCAAAGATAAAGAGCAAGGACGGCATAGTAGAGCGCGTGATCGCCAAGAGGTTATGGAGAGACGGGATTCATTATCGCAAAAACTATCGCAAGCTGCCCGGATCGCCCGACATTGCGATCACCAAGTACAAGATTGCGGTTTTCATCGACGGAGAGTTCTGGCACGGATACGGCTGGCCTGCTTCAAAAAGGTATCTTTATCGCAATCGCGAATATTGGATTGCAAAGATAGAGAGCAATATCAAACATGATCAGGAAGTAGCGAAAAAACTCGAAGAGATGGGATGGATCGTTCTGCGCTTTTGGTCAAAAAAGGTTCTTGATCATCCCGAATACTACTGTGAGCGAATCAAGCTGGCGATTCGCACCAGAACTGACAGCGAAGAAGATTGGGACGATGGCGATGATTATGATGATCAGTGCTGATTATGCTTTTCGATTGCTGTGACCGAGGCTGAAACGGCGGATGCCGGCATTTTTTAGCGACGGTGCTTTTTCTTATTTTCATGTATCCCTCACCAAATTGAAGCTTGGAAAAAACTATTCCGCAAACTAAAAACCCGGATGATTTGTAAGTATCATCCGGGTTTTGCGTATGAATGACAATCGACTGCAATGATGGAAATATCCGAAAAGCGGCTGTCGGTAAATTTGAAATCGCCCTTGACACGATGATTGAGCAGGCGATGCGCAGCACTGCATTTGGCAAAATATATATAAAAATCGAAAAATGTCGGACGAAATCAGTCGACTTGAGACGTCTTTTGTTCGGCATTCGATTTATTTGACGTATCAGTATGTTTTTTTGCTTTTTCCTCTGATGACTTTTGATAACAACGGTGACCAAACATATTGTACCTATAGATATAATAAAATGGTTAGAAATATTGTGAGATAAGCGAGTTTGGGTAATGTTAAAAATACTAGTACTGACATGGAATGTTAGAAAAAAGCACATTGCATGACAGATCCGATTAGCAATTTAATTAAAACTATGTTAGAATGGATTAATAAAATTTAAAGGGGTCGGTGGATGCTATGTTAGATGGAAAGTATCGTAAGGAACTAACCGTTGACGGAAAGAAATATTCATATTGCGATTTTGCAGAATTTCTTGAAGATAAAGGTCAACGGATTGAGGAAATGCCTTATACGATCAGAATTTTGCTGGAACTCGCCTTAAGGAAGAGCGCTGAAAAACCATATCTTAAGAGGTATTTGGAAGACTTTATCGATTGGGACGAAAAACATGATCATGACGTCGTTTTTAAACCTGAACGCGTTGTTTTGCAAGATTTGACGGGTGTTCCGGCAATGGTCGATCTGGCTTCGATGCGTGATGAAATGAAGCGCCGAGGCGGAGACGTCGAAACAATCAATCCTGACGTTGCCGTTCACATGGTCGTTGATCATTCCGTCCAAGTTGACAGCGCCGGCAATGATGAGGCGTTTGATTTCAACGTCAAGCGCGAATTTGAAAGAAACAACGAACGCTATACGTTCCTTAAATGGGCACAGGACAGTTTTGACAATTTTAAGATTATTCCGCCCGATACGGGAATCATTCATCAGGTCAATCTGGAATATCTTTCTCCGGTCATTAATCAAAGAAACGGTGTACTGTTCCCTGATACGCTGGTCGGAACGGATTCGCATACGACGATGATCAACGGACTCGGCGTTTTAGGCTGGGGCGTTGGCGGAATCGAAGCTGAAGCGGGGATGCTTGGTCAGGAATCATATTTCCCGCTGCCAAAAGTCGTCGGCGTCAAGCTGACGGGAAAAAAGCGTCCGGGGGTAACGGCCACCGATTTGGCGCTGACGCTGACAAATCTGCTTCGCAAGCACAACGTTGTCGGCAAGTTCGTCGAATATTACGGCGACGGCTTGAAGAATCTGCCGCTGGCTGACCGTGCGACGATTGCAAACATGGCACCTGAATACGGGGCAACTTGTGGGTATTTCCCGATTGACGATCAGACAATCGAATATTTGAAACTGACGGATCGTCCTCAAGAAACGATTGATCTCGTTGAAGCATATGCGGAAAAGAATCATTTGCGCTATCAGGAACGAGAAGATTCGCAAAGGCATTATTCAGAATATGTCGAACTTGATCTCTCGACGGTCAAGAGCAGCGTTGCCGGTCCAAGCCGCCCGCAGGATCTGGTAACGCTTGACAAGCTGCCGGATAATTTCAGGTATTATGACGATGACCTGCCCCAAAATCTCGATTTTGACATGGGAAACGAGCATTTCAGCCTTCGTCCGGGTGCTTTGGGTCTTGCCGCAATCACGAGCTGCACGAACACGTCCAATCCGGAAGTTTTGATTTGTGCCGGCTTGCTTGCCAAAAGAGCAATCGAACGCGGATTAAAGGTTCCGGCATACGTCAAGACTTCGCTTTCTCCCGGCTCTCGCGTCGTGACCGAATATCTGAAGGCTTCCGGTTTGCAGCCTTATTTGGACAAGCTGGGCTTCAATTTGACAGGGTATGGCTGCATGACCTGCATCGGCAATTCCGGTCGTTTGAAGGAAGAAGTTGCGGTTGCCGTGGAAAAGACAGGGTATCCGCTTGCTGCAGTTGAAAGCGGAAATCGTAATTTTGAGGGACGCGTCAATCCGCTTATCAAAGACACTTATCTTGCTTCACCTCCGATGGTCGTGGCTTACGCGCTTGCCGGAACGCTTGACATTGATTTGGAACATCAGCCGCTTGGCAAAGATTCTGAAGGAAAAGACGTCTATTTGAAAGAAATCTGGCCTGAACCTGAAGAAATCACGAATTGCATTCATAATTACGTTAAACCCGAACTCTTTTCCGAAAATTACAACGGCATCTTTAAGCAAAACGAGGTCTGGAACAGACTCGTTCCGCCGGTTGGCGAAACTTATGAGTGGGATGAAAAATCCACTTACCTGGCTTCTGCACCGTTTTTTGACGATAAGGGCGGACAAGCGCATCTGTCCGGACTGCGCGTTTTGGCCAAACTGGGCGACACCATCACGACTGACCACATCTCGCCTGCAGGTTTTATCGGCCCTGACACTCCTGCCGGAAGGTATTTGAAGGAGCATGACGTTTTGGTGCGCGATTTTAATTCCTACGGTTCGCGTCGCGGCAATCATGAGGTGATGGTGCGCGGAACGCTTGCCAACATTCGCTTGAAAAACAAACTGGCAAAGGGAAAGAGCGGCGGTTTCACGTATGATTGGCTTGATGAAAAGGATACGACGATTTACGAGGCGGCGATGAACTATCGCAAACACGGAATCGGGTCAGTCGTTTTGGCTGGAAAGGACTACGGAATGGGATCGTCGCGCGACTGGGCCGCTAAAGGCGTCAAACTTCTGGGAGTCAAAGCCGTCATTGCAGAAAGCTTTGAACGAATCCATCGTTCAAATCTTGTCATGATGGGAGTTTTGCCGCTGCAGTATCTTCCGGGAGAAAATGCTGACAGCTTGGGTCTTGACGGCTCGGAAACGTTTGAAATCGAGCTTGAGGACAAAACGGCTCATGTAACTGCAAAAAATGATGATCATCAAATCGAATTCGAGGCAAAGGTAAGATTTGATGCGCCGATTGACGAGGAATACTATAAGACCGGCGGAATTTTGCAGTACGTTTTAGAGGACAAATAACTTATTTTTGAGGACTGCATTTGCATTAAGGAGGTTTTTTATGGATTTGCCAAGAGGATTGGCTGGGGTCGTTATCGATCAAACCAGCATCAGTTCAACGAAAAATGCCAGACTGACATACAGCGGCTACCCGATTGAAGAAATTTGTCAGGCATCTTTTGAAGAGGTTGTTTATTTATTGTGGTACGGACGTCTGCCAAACAAAGAGGAACTGCAAAAGTTTCGCAAGATGCTTGTTCGCAAGATGGTTTTGCCGGCAGAAACCGTTCGGCTTTTGTTGTATATTGCCCGCGAACCGCAGCATCCGATGAGCATCCTGCGCACGACGACTTCATTGCTTGGGACTACGAACGACGTGGAGCACGATGAACCGCCTCGCATTTTGGCGAAGATGCTGACGGTCATTGCGGCAATCGTCAGAATCAGAAACAACGAGCCGTTGATTGACGTTGATGAGAAGATGGGCGTCGTTGAAAACTTCTTGTACATGCTGACCGGTGAAAGGCCGGATGAAGAATTGGCCAAGATGTTTTCAACCGTCATGATTCTTCAGGCTGATCATGAATTCAATGCATCGACTTTCACGGCAAGAGTCGTGGCTTCGACTTTTGCAGATTATTATTCATGTTTGACGGCCGCTGTTTGCGCATTGAAAGGACCGCTTCACGGTGGAGCGAACGAACGCGTTTTTGAAATGCTTGAAAAAATTTACGATCATGACATGGATCCGATTGATTACGTAAAAGATGCGTTCAAGCGCGGACGAAAGGTGATGGGTTTCGGTCACAGAATCTACAAGCACGGAGATCCGCGTGCGAAGCTTTTGCGTCCGATTGCGGAAAAAATGGCCAAACGTACCGGCAATATGTATTTCTTTGAAGTTCAAACAGAAATTGCCGACTATATGCTGAAGGAAAAAGGGCTGTATCCTAACGTTGATTACTATACGGCTTTGATTTATCATTGCGTCGGTCTGAAAAAGGATGTCTTTACGACGATTTTTGCGGCCTGCAGAACTGCCGGATGGTTGGCGCACGTAATGGAACAGCGTCGCGAAAAGACTTTGATTCGTCCTTGTTCCGAATACGTCGGACCTGACGAGCGCCACTATCTTCCGGATGTCAATGATTAGCGAGGGGTATTTTTATGAGTGAAAAGATTACGATGATAGACGGAAAGCTGACCGTCCCTGACAATCCGCAGATTCCGTTTATTTCAGGCGACGGAATCGGACCTGAGATTTGGGCTGCTGCAAAAGAAGTTTTTGATGCGGCCATCAAAAAGGCATACGCGGGGCAAAAAGCCGTTGACTGGATTCCGCTTTTGGCCGGGCAGACTGCATTTGACCAAACGGGACAATGGCTTCCGGACGAAACGCTTGAAACGCTCAAGGAAAACCTTGTTGCAATCAAAGGACCGCTGACAACGCCCGTTGGCAAAGGCCATCGCTCAATCAACGTGACGCTTCGACAAAAGCTCGATCTTTATGCATGTTTCAGACCGGTCAAATACTATGAGGGAACGCCGTCTCCGGTCAAGGAACCTGAAAAAGTCGACATTGCAATTTTTCGGGAGAACACGGAAGATATCTATGCGGGGATTGATTTTGCGGAGGGCAGCACCGGAGCTGAAAAATTGAAAGCACTGCTTGAAGAAGAAGGTCAGTTGGAAAAGGTCCGCTTTCCGAAGACTTCCGCTTTTGCGATCAAGCCGATCTCAAAAGAAGGAAGCGTGCGATTGGTCAAAGCTGCAATTGATTATGCGCTCGGTCACGGAAGAAAAAACGTGGCGCTCGTGCATAAAGGAAACATCATGAAAAAGACTGAAGGCTCGTTTAAACAGTGGGGCTATGATGCTTGCTTGGCTTATGGCAATGAAGTGTTTACTCAGCCTGAATATGATGAGGTCTTCAAGACTTGCGGCAAGGAGGCTGCCGAACAAAAGAAGGACGAGGCTAAAGTTTTCGTAAGCGACGTCATTTGCGACAATTTCTTTCAGCAAACGCTGCTTTATCCTGATAAATTCGATGTTGCCGCAACAATGAATCTTAACGGAGATTATATTTCGGATGCGTTGGCGGCACAAGTCGGGGGCATCGGTATTGCTCCCGGAGCAAACATTAATTATCAGACGGGGCGAGCCATTTTTGAGGCAACGCACGGAACCGCACCGCAATTTGCCGGACAAGACAAACTCAATCCGACCTCGATTATTTTGTCGGGCGCAATGATGTTTGATTACCTTGGGTGGACCGAAGTTTCAGAATTGATTGAAAAAGCAGTTGCAAAGGCGATTTCAAACAAGCATGTCACGATTGACTTTGCCGAAAAGATGGATGGAGCAACGACGCTGAAAACAAGCGAATTTGGGCATTACGTTGCTGAAATTTTGAAATAGACAAAAAAGGATCGGGTTTATCCCGATCCTTTTTTGTCGCAAATTTTGAGCGTCAAAAAGATTAGAAGTCGTTTTTTGAATCCTTATCAGATTTTTCACTTCAAAACCAGTCGGTTTATGTTAAGATATCATATGGAAGATTATACAGACAAAAAAGGACGATAATTAATGAAAATTCTAGCGATTGATACTTCCAATCAGCCATTGAGCGTGGCCGTTTTGGAAGATGGCAATTTGCTCAGTCAGGCGACCTGTACGAAAACGAAAAATCACAGCGTGAAGCTGTTGCCGCTGATTGAGCGGCTGATGGAAGATGCAAAACTCAAACCTTGTGAGCTTGATCGAATCGTGGTGGCAAAGGGCCCCGGTTCATATACCGGTTTGAGAATCGGCGTTGCAACCGCTAAGACTTTGGCATACACGTTAGACAAAGAATTGGCGGGCGTATCGAGTCTTGAAGTTTTGGCCGCTGCATTTCCAAAAACGGAAAAAAGCGTTCTCGTACCGTTGTTTGACGCAAGGCGCGGCAACGTCTTCGCCGGGGCTTACCGCTATGATGAAAACGGTCTTTTGCAGACGGTCATGTCCGATCGGCATATTGCTGTTGATGATTTGTGTGAAGAATTTGCTTCACAAAACGTGATTTTTGTCGGCAGGGACGCGCAGGCCTATTCTGATTTGATCAATGAAAAATGCAAAAAAGGCACCATTTCTTCTTTTGGTTTCAATTATCCTCGAGCAGATATTTTGGGGATGCTTGGCGAAAAGGAAAAATGCGTCGACGTCAACGATTTTGTTCCGAATTATTTGCGAATGACCCAAGCTGAGGCTCAATGGCTTGAGAAACATCCGGAGGGGAAAGATGAGCATGACTCCTATGTTGAAAAAATTTAAAACTGGCTTCAACCGCTTATTTGGCAGTAAAAATGACAGTCAATTGGAATTTAAATGCAGAAACGTCAAAGTCAAGGGGTATGAATATCTCTTCGTGCGCGCAGTCGTTCCGGATATTCCCGAAATTTTGGATATCGAACGTGCAGTCTATAAGGGGCAGACTCCTTGGAATTTTGAAAACTTCGAAGCTCAGATCAGGGAGCAGGAAAGAACGCTGTATCTGGTAGTCCGCCACAACGATGAGATGGTCGGTTTTGCGGGATGCGACATGAAATACGCAACGTATGAGGCGCATATCACGAATATTGCCGTTTTGCCTCCTTATCAAAACTTAGGATTGGGTCAGATGCTGATTAAAACTTTGATTGACGAAGCAGACAAAAGGGGTCTCAGAAAAGTCAGTCTTGAAGTCAGACAAAGCAACGTTAATGCCCATGAGGCATACCGCTTTGCAGGCTTTGTCGATCGAATCGTGAAAAAAGACTACTATACTGACAGTCCGGCAGAAGATGCCATCGAAATGGTTTACAGCATCAATGCCAACAAGAGAAAGGAACGAATGACGAATGGCTGAAGACAGAAATCTCATTTTGGCCTTTGAATCAAGTTGTGATGAAACAAGCGTGGCCGTGATTGAAAACGGAAATAAAATTCTTTCCAACATTGTGGCAACCCAAATCAAAAGCCACAAGCGTTTTGGAGGCGTTGTTCCGGAAGTGGCGAGTCGCCATCATATTGAACAGGTTACGTACTGTATCGATGACGCATTGTGTGAAGCAAACGTCGACTATGATGATTTGGATGCGGTCGCCGTTACTTACGGACCAGGCTTGGTTGGTTCGCTGCTCGTTGGCGTGACTGCTGCAAAAACGGTTGCGTATGCTCATGATTTGCCGCTTGTTCCGGTTAATCACATGGCAGGACACATTTACGCCGCAAGGTTTGCAGGAGAACTGCATTTTCCGGCATTGGCGCTGCTTGTTTCAGGCGGTCATACCGAACTGGTCTATTTAAGCGGTCCTTATGATTTCAAGATTATCGGCGAAACAAGAGACGATGCCTGCGGTGAAGCTTATGATAAGGTCGGGCGCGTCCTTGGCCTGACATATCCGGCCGGAAAACAGATTGATGAGATGGCGCACAAAGGTCATGATACGTTCCATTTTCCGCGCGCAATGGAAAAAGAGGACAATTTCGATTTTAGCTTCAGCGGGTTAAAGAGCGCATTCATCAATACGGTTCATCATGCCGACCAAATAGGCGAAAAACTTGATGAAAACGATCTTGCTGCCAGCTTTCAACAAAGCGTCGTCGACGTTTTGGCAGAAAAAACGGTTCGCTGCCTGAAAGAATTTCCGGTAAAACAACTTATTCTTGCCGGAGGAGTCGCGGCTAATCAGGGCTTGCGGACTCGTCTTGATGAAGAGCTTCAGGCATTCGACGATGTTGAACTGATAAAGGCACCGCTCAGACTTTGCGGTGACAATGCGGCAATGATCGGAGCTGCCGGTTACGAAGCATATCTTGCAGGAATCAGAGGAGGATTGGATCTTAACGCTGATCCGAGTCTGGAATTTGATTGGATCTAAAACACGTCATAAACAGCTTGAAAATAAAAAGGATTTTTCCAAAAGACGGGAAAGATCCTTTTTTTGAAAGCGTGCAAGGAAACACGTTCTTTTAAGGACGTGATGAATTGCCT
>OIYG01002736.1_pt1 | contig 10775 bp, 12 predicted proteins | sample 1587861 | NCBI WGS metagenome assembly OIYG01 (sample SAMN03283272) | human gut metagenome | biome: human-associated habitat; material: feces | host: Homo sapiens | place: Peru | collected 2012 | reverse complement strand
TATTTTTCAAAAGTTTCACCGCCATCTTTACTTATTGCAAGACCTGTAAAATCAAAGTGGCGTACTTTTCTTCCTAATGTATAACCTGCGTAATAAATTCTTATTTCATCTTCAAGTTGTAAAAGACCAACCGCAACAACCCCATTGTCATCAAACATCCCGGGTCTGCCTATATCTACAACAGGTTTTGTTAAAGTTTTTTTGATTATGGTTGGGTTATTTGAATCTACTTCAATATAAGATAATCTGCCTGCGCCGTTTTTATCTCTAACAGTACCATAAATTCTTAAAGTGTTTTCGTCTATAATCATTGGCAAGGGGGCAATAAAAGTGTTGTCATCCCATCCGTTTTTACCATCAGGGCGATAAACTATCCCTTTTCTTTCCCATTTCATAATTTATACTCCACAATATTCTAATGCGCTTATTTCTGCTCTTTTAGCAGGATTTCCTATGTAAACACTGTTTTCTTTTGTTTTTTTATTAACAACAGCGCCCATAGCGATAAAATTATCTTTTTTAATTGTAACATAATCTGCTATTGTTGAATTAACTCCTAAAAAGCAGTTTTCTTCAATTGTTGAGCAGCCGCAAATTACAACATGAGAAGTTATTAAACAATTATCTTTTATTTCACTTCTGTGTCCAAGATGATTACCGCTCCACATAACAACGTTGTTTCCAACTTTTGTGAAAGGTTGAAGTGTGTTATCTTCTAAAATAAAGCAATTTTCCCCAATTTCAACATTATGCCAAACAAATGCTTTTGAACTTATGTAACTTGCAAATTTATAACCCTTTTCTTTTGTAAGATTATACATTTTCATTCTGTCACGGTTTAATTTTCCGCTTGCAAGCGCAACAAAAACAAAGTATTCATTTGGCGGATAAAATTTTTCAACATTTTCAAATTCAACAACAGGAAGATTTAAAAAGGTTTTTTCTTTGATATAGTTTTTATTAACGCTGAAAGCAACAACTTTATAGTCGCTATCAAACGTAAAATATTCATAAGCTAAATGAGCGGTTTCACCTGTACCTATAATAACTAATTTTTTATTTTTCATCTGTTAAATCCAAAATATCTTTAAAAGTTTTACAGTTTTGTAATTTTTCAACATTTGGTGCTTTGCCAAAGTTGCTTTTAAATAAAGATAGGGTTGTTATTAAAGCTAAAGAATCCCAATCTTCACAATCTTCTAAAAGAGTATTTTCATTTATTTCATCATCAATATTGCATTTTGAAATAATTAAATTTAAAAAATCAGTTTTATTCATTTATATCCTCATAGGTTAAAATTTTGGAACAATATGTGTTTTTTAAATCAACAATGGCGCTTGCCCAAGATAAGCCAACCCCAAAGCCGCTAAAAAGCATTTTATATTTGTTGTTTAATAAATTTTCATTTAAAGTTTCAGATAATAAACAAGGAATTGACGCCCCGCATTGGTTTCCATATTTTGAAAGAGTCCCTTGTAAAACTTTATTTTCATTAATGTTAAGCTGAAGTGCTATGTTTTCAATTATGAATTTATTGGCTTGATGAAAAGCAAAATAGTCAATTTCATCTTTAGAAATTTCTGAATAATTAAAAAGTTCTTCAATTGATGGTGAAATTTCTTCTATTGTGAAATTAAAAATTTCAGCGCCTTGCATTTTTGCTTCATATTTATAACTTCCATCTTCATAAAAATCTTCTTTTTTAACTGGGTTTCTAAAACCGCCATTTTTACAAATCAAAGAAGAATATTTTTCGCCACAAGATTTTAAATTAAAATACATTGGCTCAGTGTTTTTGTTTTGTTGTAATAAAATTGCACTTCCTGCATCACCAAAAACAGGGGCAGAGTTGTCTTTAAACATATCACTGAATTTTGAAAAAGTATCTCCAACAAGTAAAAGTACTTTTTTGCAACCTGAATTAATTAAAGCGCTTGCTTGAAATAAGCCTATAACAAAACCTGAACAAGCCTGAGGAATGTCCATACAAATACATTCTTGGCTAAGATTAAGTTCTTTTTGAAGAACATAAGAAGTAGCAGGCATGAGATAATCTGGTGTATAACTTATAAAAATTAAAGCGTCTATTTCTTTTGGATTTATGTTTAAGTTTTCAAAAAGATTTTTTGCCGCAAATTTACATAAATCAGAAGTTGTTGTTGAAGAATTTACAATTCTTCTTTTTAAAAAGCCTGATGAATTAATAACTCTTTTGAGCTTTTTTTCGTTGTCGTTATAAAGATTTTTTTCATCTAATAAAGATAATTCTTTTTGAGGAACAACGGAAGAAATTCCAAGAATTTCTGTGTTATATAGTTTTGTTTTCACTTTTTATTTCCTCTAAAAAATCTTCATAATTTCTTATGTATTCTTTTTCATCGTATTTTGTGCTGGCAAGAACCAACAAAACTGCGTTATATGAAAATTCATACATTTCTTTCCAAAGCATTTTATCAAGATATAGGGCTTTATGTGGGTCGTTTAAAAGGATATTTTCAACTTTGCCTTTGCCGTTATCTATTTTAACTTTGCAAGAGCCATTGATAACTATCAATAAAAATTCAGAGTTTCTGTTGGCGTGACAGCCTCTTGGAATGTCTGATTTTGTGTCGAAAATGTAAAATGCTCTTTTAACATCAAACGGGCAATTGACGTTTTCTTCAAAACAGGCAAGTTTTCCTCTTTCATCTCCAATTATATTAATATCAATTAATTTGTAATTCATAAAATCCTAAAATAATACTCTTTTTTCTATGCTACCATAAAAAACTTTTCGATGTTTGTTTTTTAAAAATTGTTAAGTAACTTGTAAGAGGGGTTTTTATGATAAAATTTAAAAAGTTAAGGAGAATATTTTGGAAGAAATTAAAGTTTCGGTTGTTTGTGCTAGTTATAATTACGAAAATTACATTAAAGAAACTATTGAAAGTGTAATAAATCAAACATATTCATCTTGGGAGATGATTATTGTTGATGACGGTTCTAAAGATAATTCTGTTGAAGTTATAAAATCTTATTCAAAAAAAGATGATAGAATTAAACTTTTTACCCATGAAAATAACCAAAATAAAGGCTTAATTGAAACCTTGAAAAAAGGAATTAAAGAAGCAAGCGGAAATTGGATTGTTTTTTTAGAATCTGATGACAAAATTGAAAAAAATTATCTTGAAGAAAAAATTGAAATAATTAAAAAATATCCTGATATTGGGCTTATTTTTAATGATGTAAATATGTTTGGAGATGAAAATAAAATCAAGATTTATGAAAATCATAGAAAAAAAATAAACGAACTTTTTAATAAAATTTCATTTCCTTATGACTTTAAAAAAGATATTGTAAAAAGAAATTATATCTGGACTTTTTCAGTTGTAATGCTTAAAAAAGAACTATTAGAAGCTCTTGATTTTAATTCATTTATTCCGCAATTTTTAGATCATTATTTATGGGCGCAATTATCAACTAAAACAAAATTTTATTATATAGATAAAAAACTTACAAATTGGCGAATTCACTCTGATAGTTATGTTAATGTTGGTTTAAGTGCTCTTAAAAGTTTAAAATTTAAGCTGATTTTAAAATCAATTGTGAATAATAAAAAGCCAATTCCTTTTTATTATTGGCTTGGCGCTATTTTTCCTTTAATAAAAGCGCTTAAAAGAAAATTTTTAAGAGTGCGCTTAAAGGAAAAAAGAATAATGCTTTTTGGTAAATGGTTTGAGTGGTAAAATATTTATAAAACGCAACATTTAGCCACAAAAAGTTTTATATGGTAGTATTTTGTTATGAAAAAGATATTGGGGATTTTTTTTGTATTCTTACAACTTTTGCCTTTAGCATTAGCAGATGATGTAATTGAATTAGAAAAAGTAAAACAATTTGATATTAAATATAAACAAGAAGAACAAACCCTTAAAGGTTCTTTGTTTATTGATGATACCCTTGACGCTCAAAAACAAATTAATGAACAACAAAAAGCTGACCTTGAAGATATTGAAAATCTTTGGAATTCAACAGTTGATAATAATCCTATGATTGGTTTTTGTCTTAAAAAACTTGCAATTCCTTATGAGCAAAGAAGAATACACTCATCTTTATTTTCAAAAACCTTAAGCACAGTTATCTCGGGTGCTGCGATGTTACCATCTTTTTTAGGGATGAATTATGGTGTTCAATCTGGTTCTTATGCTGCTGGGCGCTTGGCTACAAGTTTAATTAATAAAAAAAATAATGATAAACTTACAAATCCATCTATAACAGATACTGAAGCAATTGAATTAGCAAGTTTAGTTGAAGATTTACAAGATGAAATTATTGTTGATTATTTTAAATATAAAGGGGCTTTAACAAAACTTAAAAAGTGTCGTGAGCAACTTTTATTGCATAATAAAAATTATTCTGAAGCCTTATCAAAAAATGATTCTTATGAAATATCAATTACTTCTTCACAGTGGGAAGAAGGGCAAATTGAAGAATATCGCCTTAAACAAGAAGTAAAAAAATATCAACTGGCGCTTGTTCGTCTTGCAGGTAAAAAAACAGTTGATAATTTAAACGTTGCTCGTTTTGATTTAACTTTTCAAAATGTTAATCAAAACGATTTAAATTATGATAAAAAGCTGATTGATGTTTCATCTTCTTTAACTAAACAAAAAGAAACAAATTAAAATGAAGAAAAAAATATTTTTATTTTTAATATTAATGAATTTTCAAATGCCTTTTCAAATGGTTTTTTCAAGCCCTTTATCTCTTGAAAATTTAACGGCACCAAAGGCTTTGTGGGGGTTGATTGATAATTCAAGCAAAGTTGAAAATTCTGTTAAAGAAGAAGAAAAAAATATTGAAAACAAAAAAGCGCAAAATAAACAAAATGAAACTTCTGAATTAGAAAATATTGAGGAAGTGAGCGCTAAAACAAGCCAAAATTATGCCGATTTAAGTTTAAAAAAACTGGCTAATGATGTTAGTTTTGAACTTGAAATGGATGAAGCTAAAATTAATTCAGATTTAAACATTTTATGGAACGCAACAACAGAGCGCTCTGAAACAATGAAATATACAATTTATAAACTTGCAAACCCAGATGAAGACAAGCCAAACGATTCAACTATGAAAAAAATTCTTCGCCCTATTGCAAATTTTACCTCTTTAGCCGGTGCAAGTTTATCTGCTGACCCATATATGGCAACAGGGGCTTTAATTGGGGGTGGATTAGTTAACGCTTTTATGAAAGACGACAAGGAAGCTAATTATAAATTTTCAAAGGTTTCAGATGCTGATATGGTTTTATTAATCAGAAAAATTGATGACCTGCAAAAAAAACTTTTAGATTTATATATTGACTACAGAACAAAAGAACAACTTGCAAATTTAACAAATGAAAATCTCCAAAAAAGAGAAGAAATTTATAAACTTTCGCAAAATAAAACAAAAGAAGAACTTCTTTTAGCGGATGTTTATTATAGAAACGCTAAAACAAGTGCGCAAAGAGCTCAAGATGAATTTTTAACATCTCGAGCTATTTTAGAAAACTTGGTTGGGTCTGATGCGCTGAAAAAAATTGAAGAATGATTTAACTTTTAATAATATTTACCATTTCTCCAAGTAAATCCATTGAATTTGTTAAAACATCTGAATTATACCAATCTGTAAATGTATCAAATTTTTCAGATAATTTTTCGTCTGAAATTTCTTTTTCAATTTCAACATCTTTTGTAATTGAATGTTTTATGCTTTTAATTTCACAATTATACAAAGCAATTTTTGAAGCTTTTTTCAATTTTGGTAAAGCCTTTAAGTTTGCATTAGCAACAAAAAGTTTTTCAACTTCTTCAAGTTTATTTAAAGCTGAAATATCTATTTTATTAGCTGGGTCAGATGAACAAATAAAAACGTCTTGTGCTGCTTCAAGCTCTTTTAAATCTTCAATCGGGCAATCGATAATACATAATTTTGTAACTTTTTTAAGAGAAGAAAGCTCTTTTAATTTTGAATTTTGAGCGATTAAAATTCCTGCTTCTTTTAATTTTGGTAAAGATTTAATATTTGAATTTTCAATTGAAATTGAGCCAACAGCTTTTAATTTTGGTAATTTTTTAAGATTTTTGTTTGTTAATAAAATTCCTGCTGCTTTTAAATTAGGCATTTCAGATATTTGTGTATCGTCATAAAGTCTTATTTCTTGGCTAACTGTTAGAGGGAAAGTTGTTAGCTTAGATTTTCTTGTGTCAAATTTACCGCTACAAGCAGCAACATTTTCAATTAACTTATCTTCATCAATTCCAAGTTCTTCAAAAGTGCCTTCTTTTGGTTGAGAATAATGAGAAATTATAATTTTTCCTTCGTTATTTAAGTTAGCTTCAATTCCATATTTTCTAAAAGTTTCTAAAGCCCACTCTGTTGCATTCATAGTCATTGTCTCCACTTTGATATCCTTCACATAAAAACTAATACTATAACAATATTCCCGAAAAATTAATTTTATATCATTTTGATATTTTCGTCTTTAATATTGTAAAGTATTTTTTTATTTTGATTTATGCCGTAAAAAATTTCATTTTGCGGTATTTTATCTAATTCAAAATTAATTTCTTTCTTGAATTCTCCATCAAGCGCTACATAATTTTCATATAAAACATCAATTAAGTTGAAAGATTTTTCATAATTTCCAAATGAAATAATTAAATCTCTTTCATTTAAACCTAAAGACTGCGAGGTTTCGGTTTTTAAATCGGGTCCTGCGGGAATTGCCCTTGTTTTATTTTTAGGATTAGAGATGGTTGAAAATCCTCTTAAAAGGCAGATTTTAAGCTCTTTTTTAAAAATTTCATATTCATTTAACCCTTTTGTAATAACATTAAAATTTTTCGCACAAACAAAATTTTGCATAGGAAAAGTGTTTGTTTTAAGTTCATAGGGGCGGACTGCCGGCATGAAATTTTTAATATTGTAATCTGGGTCAATTTTTCTTTTAATAATTCCAATGGCGTCATTTGAAATGGTTTCATCAATTTTTTCTTTTAATTTAAAAACCGCCTGAAGTTTATGATTTTTCTTTTTATTGTTAATTTTAAAATTAAATCTTAAAAAATCGTCTTTATTCTGTAATTTAACATCTAGCTTAATATCTTTATAAATAAGTTCTAGTGCACTTTCAATTTTATCGTTATAAAGCACTTTTGTTTTTAAAAGGGGCAGAATTTTATATTCACCTTTTGGTGAAAAATTATAACTATCCCCGTCATCATCAATATCACTTAAATAAAATCCAACTTTTTCTTTTGAAATTTTATTTAAAATCTCAACTTCATTATTTTTAATTGAAAGTTTGATAAATTCATTTTCAATTTTATTTTCATCAACATTTGTTAATTTTTTAGGTTTTAAAATTTCAACTGTTGAAAAATTAAACTTTTTATTTTCTGATATTTCAACAATTTGAGTGTAAAAATCAACAATATCTTCTGTAACAGGGATTTTATAAATATCATTTAAAAGCTCAATTTCAAACCCTCTTTTTGCTTTTTTTAAAATTTGAGCATTTTTAATTTTGTATGGCAGAGTTATTTTTAAGGTTTTTATATTATCAAAATTAGATAAATTAAAAAGCCCGATTTTTTCTTCGCTTTGCCCTATAATATCTTTTTTAATTTTAAAATCACATTTAATTCTTTTTAAAATCGCAAAGAGCATATCTTGAACTTTATTTTGCCTTGAATCAATTGCAAAATGAACGCTATCTATTGAACAGCCGCAAATGCCGTCATGAGCGTGGTTTTTAATTAATGTTTTATAAATTTCTTCAATATTTTTTTGATAATTTTCTTTTAAATAAAAATTCAAGGGTTCAACTATTCTTTCAAGAAGATTTTGAAGTTTTACATTTTTAATTTTTTGGTAAATTCTTGCGCTATAAGTACCTTTTAGAATATAAGTTTTTTCGTTATCTAAAAATTCTTCTTCATCTGTTTTAAAATCAAACTTTACGTTTTTAAAATATTCAAAAGGATTAGCTAAAATTATCTTATAATCATTTAATTTTTCGTTTATTTTTTCGATTTTTTCATTAGCATTTTGTAAAATCCCTAAGTGATCTGCCCCAATTGGCATTAAAAGGGGAGAATTTTTAGAATATTTTTCAATTTTTTCTAAATAATTTTTAATTCCATCTACATTTCCATTATGAAAAAAATCGTTAAAATAACCTTGAACAAGCCAAGTTGTTTTTATATTTTCTTTTAAAAAGTTACAATTTTCATTGGTTTTATCGGGGTTAACCCCTCTCCAAATAATTGCTTTATCGATATTTTTTAATTTAAGCGCTGAAAATGCACTTTTTGAAATTCCAAAAATATCAGACATATAGCCGATAAAATCTTTTTGATTAAATTCTTTTGAAATTTTAAGCCCTAAATCAAGATTATTTAACATCGATAAAAAACTGACTAAATAGCTATCTATACTTGCAAAATAAGGACCTATAAAAAGTTTTTTTGCTTCAATTAGTTTTTTAATTAGGGGCAGTTTTTCTTTTCTATATTTTAAATAATCTAAAAGACAAACAACCTGCCCATCAAGATAAAAAAATGGCGCTTTGTTGTTTTCAAGCTCATCTAAAACAATATCAAAAACTCTAAGAAATCTTAAATTAAAATCTTCTTTATTTTGATACCATTCTCTATCCCAATGGGTGTGCAAATATGCAAAAACTTCTTTTTTCATATTGTTATTTTAAATCTTTTTTATAAACTAAAAATACTTTATATAATTGAATAAAGTTTTAAGTTTTTCTTTTTCCATATTATGGATGAGTTTTAATTTTTAAAATGTTGTATTATAAAAAAACAAAGGATGAACCCTTTAGATTATTAATCCCCCTATTAATTAGAGAAAATGATGAATAAAACTACAATTAAATCTTTAGAAAAAGAAATTTTAAATTGCAAAGAGAAACTGAAAAAACTTGCACCCGATATCGAATTTGATGAAGAAAAATCAAAAGAATACAATAAAATTATTGTGCAAAAAGCAATTTTGGTTGATAACTATAAAAAACTTTGCTATAAACCATCTTTTTCAAAGAAAATTAAAGATTTACTATCTTTTAACCCATTTAAGAAAAAAGAAAAATTAATTTGTGATTATTTTCTTTCATAAAGAGCTGTTATTGTTGATTTAGCAATAGAATGAGATAGTATTTCTTCTTCCATTTCTTTTGGCTTAATATCTTCTTTAACATTTAATTTTTCAACATCTAATGCATAAATCGTGAAGTTATAATGATGTATTCCGTGTCCTTTTGGTGGGCATGCGCCGCCGTAGCCTTTTGTTTCAAAATCGGTTAAGGTTTGAATTGAATTATCAATTTTTTGACCTTCTTCAAAGCTATTTGTGTTTTTAGGGATGTTAATTACAATCCAATGATACCAACCGTTTTCTTTTGGTGCATCTGGGTCATGGCAAATTAGTGCAAAACTTTTTGTGTTTTGTGGCGGGTTTTGCCAGCTTAATTGAGGAGATAAATTTCCGCCATCACATCCATAACCTTTATATAATTGATTAAATGGCAGAGTGTCGTTGTTTTTAAAATTTTTGCTTGATATTTTAAAAATGTTTTCTTCAACTTTATCTAACGCTAAAGACATAATTATCCCCCCTAAATATAAACAAAATACAAGTAGTATAATCTTTTTCATTCAATTTCCTTTTAAAGTATTGCGCCAATGCTTGCAAAAATTGCGAAAAATAATGCAAAATTACGAGCTAAATAAAATCTATACATAAAAAAGTCGATTTTATTTTCTTTAATTTTGTCCCAATTTTCAAAGACTCCATAATACCATTTTGGCATAAATTCTACGTCTTTTATATTTATATAATCTTTTAGAGATTCTAGCAACTTTGTTGCAATTGGTAAAGTTAAAAAGACGTAAAGCATATAGGGATTGAATTTAGAGGTTAACACTCCAAGAAATATTATAAAATATGATAAAATTATTAAATATTTTAAAACCTCAATAGCATGGTCTTTTGTCTTAGAAAGAATGCAAAGGGTGTTCTTTCCTTCCTTTTGGTCAAATTCCCAATCCATTAAATTATGCGTGTGTAATAAAACTAATGTTGAAAAGAAAATTGCAAAAGATAAAAGTAAGATATTTCCACTGAACTCTTTTGTTAGTGAAAAATATCCCCCACAAATCATTAAGGGCCCATAAATTAAGCCGATAATTATTTCTGAAAGATAATATTTTGATGAAATTGGGTAAAATAAAGTTAATAATCCGCCAAATAAAATAAATAAAACAACCTGCCAGCCAGCAAAAAATATAAAATAAGTGCCGATTATTAAAGCAATTAAAAACATTAGCCCTAAAATTATTTCAATTTTTCTAAAAGAAAAAGTGTCATCAAGAATTAATCTTGCTTTTGGTACAAATGAAAAAAAACTAATGTCTTTCTTATTTATTCCTTGGTTGATTTTCTTTTTAACATCGATATAATCATCAAAAAGATTTCCGCCAAGATGTACTAAACACAAGGCCAGCGCTAATAAAATAAAATTCAGCCAAGAAAAATTTTCACTATAATGTGAATAAGATAAAATTACAACTAAAGAAGCGAATGTCATTGGTAGCGCATACATTCTTGTTAATTCTATAAAGTTTTCTAGTTTTGTTTTAAAATCCATATAAAAATAAATCCCCTATAAATTTATGAATATTATAAAGTTAAATTTTATTTTTTGTCATTCGTTAGGTGGATAATATTAAAATTGTAA
>OIYG01002735.1_pt1 | contig 10775 bp, 7 predicted proteins | sample 1587861 | NCBI WGS metagenome assembly OIYG01 (sample SAMN03283272) | human gut metagenome | biome: human-associated habitat; material: feces | host: Homo sapiens | place: Peru | collected 2012 | reverse complement strand
TTGCCGCGTCGGGCGCACGCGCCCTCCTCGCAATGACAAATTTGGTAGGTTTTGCAGGAAAACGGAGCAATTTTCGGAACGAACGTTTGAAAAACGGTGCGGAGCGACACCGCGCAAAAAACGACCGCATAAAACAAAAAACGTCCGTTTTCCAAATAAAAACGTTCCAATTCTGTGTCATTGCGAGGAGCGCAGCGACGCGGCAATCTTTAAGCCAAAGGTATGGCATCCCGTAGCGAAGCACGGGAGCACGAAACAAGAAAAAATCCCTATCACAAAAAACATGGATTCGCTGCGTCGTTCCGCTTTCTTTCTTTCAAGGTTCTGTTTCGTTCCGTGCAACCATAGTTCGTTCCGGGATGGCAAATCGTTTCGTTAAAGATTGCCGCGTCGGGCGCACGCGCCCTCCTCGCAATGACAAATTTTGTGGGTTTTGCGGGAAAACGGAGCAATTTCCGAAACGAAACGTTTGAAAAACGATGCGGAGCGACACCGCGCAAAAATGCGCCCTCCTCGCAATGACACAAAACTGGTAGGTTTCCGTGAAAACCCTACCAGTTTCTTACATTGGAATGTATGAATCTGTCGCGGGGCGACGCCGCGACGGCGCCTCCTCGGAAGCGCCGTGTCACGCGGGCGCAGACCCGCGTTTCCCGTGCGAGGCATCTTTCACACGATTGAAGATCGTATTTCACTCTGAAAGGGGGATGCCTCGCGGCATCCCCCGGCATATTCGGTCAGCAGCCGCAGCCGCAGCCGTTGTCGCAGCCGCACCCGCAGCCGCTGGGCGCGGTGTTCGTGCCGTTGCAGCCGCAGCCGCCCAGCAGGCCGCCGTTTCCGCAGAAGCCGCACAGCAGGATCAGGAGAATCAGCCAGCCGCCAACGCCGTTATTGCAGTTACATCCCATGATTGAATACCTCCCAGAAGATTTCGAGCACTCGGCTCATTCCATGTTATGACGGGAGGTAAAAATGGTGAAAGGTTTTTCTAAGGAAGCTCTGATTCAATCGCAAGAGCGTTCAGCGCCGCCCGCGCAGCACCTCGAGCGCCTGCGGCGTGTCCACGTCGGTCAGCGAAGCCGCGTCCGTCTCGACGCTCCGGAAGCACTCCGGATGCGCCCTGATGACGCTGCTGCCGCCGACGTCGCCGGTCAGCGCCAGCAGCTCCGGGAAGAAGCGCTTCGGAAAGAGGTTCGGATTGCCGCGCTTGCCCGCGTGCGCCGCGCCGACGATGCAGTCCGGGTGCGCGCGCCACTCGGCGGCGATGCGCCGCAGCAGCTCCTGTGAGAGCAGCGGCTGATCGGCAACGACGAAGGCGATGCCGTCGCAGTCGGCCATGGCCGCCGTGCCGAGCGCAACGGAGCGGCTCTGCCCGAGATCCGGGCGGTCGTTGCGCACGCAGGCAAAGCCGAATTCCCGCGCCAGCGCCTCCACGCCGTCATACTGCGTCACCACCGTCACGCTCGAAAACACGTCCGTCGGGACGGCCTCCAGCGTGCGGCGGATCAGGGGCTTGCCCTCAAACAGCGCGGTGAGCTTGTTGCTCTGAAACCGGCTGGAGCAGCCCGCCGCGAGGATCAGGCAGCCGAGTTTTTGGTTTTCCATCCTTCCGCACCCCCATTTCACCATTAGTATAACCCATTTTTTCGGAAAAGAAAACGCATCTGCGTTCACCATCGTCGAATTGTGCGTTATCTTGTAATTAGTACAACGATGTTTCTTCAAAATGTTTCCGTTTTATGCTATACTGACAAAGGAAAGGGGCGGACTGGGGCGTTTTTCGTGAACGTTTCACGTCCGCGAGATTGTAATCAGGAGGGTTTTGTACTATGAATGTCGGTAAAAGCGTCGTTCGTGTCGACGCCTTTGACAAGGCGACCGGCAGAGCCAAATACACCGATGACCTCTGCGACAAGAGCGCGCTGATTCTCCGGGTCGTGCGCTCCACCATTGCCCACGGCTTTGTGAAGTCCGTGGATATTTCCGAGGCGATGAAGGTGCCCGGCGTCGTGCGCATTTTCACCTGCTTTGACGTGCCGGACATCCGCTTCCCGACCGCCGGTCACCCGTGGTCGGTCGAGGCTGCGCATCAGGACGTCGCCGACCGCCGTCTGCTGAACATCCATGTGCGCTATTACGGCGACGACGTCGCCGTCGTGGTCGCGGAGGACGAGGTCGCCGCCGCGCAGGCCGCGCGTCTGGTCAAGGTCGAATACGACGAGCTGCCCTTCGTGCTCGACGTGCAGAAGGCCATGGAGGACGGCGCGCCGCAGATCCACAAGCGCTTCCCCAACAACATCCTCAAGCACACCGAGATCCGCAAGGGCGACTATGAAGAAGCCATCAAGGAGCCGGGGCTGATCTGCGTGGACAAGTGGTACGAGACGCCCGCCGTCCAGCACTGCCACATTGAAAACCACATTGCCTATGCCTATGAAGAGGCCGGCAAGATCGTCGTCGTCTCCTCCACCCAGATCCCGCACATTGTCCGCCGCACCGTCGGTCAGGCGCTGGGCATTGACTGGGGCCGCGTGCGCATCATCAAGCCGTACATCGGCGGCGGCTTCGGCAACAAGCAGGACACGCTCTATGAGCCGCTGGTCGCTTGGGTGTCGATGCAGCTCGGCGGCCGTCTGGTGAAGCTGGACATTCCCCGCGAGGATACCTTCATCTCCAACCGCATCCGCCACGCCATCCGCTTCCACCTCGTCTCGTGGCTCCGCCCGGACGGCACCTTCGTTGCCCGCAAGGCCGAGCTGTTCTCCAATCAGGGTGCTTACGCCTCCCACGGCCACAGCATCGTCGCCAAGGCGATGGGCTCGTTCCCGCAGCTCTATCCCTGCGACAACTTCGAGTGCGACGCCTACACCGTCTATACCAATCGCTCCGCCGCCGGCGCCATGCGCGGCTACGGTATGCCGCAGGCGTCCTTCGCGCACGAGGCGCACATCGAGGACATCTGCAAGGCGCTCGGCGTCGACTCGCTGAAGTTCCGCCGCGAGCATCTGATGCCGGTCGGCTTCGTCGACGGCTTCTCCAAAAACGAGAACTATTTTGACTCCTTCAATCAGTGCTTCGACAAGGCTGTGGCCTACATGGACTACGACCGCAAGCACGCCGAATATGCCAACCAGACCGGCGACATCCGCAAGGGCATCGGCATTGCCCCCTTCTGGTATAACACCGCCGTCTGGCCGATCTCGCTGGAGCATTCCTCCTGCCGCATGGTGCTCAATCAGGACGGCTCGATCCAGGTTCAGGTCGGCGAGACCGAGATCGGTCAGGGCGCCGACACCGCCTACGCGCAGATGGCCGCCGACGTCGTCGGCATCAAGGACTACCGCGATGTGCACGTCATCTCCTGTCAGGACACCGATGTGACCCCGTTCGGCCTCGGCGCCTATGCCTCCCGTCAGACCTACGTCGTCGGCTTCTCCATCACGCAGACCGGCAAGATCCTCAAGGACAAGATCCTCGAATATGCCAAGGAGGTCACCCGCTGCCCGATCGCCAATATGGACATCATCGACAGCAACATCGTCCGCACGACCGACGGCCGCGTCCTGCGCAGCCTGCGTGAGCTGGCCACCGAGGCGTTCTACAGCCTGACCCACTCCGAGCACATCACCGCCGAGTCGACCTATCAGATCAAGAACAACGCCTATTCCTTCGGCTGCTGCTGCGCCGAGGTCACGGTCGATGTTCCGATGTGCCGCGTCCATATCGACAAGATCATCAACGTCCACGACTGCGGCAGCCTCATCAACCCGCAGCTCGCCGCGGCGCAGGTGCACGGCGGCATGTCCATGGGCATCGGCTATGCGCTGAGCGAGCAGATCCTGTGGGACGAAAAGACCGGCAAGCCGCTGAACAACAACCTGCTGGACTACAAGCTGTCCTCGACCATGGATCACCCGCATCTGGAGGCGCAGTTCGTGCAAAATCCGGAGCCGACCAGCCCCTTCGGCACGAAGGCGCTCGGTGAGCCGCCCGCCTGCCCGGTCGCCCCGGCCATCCGCAACGCGATCCTCAACGCCACCGGCGTGGCGATCGATCAGGCGCCGATGAATCCGCACGTTCTGTTCAAGCGCTTCAGCGAGGAAGGCCTGATCGACGATCCGTGGAGAAAGGAGAACTAAGCCATGTATGATATGAAAGAATATTACGAATCCGAGAGCGTGCAGGACGCCGTCCGGCTGCGTCTGGCGCACCCGCAGGCGCACATCATCGCAGGCGGCTCGGACGTGCTCGTGCAGATGCGCGAGGGCAAGCGCGCCGGCGTGGAGCTGATCTCCATTTATATGCTCGACGAGCTGCGCGGTGTCAGCATCGACGAGGAGGAGAACATCCGCATCGGCAGTCTGACCAGCTTCTCCCACATCACCCGCGACCCCATCATCCAGAAGTACATCAACGTCCTCGGCGAGGCGGTCGATCAGGTCGGCGGCCCGCAGATCCGCAACATCGGCACGATCGGCGGCAACACCTGCAACGGCGTCACCTCGGCCGACTCCGCCTCCACGCTCCATGCGTGGGAGGCCATCGTTGAGCTGACCGGCCCGAACGGCACGCGCCGCGTCCCGATCAAGGACTTTTACCTCAAGGCGAAGGTCGTCGACATCCGCGACGGCGAGATCCAGACCGCCATCCTGATCCCGAAGGCCAGCTACGAGAACACCTACGGTTACTATATCAAATACGCCATGCGCAACGCGCTGGACATCGCCACGAACGGCTGCTCCGTGAACGTGCGCCTGTCGGCCGACAAGAAGACCTTTGACCGCGTCCGCATCGCCTACGGCGTCGCCGGCCCGATCCCGATGCGCGCCCCGCACGCCGAGGAGTTCCTCACCGGCAAGGCCGTCACCATGGAAAACGTCGAAGCCTTCGCGCAGAAGGTGCTCGAGGACATCAATCCGCGTGACTCGTGGCGCGCCTCCAAGGCGCTGCGTCAGCACGTCGCCGTAGAGAGCGCCAAGCGCTGCATCATCGAATCCGTAAAACGTGCAGGAGGTGCCTTCTGATGGAAAACCAGTACCGTCTTGTGAAATATAACCTCAACGGCAAGGACGTGCAGCAGATCGTCGACGTCCGCGCCAGCCTGACCGATATGCTGCGCAACGACTTCCGCATGACCTCCGTGAAGAAGGGCTGCGAGGTCGGCGAGTGCGGCGCCTGCACCGTCCTGATCGACGGCGAGGCGTTCAACTCCTGCATCTATCTGGCCGTCTGGGCCAACGGCAAAAAGATCCGCACGCTCGAGAGCCTCATCGGCCCGAACGGCGAGCTGTCCGACATTCAGCAGGCCTTCATCGAGGAGGCCGCCATCCAGTGCGGCTTCTGCACGCCGGGCTTCCTGATGAGCTCGATCGAGATCCTCGAGAGCGGCAAGGAATATACCGACGCCCAGCTCCGCAAGCTGCTCTCCGGCCACCTGTGCCGCTGCACCGGCTATGAGAACATCATCAAGGCCGTCAAGAAGACCATGTATAAGCGCCTCGGCAAGCCCATGCCCAAGGAAGCAAAGTGATCGCAGCCGTCGGTCGCTTCCTAAGGAGCCTCTGATTCAATCGCAAGAGCGGTCAGTGAGGGATTTTGTTCCAGATTGAGGTTTGGAAATCGCAGGAATCCTTTACGTATTTCAAGATTTTTAAACCGATCAGCTGGGACAAAAGACCCGCTGAGCGCCGTAGCTGATTGATTCAGAGGTTCCCTAACAATAGTATAAAGATAATGGCGGACACGCTCGTGTCTGCCATTATCTTTCGGGCTGCCCCGAAAGCCCGGAATCGCCAAAAGCAGTGTAGTATGATTTTTCTGCCGTGTGAAATATGCTTCGCACAGGAAATGCGGGCTTGCGCCCGCGTGAAATGGAGCTTTGGGAGAAACGCCGTGTCGGTGTCACCCCGCGACCGAGCAAAACATTCCGATGTAGGGTCGGTGTCCCTTCGCGACAGATTAAAACATTTCGATTAGGAAACTGGTAGGTTTTTTCATAAAACCTACCAGTTTCGTGTCATTGTGAGGAGGGCGCAATCTATGCGCGGTGTCGCTCCGCATCGTATTTCAAACGTTTCGTTCCGGAAATTATTCCGATTTCCCGCAAAACCTATCAGATTTGTCATTGCGAGGAGGGCGCATTTCTGCGCCCGACGCGGCAATCTTTAACGATGCGATTTGTCATCCCGTAACGGAATATGGTTGCGCGGAACGAAACAGAACCTTGGAGTGAAGAGAGGGAACGCGGAACGACGCAGCGAATCTATGTTTTTTGTGATAGGGATTCCTTTTTGTTTCCCATTCCCGTGCTTCGCCACGGGATGCCATGCCTTTGGCTTAAAGATTGCCGCGTCGCTGTGCTCCTCGCAATGACACTAAAATTGAGACGGTTTTATTTGGAAAACGGACGGTTTTTATTTTTTACGGTTATTTTTTGCGGGTATTTTTTGCGCGGTGTCGCTCTGCATCGTCTTTCAAACGTTTCGTTCCGGAAATTGTTCCGTTTTCCCGCAAAACCTACCAAATTTGTCATTGCGAGGAGGGCGCAGCTTTGCGCCCGACGCGGCAATCTTAAACGAAGCGATTTTTATACTGTTTCTGCCGCATTTGGGAGCTTGTTTCGCTCTTCTCCCCTGACGCTCGTCTGTTTTTTCAAAAAATGATGTTTCTTGAAAAAAACGCTTGACAAATCGGAGAAACCGCGCTATAATAAATGAGCTTTGAGGCGCTATGGACGATTAGCTCAGCTGGCTAGAGCATCCGCTTGACGTGCGGAAGGTCATAGGTTCGAGTCCTATATCGTCCACCAAACATAAGAAATCCGAACTTCTTCCCCTATGGGAATGAGTTCGGATTTTTTGTTTTCCCATGTATGAGCAGCAGACAGGCGGGCAGAATAGCGGTGGGAATGAATGGAAAACCGGTATCATACGAATCGGGCCGTCCCCTGACAGGAAATTCTTCTTTCAGGCCAAAAGAAAATCCCCGGCGCGGTTGACCAGACCGTGCCGGGGATCTTCTACAGAAAAGAGAGGTAAGAAAATGAAAAAGAGAAGCGAAATCGCTTTACGGGACTTATTATAGGCAACAGGTTTTAAAAAAATAAGCAGGAAACTGTTAAATAAATATTAAGCGGGTAGAAGAAGCCTGCCCGTTTTTGGTTATATGTAACAAATGAGAACGCCGCACCGGGGAAACAGTGCGGAATGGAGTGCGGTCACAGGAGGGCGGCGCCGTTTGATGGCAGTCTCAGTGACCGCCGTGCAGGTACTTCCGGTCCCAATCCAGATCGAAAAGCTTGCTGGAGCGATCCATGGTGCAGCCCTGAAACATATCGTCCGCCAGCTCCCGAAGGGTCTCCGCCGGTTCCAGACACTCAATATAAAATTCCGGAAGCGCACTTTCCCCCAGAATAAGCCCAAGAAACGCACCTACCAGCGACGCTACCGCACCGCTTCTGCCCGAGTGGTTGACTGCCGTAATGAGGGCGGTGTCCAGATTCCCTCCGGAGGAAAGCACTGCGTAGACTGCTCCCCCCAGAATCTGGGCGGCGTTTTCGCATTGCAGCCGTTCCATCACCGCTGCCGGTGGGGTGGTACGGTCCTGTGCCATGGAGGCGGCAAGAGTGATCTGCCCCGCAACCTCAAACGCCTGTGAGTACCGGTGGCCGAACTGCTCCTTCACCGCCCTGGCGGCGTCCAGCGCCGCGTTTCGGAAGGGAAGGGAAGTGTCCTTCACCAGCAGGCTGACAATGTGGGCAATGGCGGCGCCGGTCAGAAAGGCGGAAGCGCCTCCGTGGGTCAGGGCAACCGCTTCCGCCCCCAGCATATCCAGTTCCCCCTGGGGCAGACGGATCAGCTTCCGGAACAGCCCAACGGACAGCGCCACAGTGAGCCCGGTGCCGGAGGAGGCGGTGTTTTCCGGCTCGGTCAGCGTCCCGAGGGCCGGTTTGGAAAGGGTGTCCAGCATCCGGGTGTCCATGCAGCGCCGGCGGCACATCTCTGGCTGAAGCATCAGCCAGCAGTAGGTTTTCCGGGGACGCCCCCAGGGCTTCTGGGACAGCGCCCATTCCCGGCTGGACAGACCGATATAGTTCACCAGCGGCGCCATGACGCCCCGCATCTGCCCTCGGGTCATGGCAAGGAGCAGTCCGTTGCAGGCGAAGGCAGCCAGTTGGGTATAGGAGGAAATTTCCGCATAGCCATTGACCAGATCATAGCCCTGCAGACCGCCGGGCCCGTAGTCCTCCCGGATCTTTTGCAGAGATGCCCGGTCCACGGTGCAGCCCATGGCATCGCCTACCGCAAGTCCCAGCAGCAGCCCCCGAAAATTTTTCCGCTCCGCCCGCATGACGCTCCCCCCTTTTTTGGATGTATTATAGTCCGAAACAGAAAAGATTGCAAGACTGCCCCGACAATTTGCACAGAACATAGGTGGTAAATTCCTGTTACCCCTTTTCCGTCAGGTCTTGCAGGACTTCCACGAAGCGGGCAAAGGAGGTTTCGTCCGCGCCGGAGTAGTCCACCACCAGCCTGTGCAGATTCCGGGGTTCCCCGTGGTAGAAGCTGCTCAGGGAAGCCGCCCGGATGCCCCGGACCCGGAGAGCTTCCTCCAGCGCCTGATCCGGGAGTTCCGTGGACAGCTCCACAAGAAAGTGCAGCCCCGCGTCCTGCTCCAGAACCCGGATACCGGGCATGTTTTCCAGCATGGCGGTCAGCCGGTTCCGGCGGAGACGGTAGAATTTACGCATTTTGTTGATGTGTTTTTCAAAATATCCCTCCCGCAGAAACCGGGCGAGGGTGTACTGCTCGAAGCTTGCGACCGTACAGCTGTAAAAGCCAAGCCGCTCCTGAAACCGGGCCATCAGCCGCTCGGGGAGCACCATGTAACTGATCCGGATGGAGGGAGCGAGGCTCTTGGAGAAGGTGTTCATGTAAATGACCCGCTCCGGGTCGAGACTCTGCATGGCGGGAAGGTTCAGACTCTGAAAGCGGAATTCCGAGTCGTAATCGTCCTCAATGATCCATTTTCCGCCATCGCTTGCCCATCGCAGCAGGGCCTGACGGCGGCTCAGGGGGGTTACGATGCCCGTGGGGAAGTGGTGAGCGGGAGAAATGTGCAGCACATCCGCCCCTGAGAGCCGGTCCGGGACCACGCCCCGGTCATCCATGGGCGCGTCCACACAACGGGTGCCTCCCGCGGCGTAGACCCGGCGGATTTTGCCGTAGCCCGGCTCCTCCACGGCATAGGTAAGCTCCCGCCCCAGCAGCTGAATGAGCAAATTGTAAAGAAAGTCCGTGCCTGCACCCACCAGAATGCAGTCCGGGTCCACCTGCATGCCCCGGAAGGCCCACAGGTGGCCGGCGATTGCCTGCCGCAGCTCCGGAACTCCCCGGTTGGGCAGGGGCAGCAGAAGCTTTTCGCCCAAATCCAAAAACACCTGCCGTTGGAGACGGCTCCACACGGAAAAGGGAAACCGTTCTCCGCCGCCGGAGGTCAGGTCTACCTGAATTTCCGGGGCTGTCTCTGCCGGTGCGGTTCGGGCCGGGGCCTTTGCCGGGGGCAGCGGCAGAGCTTCCACAAAATAGCCCACCTTTTCCACGGAACGGAGAAAGCCCTCCGCCGTCAGCTGCCCGAAGGCGGCCTCCACGGTGGTTTTGCCGACTTTCAGATTTTCCGCCAGCGCCCGCTTGGAGGGCAGCTTTTCCCCCGGGGACAGCCTGCCCGCAAGAATGTCTGCCCGGATGCACCGGTACAAGGACTCATACAGCGGCAGGCCAGGCTTCTTTTCCAGCTTGTAGGTCAGCAAAAAAACACCTCTTACGACTTTGAATTCCAAACTTTTGCCGCTGTCAGCAGGGCCTCCCGGTCGTTGGGGAGGGATTCCTCCACCACCTGTTCCAGAAGCCGGTCCAGAGTTTGCCCAATGGCGGGGCCGGTCAGCCCCAATGCCAGCAGATCTCTGCCGTTTACCGCCAGATCCCGCAGGGTGGGGAGGGCCGCCTCCTGATCCAGCCGGGAAAGAATTTCCCGGATCCGGGCAAAGGTCGTGTCGCCCTGATTTTCGCCGGTCCCCTTGCTGCCCATGTCTGCCTGCTGGAGCGTCAGAATCTGTTCCACGCCGAGCCGCCCGAACCGGTGTACCGCCCGGCGGACGGACTTCCGGTCGGGCGTCAGCCGGGTCATGTGCTGGGCGATGAGCAGCACCGTTTGCTCCCGCAAACCGCCCGGCATGGTCAGCCGGCGGAGAATTCTGTCTGCCATTTCCGCGCCCGCGGAAGCATGTCCGTAAAAATGTCCCCGGCCGGTCTCGTCCCGGGTGAAGGTGGGGATTTTCCCCACATCGTGGAGCAGTGCCGCCCACCGCAGGCACAGATCGTTTCCCGGAACCGCCTCTACTACATGGGCGGTGTGGGTGTACAGATCGTAGGCGTGGTGGGGGGAGTGCTGGTCAAAGCCTACCATGGGCTCCAGCTCCGGAATGACCCGGGTCAGAATAGGGGCGTACAGCGCCATGGAGCCGACGGTCAGCAGGGGCAGAATTCCGTTCATTTCCGCATAGATCCGTTCCTGGGACACTCTGTCCAGCAGGGGCGCACAGGACAGCATGGCGCGGAGAGTCTCTGCCTCCGGCGTCAGACCAAACCGGAGGGCAAACCGGACGCCCCGCAGAATCCGCAGACCGTCTTCCCGGAATCGGGTCTCCGGATCACCGACAGCCCGCAGGACCCGGTTTTGCAGATCCTCCCTGCCGCCGAAGGGGTCCTGCAGGCCGG
>OIYG01002730.1_pt1 | contig 10791 bp, 12 predicted proteins | sample 1587861 | NCBI WGS metagenome assembly OIYG01 (sample SAMN03283272) | human gut metagenome | biome: human-associated habitat; material: feces | host: Homo sapiens | place: Peru | collected 2012 | reverse complement strand
ACAAAGTTTTGTCCAAGAGAAACTTCCCTCCTGGACAGCATGGCAACAACCGTCGCAGAAAACTTTCTGAGTACGCTGTCATGTTGGCAGAGAAGCAGAAAGCTAAGTACACCTATGGTGTTCTTGAGCGCCAGTTCCGTAATATGTTTGCCAAGGCTGCCAAGGCTGACGGCATCACCGGTGAGGTGCTGCTCCAGAACCTTGAGTGCCGCCTTGATAATGTAGTATTCCGTCTTGGCATTGCTCCTACCCGTGCAGCTGCTCGTCAGCTCGTTGGGCACAAGCACATCGTTGTAGACGGCAAGGTTGTTAACATTCCTTCATTCGCAGTGAAGCCCGGCATGGTTGTTGGTGTTCGTGAGAAGTCAAAGAGCCTCGAGGTTATCGAGAATGCTCTTGCTGGTTTCAACCACACCAAGTATCCTTGGATGGAGTGGGATGACGCTTCAAAGAGCGGCAAGTTCCTGCACAAGCCCGAGCGTGCTGACATTCCTGAGAACATTAAGGAGCAGTTAATCGTTGAGTTGTACTCTAAATAATCATTAAATTAATGGCGATATTAGCATTTCAAAAACCTGACAAAGTTGTAATGTTGGATTCCAACGACAAGTTCGGCAAGTTCGAATTCCGTCCGTTGGAGCCAGGATTCGGTGTTACCATCGGTAACTCCCTGCGCCGCATTCTTCTTTCGTCGCTTGAGGGCTACGCTATCAACACCATCAAGATTAGTGGTGTTGAGCACGAGTTCTCTTCAGTACCCGGCGTAAAGGAGGATGTAACTAACATTATCTTGAATTTGAAGCAAGTAAGATTCAAGCAAGTAGTAGAAGAATTCGAGAATGAAAAAGTTAGTATCACTGTTGAGAATTCAACCGAATTCAAGGCTGGTGATATTGGCAAGTATCTGACTGGATTTGAAGTGTTAAACCCTGATTTGGTGATTTGTCATTTAGATGCAAAAGCCTCAATGCAGATTGACCTGACCATCAACAAGGGCCGTGGCTACGTTCCTGCTGATGAGAATCGTGAGTACTGCACTGACGTCAACGTAATTCCAATCGATTCTATCTACACCCCTATCCGTAATGTGAAATATGCCGTTGAGCCTTATCGTGTTGAGCAGAAGACCGACTTTGATAAGCTCGTACTCGAAGTTTCTACGGACGGTTCCATCCACCCGAAGGATGCCCTTAAGGAGGCTGCCAAGATCCTTATTCAGCACTTCATGTTGTTCTCTGACGAGAAGATCACGCTTGAGACAAGCGAGCAGGAGACCAACCAGGAGTTTGATGAGGAGGTTCTCCACATGCGCCAGCTGCTTAAGACCAAGCTTGTTGACATGAACCTGAGCGTTCGTGCCCTCAACTGCTTGAAGGCTGCTGATGTAGAGACACTCGGTGACCTTGTTCAGTTTAACAAGACTGACCTGCTTAAGTTCCGCAACTTTGGTAAGAAATCGCTTTCAGAGCTTGATGATTTGCTCGAGAGTCTGAATCTGTCGTTTGGAACCGACATTTCTAAGTATAAATTAGATAAAGACAATTAAAAAAAATGAGACACAATAAAAAATTCAACCATCTGGGCCGTACTGCATCGCATCGTGCCGCTATGCTTTCTAACATGGCTGCGTCACTGATCCTGCACAAAAGAATCACTACGACCCTCGCCAAGGCTAAGGCCCTGAAAATGTATGTAGAGCCCCTGATCACACGCTCTAAGGACGATTCAACCAACTCACGCCGTGTAGTTTTCAGCTACCTTCAGAACAAAGAGGCCATCAAGGAGCTCTTCGGTGCTGTTGCAGCAAAGGTTGCTGACCGTCCCGGTGGTTACACTCGCGTAATCAAGCTCGGCACACGTCGTGGCGATGCTGCTCCCATTGCTTTCATCGAGCTCGTTGACTTCGATGAGAACATGGCCAAGACAGGCAAGGGCGGCGCTAAGAAGACTCGTCGTAGCCGCAAGGCTGCTCCTAAGGCTGAAGCTCCTGCAACAGAGGCTCCCGCTACAGAGGCACCTGCAGCTGAAGAGGCAAAGGCTGAATAATTTTTTATTCATCATAACCATTAAGGGATGTCCTTTCGAGGGCATCCCTTTTTTGTTTCTTCATTTCTAACCATTGCACAGTCTTTCTTTTTTCTCTTTTATTCTTTCTTCTTCCTTTCTTCTCCCTTTCAAACCATTCTCCATCTTTCTTTCCTTTTTTGTTCCTCCCTTTTACCCTTTGAACAATCTTTCTTTCTTTCTTTTTTTGTTTCCCCCTTCCAAACTTTCCACAATCTTTATTCTTTCTTCCCCTTGCACCATCTTTCTCTCTTTTTTTCTTTATTCCTTTAAGTCGTTGTGCTTTAATGACTTATGCTCTTTTGTGAAAATGCGTGTAAAAGCATTACGTTCCAAAAGAACACTCAACAAATAATTTTCATAACTTCGCAATCGAAATCAGTAACGGGCTTCGCAAGCGTTAATGCTTTTTCATTGAGGTCCCACATGTCTAATCTTAAAAAATAAAAGTTATGAAAACATCAGCAATACTACTTGGAGTTTTTACCTTTATGTGCGCCATCTTTGTTTCATGTTCAAAGGATGATGACGAGCTGTTCGTGCCCGCGTCACCCACTTCATCTGTTTCGCCGAGCTCTACTGATGCCGTTGAGCCAGTCAAAAATCCCGGCTTTTTGCCCGACAGCGTTATCTCTACGACCAAGCAGAAAGATTCATTGTTCATACCTTCATTTGGGAAATGAACCAAATGCTTTAGTGCAGTTATCTTCAAAAATAAGATTAACGCATGAAAAGAGTTCTTATGGTTTCCTCATTCTCTTTTGAGCTTCAGCGATTATAATTTTTTTTGAATACATCTCAAGCGTGGCTGTCAAGTGAAAATTATTCCAACTTGATGGCCATTCTTTTCTTCATTCAGATATTTTTGCCTACTTTTGTATGTCTGAACATCATCCGTAAACATCATTTATGTTAAAAACATACGCCAAGATATTAATCTTCTTCCTTTCCATTCTCGCTTTAGCCTCTTGTTCCCCATACGCAGACAACCGGTTCAAGTCGAGACTTGCCCATGCCGACACGTTGGCCACCCGTTATCCTGATAGCGCATTGGTTGTGCTTCATGAGCTTAACAACAATCTTGCTCGTCAGTCGGAGTTTATGCGCATGACCTACCGTCTTGTTACGTTTCGTTGCATGATGTCTTCGCGTGACAGCATGTTGCGTCGCTCTGTCTCCGAAGATTCTTGCCTTCAAGTAGCCCGCTATTTCCGCAGCCACGGCAATGCCCGTCATCGCCTTGACGCCTACAATCTCGCTGCCCAGGTACTGTTAGAGAATAACCGTCCTGCCGACGCCTTGCGTTGGTTTGATGCCTCTTGTCGTCTTGCCGACAGCGACGCTTCGGTTGATGCAGCCACCACCGCCCGCTGCCATTATGCCATGGCACAAATTCTCTCCTCATCGCCAGCAGCCGTAGCTTATGCCTGTGCACAGCTTGACCTTGCAGAAACTAACGCCGTTGAGAGTGGCGACCCCTCTTTACAGAACATCATTGCTCACGAGAAGCGCCACATGTATCGTCTTCTCAAGAGCACTCCCCGTCATGACGTTGTCCTGTCAGCCATGAAGCTTGATGCCGATGATGCCGACAATGTCTTTTTGACCAACCTCACCATCCTCCTCTCCATCCTGTCCTTCGCCCTTGCGTGCATCATCTTATGGTTCGTTCGCCTCTTCCGCAAGAAGAAGGACGAAGAGTTTGCCGCCAACTTCCGCAACCGCCTGCATGCCGAGGAGATACAAGATGAGATTTCATCGCTCAAAAAGCTTATACAGCGTCTTAAGTCGATGCTCAACGACGAGAAGCATGCCAACACTGACAGTTTCAAGACCATCACCGAGCAACAGTGGCGCCTCGACCGTCTTTCAGATCGTGTGAGCGTCATCGACAAGAAAGAGGCTCAGCGTCGAAGCATGGAGGTGCAGCAGACCCTTCAGACCGACGAGCTTGTCATCGCTTTCCACGAAATGGCTCTCCACCCCGTGCGCAACGTCCTTCCCACCGATGCCCAGTGGTCCGCCCTGGCTTCTCTTGTAGAGACCGTCGCCCCCGATTTCTATGTCATCATGAACCGCAACACGGTCTTGCGCGAAGAAGAATATCGTGTCTGTCTTCTCATAAAAGCACAGTTCAAGATGTCAGAAATATGCTACCTCTTAGGCATCGGCAACTCCAAGCTCACCAACCTTCGCGCCCGTCTTCTCGGAAAAGTGTTTGGAAAAGAAGGTGGCGCCAAAGATTTTGACCGGGCAATTCAAGGGCGAATACTTGATTAGAGATTATAAAAAAGCTCCAGACAAGACGTCTCTTTTGTAAACAAGACGTTTCTCATGAAAAAGAACTAAAGCGCGTAACTGACATGACTATAGTCGGTTACGCGCTTTTGTGTAAACGTGGGTAAAATGCCGGCCCGAAAAATTCTATCCGTTAAAAATTTGTTCCTATTTTTGCTGCCGTGAACCATCAACGTTTGTTTGAGCAGTCTTTCATGCAACTCTCCTTCAGACAATTATTAATTTAACCATTGGTTTCTATCTATGAAACAAAGAAATTCAACCATGTTCTATTTGCGCACTGCTGTTGCAGGACTTGTTGCGTACCAAACTTTTATGTTTGTCTTCGTTTCTAAGCTCAGCACCGACAACATTTTTTCTGATTTGCTTGTAACCACATTGGTTTTCGCCTTTTTGTTCTATAATCCCGGCATCTTTCGTCCAACGCTGATAATAGAAGACGAGACCGTTGTTGTGAAGAAGCGTAGTGGAGAAGTCTCTATCCCCTTTTCAAACCTTAAAAATGTGGAGGTAAAACATAGCATTTGGGGACGTATGATGAAATTTTATTATGAGGGTGGCAAGGTTGTGACCTATCCCAAAGATGTGGAGGCCGCCGTCTCTTACCTGCGACAACTTGGAGTTACTTGCATCAAAGAGAGCTGATGCTTTCTCCAATGGCATCATGCTTTTTCAACGGTATCATGCTTCTTTGAAGGTTATGAAAGCACCACAGGTGTTAAGTTTTTCCTCAAATTGTTTGTGACAATAATCAAATTTTTTTAATTTTGTATCGCTATAAGCTTTTCTATGCAGAAGCTAAGCCACACCTCAGCAAAAATAGCAAGCCCATGCGCTCTTTGCATAAGCTTTTCTATGCCCAAGCCAAGCCGCCCCTCAGCCAAAACGTTCAAGCAAACTTGACGTTAGCTTTCGGCTTGCATTGTCTAATAGTGACACCTTAAAAAATGTTGAAATGAAAATGCGGAAATATCTCACATCTGTGGTCGCCTTCTTGTTCCTCTGTCTTGTCTCATGCAGCAAAGAAGACGCCTTGCCTGTAAGCCTGCCTACAGCCAAAGCTGGCGTCGAGCAAGGATGCGTTGGTGGCTCGTCATCCCTCAATGAGTTCACGCTCGACAACCGTGAGCTCTCAAGCTACATGCAAGATGCGAACGTGCGGTCATTCATGCAAGACGTTGACAAGCTAAGCAACAAACCTCTTCATCCTCAGAAAAACGGTTACGGCACCAGAACCGCCGATGTCGTAGACGGACTGGCAGGCTCTATCGCCCAATACCTTCTTAAGTGGCCGAGTGCAGGCGCCATCTGTGGGGCCGTCGCTTCTTTTATGTATTCTAAGTTAGAAGAATCCTTACACAAGAAAGGTTGGTACGAGAAGCCCGTCGATCCAGAGCTGTTAGGCGATGAGGTGCTGTGGAACAGCTCTAATCGGTCCCACTATAAGTTCAACATCGAAGACCATTCCTTAATCTTAAAAGAGGCCTCCCACCATGTGTCGTTCATCGATTCTGTCGGCTATTATCACAACGCCTTGTTGTCTGCTTTGTCAAAGCGGGGCACCGGTAGTGCCGACTCTCTTGGTTTTATCTCTTATGACCGTTTGTGTCAAGATGCCGAGCAGCGTTTCAACAGTTCCTTACAGCGTCGACGCTTAACGGGTAACAACCCTGAAGCCTCTTGTCTTATGGGTGCGAATCAAGAAGAATATGACGCAGTTAAGAATTTTACGACTTCCTTTGTTCAGAACATGAGTTCTGGCCTTGGGTTCTATAAAAGTTTTGAGGCATCAAGAGCCAACACAATCGACCTGCTTCAATGCCGAAAAAGCGATGTCGATGCCATCAGAGATCTGTGTCAAAAGATCCTGACCGCCTCTCACGGCATCTCCAATGCAGAGAGCGTCAACTATTGTCGTCAGTTGAACCAGCTGATAGAAAAGTCTTGTTTGTCAAAAGTTCAGAAAGAAACATTCAAATGTCTTAACAATATCTTCATCAACAGCCGCTTATATTGGTATCGTTGAGCGCGCCCATTTACATTTATCGAAAACAGGAGGTGTGATCCCATGCTAAAGAAAATCCAATTGTTTCTGGCCTACGCCTTTATGGGGCAGATGGTCTGCTCTGTACTCGCCTATGGTGTTGTGCTTCAAGCATCTCATGTTGTGCTTTCGCTCATGACCTACGTTTGTGGCGTCGCTTTAGCCTTTTACCTCCATCGTGTGTTACGAGAGAATCGGGAGATAGGTCTTCCTGTTGACACCTTGTTCATGTGGGATGTCTATTTCGACATAATGGTCTTCCTTCTGTTCATCCCCGCGTGGGTAGAAGACTATGAAGAAGAGCCTTGGTGGCCCTTAGCCGTTACTGTTTGCATGCTTTGCGCTGTCGATTTTGTTCGTCAACTTTTGGCAATGTTCTCCGACCGAAAGAACCGTTCCTCTTCGCGAACCCGTTTAGGCGGCTATGACAAGTCGGTTCCTCGCATGCCAGAATCTCCCTCCTATAGAATAAGGCAAGGCAACTCCACGACGTTTAATGTCAGGATAGCCATGTCCGAGTTTCTTGTTCTGTCGGCTTTGGTAGGCTTGTTCTCCTTATGGGACGAGTGGAACGTCGATTTCCTTCTTAAAGTGTTGTGGTATTTTTTCTTGTATGCGGTCTTCATGATGCTTCAGTGTTGTGGCACCCGCATAACCGTCGAGGGACAAGTGATGGAGATAACCAACCCTTATCGTCTGATCGACATCAGCCGCATCTCTGTGCGTGAAATGACAGAGGTGGTCATCAGCAATGCTTTCTTCGGTTGCCGCATGACCGTCCATTATGGTTATGGCAAAAAGGCCGTCTGCTATCCGTCCGACATCGACGAGATAAAGCAGTTCCTTTCGCGCAACCGCGTTGAGGTTGACGATAAGAGGCCTTGACCATCAGTCTCAGCTCAATGATATAAATCCAAAGAATAACCCCCTTTTTCCCATTCTCCACGTTATGATAGAACATCTTAACACCGCTTTAGCCCTTTTCTCCTACCTCCTCTTGGTGTGCTGCTGCGCCCTTTTGGCGTACAATGTTTTTGGCGCATATCCCTGGTTGGCAGTGATTATTGGTCTTATGATTTTGTTCCTCACTTATCTGTTCGCCTCCACCGTAAAGAAATGTTGGGCTCAGAAACTCTCCTTGTCAAGAGTGTTTGTGTCAAACTTAAAGACCGACATCGTTTTGGCCATTATAATCCCTTTCTATCTTTTAGAGTTCAATTTAGGCAAATGGCATCTTTTTTTCATGGCCGCTATGACGTGGCTGTTTGTCGACATCGTGCGGCTCAACATCAACCAATATACCGATGCGCGGCGCCATTGAGCTTATGTAACGCTCTTTTGACGTTCAGAAACGCTCTTAGTGTGTAGCAAAAGGGTGTGAAAAACAAAAAATATCTTAAAAAATGAGCTATATGCTTTGCGTTCCGCTTTTTTTGCTTACCTTTGCATCCGCAATTAAGCGCGAACACATTGGGGTGTTCTCCAGCGGCAACGAGAGCAGACTGTAAATCTGCCGTCATTCGACTTCGTAGGTTCGAGTCCTACCACCCCAACAGCATCATTTGCAACCACGGTGCGGTCACATTTTTATGTGGCCGCATTTTTTATTTAATCGTTTTTATTTGATCGTTTTTATTTGATCGTTTTTATTTGATCGTTTTTATTTGATCGTTTTATTTGTTCTTTTTTTTCGTGTTGATTTTGAGCCTCTTGCGCGGCTTTGTGTAAAACTGTGTAAAAAACAGAGATTGAAAGTTTGCCGCTTGGTCTTTATTGTTTTACTTTTGCATAAGATAAGCGGCACCTCAGCAAAGATTGCAAGCAAGCTTGCATCTCTGCCTTCAGTTTGCATTATCTTTGCATAAGATAACCAATAAAACGAAAGAGCGATATGACAAAAAACGTAAACAAAATCATGGCCTTTGCCTCGTGCGGGTTGTTGCTGCTGTTGACAGCCATTGTTGTCAAGTTGATGGTTGGCGTTGACAGCCTGCCCGTCCTGTTCTTCCTCTTGTGCTTCGTCATGAGCGTTGTAGCCTTTCTCTGTTACAACATCACGAAGCGCCGCATGGACGGTGCCTCCTGGTCCGCCCTCTTTGTGTCGGAACCCTGTTTCGATGTCTTGATGCTCATGGCGTTTGTGCCTGCTTATGCAGAAGACAAGCAAGAAGAAGTGTGGTGGCCCGTTGCCGCTGCTGTTTTTGCATGGTGCTCCTTTGATCTGCTGCGCCACGCCCTTGCCCAGCTCACCGCTTGGCGCGAGAAGCGCATGTCGTCGCGCCATGAGAACGAAAGCTGCGCCGCCGATGCCAGCCGCTCAAATGCCGACTATAGCATCGACATGTATTATTCGTTGCGGTTCAACGTCGGCACAATGATGTTCTACCTCTTTCTGTGCTTGCTTCTGAACCTCTTGTGCTTCGTTGTGGGCTTCAACTATCTCGAATTTTTCTACCGCCTACTGTTTGGCTTCCCCCTAATCTTCATCTTCCAGTATCTCATCTTGAAGATTAAGGCCGATGGGAGCAAACTCTTTGTCTCTGACCCTTTCCGCGCGTTTAAGGTCTATCGCATCAATGTGAACGAGATAGAGAGCGTCACCGTGAGCCGAACCCTCTTGGGCCGCCGCATAACATTCTGCTATGGCTATGGCAAGAAGGCCGTGGCCTATCCCGCCGACCTCAACGACGTGACAGCCTATCTTAAGCGCTACCGCATAGCGGTTGATTATGACGACAAGAAACAATAACCTGGCAAAAAATCGAAATCTATGTTCAAGAAAACAAACTCTGTGTTGGCAGTTCTCTCCTATGCCCTTCTTATGTGGTGCTGTGGCTCCCTTGGCTTCAATGTTCAGCATCGTTACCTTTGGCTGTTCGTGGCCGCAGTCGTCGCGTCTCTGGTTCTGACGTGGCAGTTTGTCCGTGCCGTCAAGGAGAGCCATCGCGGCACCCCCTCGTTGTCTCATGCGTTCATGTCGAATCCTTTTTTTGATGTGGTGGCCTTGGTGCTCCTCCCCGTCTACATGCTCGAGTTTCTCGGCAGCGGTTGGCTTCTCTTCTTTGCCCTGTTGATGCTCTGGCTTCTCGTTGACGTGGTGCGGCATCTTGTCAACCGCTTTTGCGAAAGGTTCCCCAGCTAAACACAACTGCCCCACTTAGCCTCTCTAACTGCCATACTTAGCTCCTCTAACTGCCATACTTAGCTCCCCTAACTGCCACACTTAGCTCTCTTAACTGTCATGGTTGTTAAGGGGCAGGGTGGGGGAACCCCCCGCTACAATATGGTTTTCCCCATCACCGTTTATAGTTTTTCCCCTTTTTTTATTCGCTTAAACAAGCTAACTTTGCAACATCGAAAGGAGATGATTCTTTTTCAAGAAACAAGAAACGGAAGAAACAGGAAACGAAAGAAACAAGAAACGGAAGAAACAAAAGAGATAAGCGACAACATTTCATAACCCATAAAAAAGAAAAAGCTATGAAAAGATTATTCCTTACCATAATGGCCGCGCTGACCCTCACGTTGTCAGCAAGCGCACAGAGACTGTTGGACGTTCGTGGTGAAGCACAATACATAACCGACAAGATGGCCCTTGAGCTGGCCCTCACCCCCAGCCAGCGCAACAGCATCTTGCAGCTAAACCTTGCCTACCTCGATGGCATAACCAGCTATCGCGACATCGAGACCACAGGATGGAAATATCGCAACAAGCACATGAAGGCGCTGCTCACCCCCGCCCAGTGGAAGCTCTATAAGAAATCCCGCTGTTTCTATCGCCCCATAGGCTGGCACAACGACGCCTACGTTCATTACATCTACGCAAAATATCCGCGCCACAACAGCCACCAGAGCTGCAAAGGGCCGAACAAACCTCATTTTTGCAAAGATAAGCATAAACCCAATTGTTGCAAAGATAAGCACAAATCTCATTGTTGCAAAGATAAGCACAAGCCCCATTATTGCAAAGATGCGCACAAGCCCCGTTATTGCGAAGATAAGCACAGACAGCCCCAATTCGGCACCCGTCGCAGCAGCCACGGCAACAACAGCAAGGAGGCAATAAAGCTGCGTAAGAAGATGCGAGAACACATGCGTTCTGGTGCGCGATAGCCAACGGCCCAGGCCCGCAGCAATCGGTTTTGCCGGTCGCACCACACGATGGCCACTACCGAGTGGCGTTAGAACAACACACATATAGAATAAACAGAAAATCCGGCAAAAAAGTCAGGGAGACGTGTCAACCGCATGGCATGTCTCCTTTTTACGTTTTTAAAAGGCTGATTTTTTTGTGAAGATTAATATTTACATCGCGCTTCGCGCTCGTGTCGTTTTAAACATTAATTATCATTAATGACCCATTAATTATCATTAATACGCGCTTC
>OIYG01002729.1_pt1 | contig 10797 bp, 9 predicted proteins | sample 1587861 | NCBI WGS metagenome assembly OIYG01 (sample SAMN03283272) | human gut metagenome | biome: human-associated habitat; material: feces | host: Homo sapiens | place: Peru | collected 2012 | reverse complement strand
GCCATGCCTTTGGCTTAAAGATTGCCACGGCCGCGCTGCGGCCTCGCAATGACACAAATTTGAAACGTTTTTGTTTTGGAAACGGGCGTTTTTGTTTTATGCGGGCATTTTTGCGCGGAGACGCTCCGCATCGTTTTTATCAAACGTTTCGTTCTGAAAACCGTTTCGCTAGGAAAGCCGCCCGGAGGATGCAGCTGCCCGGAAAGCGCAGCCGGATGAAATAAATCGGCTGTCCGGAGAAAAAATACGCAGCCGGGGAAGCGGAAGAAGCCAGCCGATATATTGGATTTTTTGAATTCTTTTTCTATATTGTATGCGTTATTCTTTTCAAAATATCACCGTCAGATTCGACAAGAAAATCGAAATTTGTTTGTATATTTTGCGGATTGACGTCAAAGAAAAAAGAAAATATACTGGAATCAACAAACCGATATATTGCATATCGCACGAATGAACAGGAGGCGGAGCATCATGGATCTGAATATAAATTTTGCGGGCGTCCCGTTTGAAAATCCGTTTACCGTCGCGGCATCGCCGTCCTCGGACAGCCGCGAAAAGGTGCGCCGGGCGCTCGAGGCGGGCTGGGGCGGCATCGTCTTCAAGACCACCGCGCTTCCGCAGCACAGCCCGAAGCTGGCCGAGCCGAATATGGCGGGGCTTTCCTACGCGGGCAAGCCGCAGTTTGCGTTTTATAACATCGATCTGATCTCTGAGCGCACGGTCGAGGAGATCCAGGAGGACATCGCCTATTTCAAGCAGCTTTATCCCGACCGCCGCTTCATCGGCAGCATCATGGCGGCCGGCGAGGACGAATGGATTGAGCTGGTGCACCGGCTCGAGGAGGCCGGGGCGGACATGATCGAATGCAGCATGTCCTGTCCGCAGGGCGAGCACAGCATTGCCGACGAGGGCAAAAAGGCCAGCAATGCGATCCCCGCGGCCGACCGGGAGCTGATGCGCACGACGACGCAGACCATTTTGCGGGCGAGAAAAAAGAACACGCCCGTGATCGTCAAAATGACGCCGAACGTCACCGATCTGGTCGACGTTGCACGCGGCGCGGTCGAGGGCGGGGCGGATGCGCTCTGCTGCATCGACACGGTGCGCGGCTTCATCGGCATCGATCTGGAGACGGGCTATCCGAAGCTGAACGTCAACGGCCTGTCCACGTGGGGCGGACTTTCCGGCCCGGCGGTCAAGCCGATCGCGCTGGGCTGCGTCAGCAAGCTGACCAAGGAGCTGGACATTCCGGTCGCGGGTGTCGGCGGCGTGAGCAACTGGCAGGACGCGGCGGAGTTTCTCCTGCTGGGCGCAAGAAACGTGCAGGTCTGCACGGCGATCTCGCGCTACGGCTTCGGCATGGTGCAGAGTATGCAGAAGGGTCTGCTGCGCTATATGGAGCAGAAGGGCTTCACCTCGCTCGATGCCATGGTCGGAAAATCGCTTCCGTATCTGGTCGATCATTCCGAGCTCTCGCGGGACAACCACCTGCACTGCTCCATCGACGAAACGGCCTGTCTGAAATGCGGAAGCTGCGCGACGGCCTGCCAGGACGCGGGCTTCGGGGCGCTGCATCACGAAAAGGGCAGCGTGCCGACGCTGGACAAAGCGGTCTGCCGCGGCTGCGGCGTCTGCCAGTCCGTCTGCCCGAGAGACTGCATCACACTGCGATAAAAAGAGGTAGCTATGGGACATGCGATCAACCGCCCGGTGCGGCGTCTGGACGTTGTCGAAAAGGTGACGGGTCAGGCCATGTACGGCGCGGATCTGAAGTTTGAGCGAATGCTCTACGGCAAGGGGCTCTATGCGGAGCACCCCCATGCGCGCATCGTGTCGATCGACGCCTCCGAGGCCGAGGCTATGGAGGGCGTCGCCTGCGTGGTCACCGCGCGGGACATCCCCGGCATGAAGGTCATGGGCGAGGTCATGCAGGATCAGTACATTCTTGCAGACGACAAGACCCGCTTTTTCGGCGACGTGGTCGCCTGCGTCGCGGCGGAGACGCCGGAGCTTGCGGCCGAGGCCGTCAGGCGCATCCGGGTCGAATATGAGGCGCTCCCGGCGTTTTTTGACCCGAGCAGGGCGAAAAATCACGAGCCGATCATCACGGAGGACTACCCCGGCAACGTCGTTTCGGTCAGCCGGGTCTGCAAGGGCGACGCGGAAAAGGCGCTGGCCGCCTGCGACGTCGTTGTCGATACACATTATTCCACGCAGTTCATCGAGCATGCCTATATCGAGCCGGAGGCGCTGGTCGCCGTGCCGTCGCACGAGAGCAAGGTGCTGACGATCCACGGCTCGATGCAGCATCCGTTTATGGTGCGCACGTCGATCTGCCGCTCGCTGAACCTGCCGATGGCGAAGGTCGACGTCGTGCAGTCCGCGCTCGGCGGAACCTTCGGCGGAAAGCTTGAGAGCGCCGAGCAGGTCGCGGTTCGCGCGGCGCTGATGGCGCTCAAGACCGACCGGCCGGTCAAATACGTCCTGACGCGGGAGGATTCCATCCGCGAGACGCACAAGCGCACACCGTTTTCCTTCCATGTGCGGCTGGGCGCGAATCGGGACGGCAGCCTTCAGGCGCTGCACACCGAGGCGATCGCCGACAGCGGCGCCTACGCCAACTGGGCCTGCGGCATCATCGGCAAGGCCTCGCACCTCGGACCCGGACCGTACCGGAACCCGAACGTGCTCTATAACGCCTGCGCCGTCACAACGAACAACATCCACACCGGCTCCATGCGCGGCTTCGGAACGCCGCAGGCGATCTTCGCCATGGAGAATGCCATGGACGAGCTGGCCGAAAAGCTGGGCATCTCGCCGCTGGAGCTGCGCCGCCGCAACGCGCTGCGCACCGGCGACGTCAACGGCACGGGTCAGGTGCTCGACAAGCACAACGTCACCGTGCTCGAGGTGCTCAACAATGCCGCCGCTGCCATCGGCTATGAGGAAAAATACGAAAAATACAACCGGGAAAATCACGGCCTGATCCGCCGGGGCGTCGGCATCGCGTGCAGCGCGCGCGGCGTGAGCATCGGCTCGGAGGGGCTGGATGTCGCCCGCGTTTACATTGAGGTCGAGGAGGACGCGAGCGTGCTCGTCTCCTGCGGCTATACCGAGCAGGGACAGGGGCTGCGCACGGCGCTGGCACAGATTGCCGCCGAGGCGCTGGGCTGCGACTTCGAGCGCGTCACCATGAACGTCGCCGATTCCTCCCGCGCGCCGACCTCCGGCGCGGCCATTGCCTCGCGCGGCACGTTCACCGGCGGCAACGCCATCATCGACGCGGCGAAGCACATTCTCGACATCCTGAAAAAGCCGCTTGCGGCCGAATTCGGCGTCGATGCCGGGACGATCCGCTTTGAAAAAGACCGCGTTTATGCCGGAGCGCACGAGCTGAGCTTTGCCGAAGCCGTCGCGCGGTGCTACGCCGTCGGCGGGACGCCCGCCTCGCCCGGAACGTTTATCAACTATCCGCTGAGCTGGGATCACGAGCACGACTGCGGCGAGGCCTTTGTCTCCTTCACCTATTCCTGTCAGGCGGCGGAGGTCGAGGTCGATCTGGCCACCGGGCAGGTGCGCGTGCTGAAAATGGCCGGCTCGCACGATGCAGGTCGCGTCATCAATCAGACGCTGGCCTGCGGGCAGGTCTTCGGCGGCATGGTCATGGGCGCGGGCATGGGTCTGACGGAGGATCTTGGCTCGAAAAACGGCATCTGCCGGAATTTGAATTTCGATAACTACATCATTCCGACCTTTATGGACGTCGGGGATAACGAGGCAATCATGGTCGACAACCCCGACCCGCGCGGCCCGTTCGGCGCCAAGTCGCTGGGCGAACCGGCCACCGAGCCGGGCGCGGCGGCAGTTGCCTGCGCCGTGAACCACGCGCTGCGCGGCATCGGACGGCTGCACGACCTGCCGTTCGATCTGGAATCGGTGTTTTTCTGCGGGAAGGAGGGACTGAAGGATGCGTTTTAGCGGACTTTTCGTTCCGAAAACCGTGCAGGAGGCCATTGAGGCCTTTGAACGGGCGAACGGCGCGGCCTTTTACGTCAACGGCGGCACGGATGTGCTCGTCGTCGCGCGGGAAAAGGATCGCTTCGACGGCAAGCTGGCCATCGACCTGAGCAATCTTGCCGAGCTGAAGGAGCTGCGCGAGGAGACGGACACGCTCCTGATCGGTGCGGGCTGCACACACGCGCGGATCGCGGCTGACCCGCTGGTTCGGCGGTATGCGTCGGTGCTGGCGGCGGCGTCCTCCGAGGTCGGCTCGCCGCAGATCCGCAATCGCGGCACGCTCGGCGGGAACATAGCAAACGCCTCTCCGGCGGCCGACACGCTTGGTCCGCTGGCGCTGCACCGGGCGCGGCTGCTGCTGCGCGGGCCGCAGGGCGCGCGGGAATGCTCCCTCGGGGAGCTTGTGACTGCGCCCTATCGCAACGCGCTGCTGCCGGGCGAACTGATCGAGGCCGTCCGGATCGACAAGCTCGACTGCCCCCAGCGCTTCTTCAAGCTCGGGCGGCGCAGAGCGCTTGCCATCTCGCGCCTGACCGTCAGCGTCAGCGGACGGCTCACGGACGGCAGGATCGACGATCTGCGCGTGGCGCTCGGCTCGGCCTTCCCGCGGCCGATGTGCTTCCCGGAGATCACGGAGACCGTGCAGGGCGAACGCCCGACGCCGGAGCTGCTGCGGCGCATCGCCGCGCAGACGGCGGCCAAGCTTCCGGAGATCGCGGGCGTCCGCGCGTCGACGCTTTATAAACAGCCCGTCAGTCAGAAGCTCCTGGAGCGGCTGCTGGGCGAACTGTTCGAGGTGCAATATGGCTGAGAAAAGAACCCTGCATCTGCTGGTCAACGGCAGAGCTTACGATGTTTTTTGCGACCCGACGGCACGGCTGCTCGACGTTCTGCGCGAGGAGCTGCGCCTGACGGGCACAAAGGAGGGCTGCGCCATCGGCGAATGCGGCGCCTGCACGGTGCTCGTCGGGGAGCAGACCTGCGCCTCCTGTCTGACCATGGTCGGGCAGGTCGAGGGGCAGCCGATCCTGACCGTCGAGGGGCTTCAGGAGCTGCCGCTCGGGCGGCTGCTGCAGGAGAGCTTCATGGATCACGGCGCAGTCCAGTGCGGCTTCTGCACGCCGGGGATGCTCATCAGCGCCTATGCGCTGCTGCTGCACAATCCGTCGCCGACGCGCGACGAGATCCGCACGGCGATGAGCGGCAATCTGTGCCGCTGCACCGGCTATGTGCCGATCGTTCAATCCGTTGAATACGCCGCAAAAGCGGCGGAGCAAGCATAAAATAGAAGGAGCGTGATGAACATGGCGGAACCGGTTCCTGCGATCGAATTTCGCGGAATCACGAAGCGATTCGGAAACTTTACCGCAAACGACCATATCAACCTGAAGATCTATCCCGGCGAGGTGCACGCTCTGCTCGGTGAAAACGGCGCAGGCAAGACCACACTGATGAACATCCTCTACGGCATGTACCGCCCGGACGAGGGGCAGATCCTGAAAAACGGCGAGCCGCTGAGCATCCATTCCCCGCAGGATGCGATCCGCGCCGGGATCGGCATGGTGCATCAGCACTATATGCTCATCGACGTCTATTCCGCTGCCGAGAACGTGTTTCTGATGGGAAATGATCCGTGGTACCGACGCAAAAAGGACAAGGTCATCGAGGCCGAGCTGGAGAAGCTCGCCAAGGAATACGGCCTGGAGGTCGACGTCCACGCGCCGGTCGAAAAGCTTTCCATTTCGACGCAGCAGCGCGTGGAGATCCTGAAGCTGCTCTACATCGGCGCGGACGTGCTGGTGCTCGACGAGCCGACCTCGTTCTCCACCCCGCAGGAGGTCGACACGCTCTTTGAGACGATCGAAAAGCTGATCGCGCACGGCAAGAGCATCATCTTCATCAGCCACAAGCTGGAGGAGGTGCTGCGCATCAGTCAGCGCATCACGGTCCTGAGCCGCGGGCAGGTCTGCGGACAGATGATGACCAAGGACGCCGACAAGCAGAAGATCATTCGCATGATGATCGGCGAAAACATGGAGACGCCGAAATTTGACCGGAAGGAGTTCCCGCCCGAGGAGCGCACCGAGCTGATGCGCATCGAGCATCTGGCGGCGAAGGACGACCGGGGCGCGCAGATCCTCAACGACGTTTCCCTGACGCTGCACCGCGGCGAGATCATCGGCATCGCGGCGCTCGAGGGCAACGGACAGGCCGAAATGGCCGAGGTCATCACCGGCCTGCGGCCGGCGTCGGGCGGACGCGTGTCCGTCTGCGGCAAGGAAATGCACACCGTCGACGCGACGGATTTCATCGACGCGGGTGTGAGCTGCGTGCCGGCCGACCGCGTGAACGTCGGCAGCGTGAAGGAGGATCCGCTCTATCAGAACTGGATCCTGCGCAAGCCGAACCCGCCGAGAAGGGGCTGCCTGCTGAATTACCGGCAGATCCGCGCGGAGGCCAAAAAGGCGATCGAGGATTACGACGTCCGCACGACGGGCATCAAGCAGCGCTCCGGCCTGCTCTCCGGCGGCAACATGCAGAAATTCATTCTTGCACGTGAGCTGGACAAGCATCCGAAGGTGCTCGTCTGCTCCTATCCGACGCGCGGGCTGGACATCAAGGCGACCTATTTTATTCGCGAGACCATTCAAAAGAGCCGCGACGAGGGCGTGGGCGTCGTGCTGTTCTCCGGCGAGATGGAGGAGCTGTTTTCCATCTCCGACCGCATCATCGTGCTCTATAAGGGGCGCGTGGTCGGCGAGGTGCTCCCGGAGGATTACAACGCCTACGAGATCGGCCGCATGATGATGGGGGTGAAGGCAGAATGAAAACAGAAGGCTCGAGACGGCTTGACCGGACGGACTTGATCTCGACTCTGCGCACGCTCGGTCTGGTGCTGACCGCGATCGTGCTGGCGCTGCTGATCGGCGCGATCTTCGTGTCGTTTGTCGGGAAGAACCCGCTGGAGGCCTATTATTACATGATCGTCCGGCCGTATTCCACGAAGCTCGGCTTCGGCGAGATCATCACCAAGGCCATTCCGCTGATTATTGTCGGCGTCGGCGTCGCCTTTGCGGCGGTCGGCGGCTGCAACAACCTCGGCGGCGAGGGTCAGATGTATGTCGGTACGCTCGGCGCGATTCTGGTCGCGACCAGCTCCTTCGGACAATCGCTGGGGGCGTTCTCCATCCTGTTCGGCCTGCTGGCAGGCGCACTGTTCGGCGCGATCTGGGGCGGCTTCGCCGGATTCATGAAGGCCTATTACGGCTCAAACGAGCTGATCGTCACGATCATGCTCAACTATGTCGCGCTGCAATTGATCGCCTATCTGGTGCATGGGCCGATCATGGAGCAGGGCGGTGTGAACCCGCAGTCGGCGGAGGTTCCGGCGGTCGCGCGGCTGCCGAAGCTGATCTCCGGAACACGCGCGCATGTCGGTCTCTTTATCGCAATTGCCTGCGTGGCGGTCTATTGGTTCGTCTGCCGCTATACGCAGTTCGGCTATAACCTGCGCGTCGTGGGCAAAAGCCCGAAGGCCGCGCAGTATGCGGGCTGCAATGTTAAGCGCTATCGCTTCCTCGCCATGGTGCTGGCCGGCGGCTTTGCCGGTCTGGCCGGTGCGGTCGAGATCTACGGCGTGCAGTATCGCCTGATCGAGGGCATCTGCGAGGGCATGGGCATCACCGGCATGGTCGTCGCGCTCATTGGCTGCCTGAATCCGCTGGGTCTGGTCGCCGCCTCGGTCATGATGGCCGGATTGGATGCCGGAGCCGAGAAGATGCAGATCTCCAGCGGCGTCCCGGTCACGCTCGTCGATATTTTGCAGGGCATCATCGTCCTGTTCATCCTCATCAGCTTCAGCCTGAAGGTCGTCGGCGCGCGTCAGAAAAAAAGAGGAGGGAAAAAGGCATGACTACCAGTGTGATCACGGCGCTGCTTGCGTCGACCATCCGTCAGGGCGTCCCGATCCTGTTCCCGGCGGTCGGCGAGACCGTCGCCGAGCGCGCCGGCGTGATGAACATCGGCCTCGAGGGCAACATGGTCATCGGCGCGTTCACGACGCTGCTGGCTTACCAGTACACACAGTCGCTGTTCCTCGCAATTCTGGCCGGTGCGCTGGCCGGATGCCTCTCGGCCGTCATCATCGCCTACATCGGCGTCTCGCGCAATCAGCCGCAGGCCGTCGTCGGCTTTATGTTCAACATCTTTGCCGCCGGTCTGACGTCCTTCCTCTACCGCGTGCTCTACGCGACCTCGCGGCCGAAGGTGCCGCTGCTGAGCAGCCTGAAGCTTCCGCTGCTGTCCAAGATCCCGGTGGTCGGCGGCTCGATCTTCTCCATGGACATTCTGGCTTATCTGGCGATCCTCGTCTCGCTGGCAGCGGGCTTCGTGCTCTACAAGACCAAGCTCGGCCTCCAGCTCCGCTCTCTGGGCGAAAACCCGCGCGCGGCGCAGTCCTACGGCATCAACGTCGTCGGCTATCGCTGGGGCGTCGTGCTCTTCAGCGGCCTGCTGGCCGGTCTGGGCGGCGCGTACCTCGTTGTCGCCATCACGGGCAGCTTCGCGCCGGATATCTCCGCAGGACGCGGCTTCCTCGCGCTGGCCGTCTGCCTGCTGTGCGGCTGGCACCCGGTCTATTCGCTGATCGGCTCGTTCGGCTACGGCTTCATCAACGCCTTCCAGCTGCATTTGCAGGCCAAGGGCGTCGCCCTGCCGTACCAGCTGCTGCTGGCGCTGCCTTACATCGTCGCAATTCTCAGCCTGCTGCTGGCCGGGCGCAACAAGCGCGGCCCGAAGACTGTCGGCGGCGTATTTGAACGGGAGGGACGCTGATATGCCGTATTGCTACTATGCCGAAAAGACCGCCCCGCAGCTTCAGGAGCTTGCGGCGGCAGGCCCCGCCGTCGCCGTTCTTCCGATCGGCGCGGTGGAGCAGCACGGGCCGCATCTTCCGGTCGGCACGGATTATCTCTGCGCGCAGGACATCACTGAGCTGGCCATGACGAAGGTGCGCTCGAAAACGCAGTTCCTCGTGCTGCCGCCGATCATTTACGGCCTGAGCATCGAGCATCTGCACGTTCCCGGCACGCTGACGCTCATGCCGGAGACACTGATCCACATCCTGACCGACATCGGCGAATCGCTGCTGCGGCTGGGCGTGCATTCGATGGTGCTGGTGAACGGCCACGGCGGAAACGACAGCTGCATCCACCTTGCCGGGCGTCTGCTGCGCGCGAAGGGAATGCGCCTGTACATGGTCAACGGCGGCGCGATCCGCGACCGCATCGGCGCGCACGAATACGACGTCCACGCCGACGAGATCGAGACGAGCGTCATGCTGGCCAAGCATCCGCAAACGGTCGACGCCGACCGCATCACGCCCGAGCTGAGCCGTTCTGTCGACAAATGGCACGAGGCGGCCGACTGTCGCGGGGATCTGATCTCCGCGTGGTTCATCGACGATATTTCCGTTGACGGCGTCGTCGGAAAGCCCGAGCTGGCCAGCGCGGAATACGGCGTTGCGTTCATGGAAAAGCAGGCCGCGCAGATCGCGCGCGCCCTGGAGCTGGCCGGGGAACTGGCCGACGAGAAAAATTTGTAAGATACCATACACAAACGTGTGTGGATCTGATATACTATTCTATTTAGGAGGACCAAATGAAAAAACTGCTTGCACTGATCCTTTGCCTGGCTCTGGTACTGAGCTTGGCGGCATGCACCGGTAAGACCGACGAAAGCGAATCCACCAAGGCGACCAACGACACCGCAGACACCGCAGACACCAAAGACACCGCAGCCACCGATGACACCGCAACCCCCGCAAACGATCAGGACATCTCCGTCGCGCTGATCCTCCCCGGCGTTATCACCGACGAATCCTGGTGCTGGACGGCCTATCAGGGCCTGCAGCAGCTTGAGGGTGAGGGCTACAAGACCCAGTATGTCGAAAACGTTGACACCTCCAACTGCGAATCCATCGCCATGAACTTCGTCGACGACGGCTATACCCTCGTCATTGCCCACGGCTCCCAGTTCGGCGACGCAATGATCCGCGTTGCCGAGGCCAACCCCAACAACTATTTCTTCGTCTATGGCAAGGCGCCTGCCGACAATTTCCCCGCTAACATCGGCTTTGTCGACACCGCCGTCTATCATGCAACCTACATCTGCGGCTATCTGGCTGCGAAAATGTCCAAGTCCGGCACCGTCGGCTACATCGGCGGCTCTGAGTCGGCCGGTCAGCTCACCATGAAGAACGCCTACACCGAGGGCGCCAAGGCGGCCAACCCCGACGCGAACGTTCTGGTCATCATGACCGGCAACACCGAGGACACCGCGCTCGGCAAGGAATCTGCGCTGAGCATGATCAATCAGGGCGCCGACGTCATCATGCACGCGGCCGACACCACCGGCCTCGGCGTGATCGAGGCCTGCGTGGAAAAGGGCGTCTACTGCATGGGCTACGGCTCCGATCAGCATGATCTCGCCCCCGAGCTGATGCTGACCTCCGTCGTGGAGATCGTCCCGCCCGTCATCGCCAGCCAGGTCGACCGCATCAAGGACGGCTCCTTCGGCGGCGTGTATAAGCCCGGCCTCGGCGTCGGCGTGGAGCTTGCCGAGCTGAACGCGGACATCATCCCGGCGGATGTGGTCGCAGAGATCACCCAGCTGATCGCGGACGTCACGAACGGCGTCGTCGTCCCGACCGAGTCCTACGACAAATAAGGGAAGCTCTGATTCAATCGCAAGAGCGGTCAGCGAGGGATTTTGTTCCAAATT
>OIYG01002728.1_pt1 | contig 10798 bp, 9 predicted proteins | sample 1587861 | NCBI WGS metagenome assembly OIYG01 (sample SAMN03283272) | human gut metagenome | biome: human-associated habitat; material: feces | host: Homo sapiens | place: Peru | collected 2012 | reverse complement strand
CGCGCGATGGCCAGCAGCTGGCGCTGACCCTGGCTCAGATTCGCACCATCGGAAGTGACCATCGTGTCATACCCTTGTGGCAGACGGCGGATAAACGAGTCTGCGTTGGCGATCTTCGCCGCGCGCTCGATCTCTTCCTGTGTGGCGTCCAGCTTGCCAAAGCGGATATTGTCCGCTACGGTGCCGGTGAACAGGTGCGTATCCTGCAAAACGATGCCCAGTGACGAGCGCAGCGCATTTTTGCGGATGAGCCGCACGTCGATGCCGTCGTAGGTGATGGATCCCGCCGTGACATCGTAAAAGCGATTGATGAGGTTCGTGATGGTCGTTTTACCGGCACCGGTCGAGCCGACAAAGGCGATCTTCTGCCCGGGCTTGGCATACAGCGAAAGATCCTGTAAGATCAGCCGTTCCGGCGTGTAGCCGAAGCTGACATTGTGGAAACGAACATCTCCGCGCAGCGGCTCCAGCGCCACATCCGGGTGGGCGGAATCCCGCCAGGCCCAACGGCCGGTCGTTTCGGGGCAGGCAGTCAGGGTGCCGTCGGCATTCTCGCGCACGTTCACCAGTTCCACGGTGCCCTCGTCGACCTCGGGCGGCTGTTCCATGGCGGCAAAGATGCGCTCGGCACCGGCCAGCGCGGCCAGCAAAAAGTTGCCTTGCTGGGTAAACTGGTTGATGGGCAGCGTGGTCTGGCGCACAAACACCAGGTAGCTGGCCAGGCTGCCCAGGTCAGTCCAGCCTTTCATGACCATCAGGCCGCCCAACACGGCGATGACCGCATAGTTGATATAGCCGATACTGACTACCGCCGGGATCATTGTGGCAGCGTAGCTTTGCGCGCCGGTGCCAGCCTGACGCAGCTTTTCATTGCGAGCTGCAAACCCAGCCAGGTCGGCCTGCTGGTGGTTGAACACCTTGACGACCTTTTGCCCGGCGATCATTTCCTCAATATAGGCGTCCAGCTCGCCCAGGCTGTTTTGCTGTTTGGCGTAGTAGGCGCGGCTGTGCTGGGTGGAAAAATTGATATACCAGAACATACCCACATAGCCCACAGCCACCAGCAGCGAAAGCCGCCAGTTGAGGATAAACAGCATGATCAGCGTGCCCACGACCTGAATAAAGGTCTGGATAACAATGGCAAAGCTGTTGTTCAGTGCGTCGGAGATCGTGTCCACGTCGTTGGTGAAAAGGCTCATCAGATCGCCGTTGCGGTGGGTGTCAAAATATTGCAGCGGCTGGGTCTGCAAGTGGGCAAAAAGGTCTTGACGGATCTCCTGCAAGACCTTTTGCGCGGCGCGGACCATCAGCTGCGTGTAGCCCAGTGTGGACAGCGCACCTACGATATAAATGCAGGCAGTAAAGCCGACGGCCCCGGCCAGGTAGGCTTTGCTGCCATTTTCCAGCAGGCCGTTTACGAACGGGCGGATCATATAGGTGCCAAACAGCGCCGCCAGCGCACTGATGACGGCCAGCAGTGCCACCAACCCAATCATAATGCGGTGGCGGCCCAGATAAGCGCTGAACTGCCCCAGCGTGCGGCGCAGGTTCTGCGGGCGTTTGCCGCCGGTGACTTTCTTTTTATTTGTCATCGGGGTCGCCTCCCTTCATCTGGGAATGGTAGATCTCCTGGTAGATCGTGTCGTTTGCCAGCAGTTCGGCATGGGTGCCCACGGCGTGCAGGCGGCCATCGTCCAGAATTACGATGAGGTCGGCACTCTGCACCGAGGAGATGCGCTGCGCGATGATGAGCTTGGTCACATCATGCAGTTCGGCCAGCGCGCGGCGGATGCCGGACTCGGTGGCGGTATCCACGGCGCTGGTGGAGTCGTCAAAAATCAGCACTTTGGGGTGTTTAAGCAGCGTGCGCGCAATGCAAAGACGCTGCTTCTGCCCGCCCGAGACATTGACGCCGCCCTGCCCCAAGTCGGTATCCAGGCCGTCAGGCATGCGGTTCAAGAACTCATCGGCGTGAGCGGCACGGCAGGCGTCCCAGAGCTGCTCCTCGGTAGCGTCCGGGTTGCCCCATTTCAGGTTATCCCAGATGGTGCCGGAAAACAGCAGGTTCTTTTGCAGCACAATGCCTACGGCGTCGCGCAGGGCGGTCAGGTCGTAGTCGCGCACGTCGCAGCCGCCGACCTTGACGGTGCCCTCGGTGGCATCGTAAAGACGGGGGATAAGCTGGACCAGTGTGGTCTTGGCCGCGCCGGTGCCGCCGATAATGCCCACCGTAGCCCCGGCCTGGATGTGCAATGTGATGTCAGACAGCGCGTTTTTCTGCGCCGCAGCGTTATACTTAAAGCTGACATTTTCAAAGTCGACCTGCCCGTTCGGCACAGTCTGCACCGGTTTGGCGGCATTGGCAAGGTCGGGCTGCTCAGTCAGCACTTCGCGGATGCGGCGGGCGCTGGCCAGTGAGCGGGTCATCTGCAAAAATGCGCCCGAGAACATCATGACCGAGTTCAGCACCTGCAAAACATAGCTTAAAAAGGCCGTCAGCTGGCCGACGCTCATCTCGCCCTGCAAGATGAAGCCGCCGCCGAACCACATGATGCAGACGATGGCCGTGTACATGATGGTCTGGAACGCGGGCAGGTTGAGCACGGCGTTGCGGAATGTCTCGGTGCTGGCGTCACTCAGCTCGGCGTTGACAGCGCCGAACTGAGCGTTTTCATAGTCGCCGCGCACGAATGCCTTGATAGCGCGGATGGCGGTGAGCGATTCCTGGATGCGGCTGTTCAGATGGTCGACAGCCGATTGCTGGCGGCCGTACAGCGGGCCGACCTTGCGCACGATGAGGGTGAGCAGGATAGCCAGGATCGGCGTTGTGATGAGAAAAACGACCGTCAGTTTCGGGCTGAGCAGGAACGCCATGCCCAACCCCATCGCCAGCATGACCGGGCTGCGCACAAAGGGACGAAGCCCCGCATTGATGGCGTTGAGCAGTACGGTGGCGTCGGTGGTCATACGGGTAACGAGGGACGCCGACGAAAAATGATCGAGGTTGGCAAAGTCAAATTTCTGCACGGCTGCATACTCGCCCAGGCGCAGTTCGGCTGCAAAGCCGTTGGCAAACCGGGCCGCAAACCGGGCGTACAGCAGACCGGTGATGAGCGCCAGCACCGCGCACAGGGCCATCAGCCCGCCCTGCCGCAGAATGATGCCCATGTCATGGCTGGGCACACCCTCATCCACCAGGGTGGACATCAGAACTGGGATGACCATTTCAAAGATACATTCGACAAAGATCAGCCCCGCCGCCGCCCAAAGGTCCCGGCGATAGGGCTTGCCATAACGAAAAAGTAACCGTAGGTCGTTCATACAGAACTCCTTGTATGGGAACATGCAGCGGGCGGATGGTTCCATCTGCCCCTGCCAGCAAGTGGAAAATCAACAAGTTGTTTTCTTTCGATCCGGCAGCTGGCTGACTACAATAGCCGCAAACATCAGCCCACAGCCGCACAGCTCAGTGGTTGAAAGCGTCTCGCCTAAAATCAGCCACCCGGCCAGTGCGCTGAACACGCTTTCCAGGCACATCGCCAGGCTGGCAATGGTGGGGTCCAGCGCTTTCTGGCCGACGATCTGCAAAGTGTAGGCCACGCCGCTGGACATGATACCGCAGTAAGCAATGGACACTGCCGCCAGGCGGAACTGTTCAACAGTCGGGTGCTCAAACAGCAGCATAAACACGGTAGAAAGCACCGAAACCGTAAAAAACTCAACAAAACTCAGCTGTATGCCGTCCAATTGGGGGCTGAAATGGTCCACCAGCATGATTTGCAGGCAGAACAAAAACGCGCAGCCCAGCAGCATCCATTCACCGCCGGTCAGGCTCAGTGTATCGTGCCCGGCCAGGCAGAGCAGATACAGCCCCACTACGCTGGCGGCGACGCAGCACCACAGCTTTACGCCGGGGCGGCGGCCAAAAAACACACCGAACACCGGTACCAGCACCACATACAACGCCGTCATAAACCCGGCCTTGGCCGTGCTGGTGGTGCCAATGCCAATTTGCTGCGCCGCCGAGGCCGCAAACAGCGCCGTACCGCAGAACACACCGCCCTTTACCAGCACCTTGCGGTTCTGCCAAAAGCCCGGCTCAGCGGCAGGATTGGTCTTGCCCGCCTTGCGCAGCACGGCCATCAGTCCCAGCAAAAATACACAGGCCAGCCAGCTGCGGCTCGCCAGAAACGTGTAGGGACCCATGTAGTCAGCCCCCACACTTTGTGCCACAAAGGCGGTGCCCCAGATAAAGGACGCCCCCATCAGCAGCAGGGTGTTGTGCAGTTGTACGTTTTTCATAAACTTCCCCTTTACGTTACTTTTCCTTGCATAACAAAACCGCCCGGACCGTCTTAGCGCGGCGCGGGCGGTACTGTTTTACATTTACTGGACGTTGTTTTCGGTCTCGATAGTGGTCAATTCCTCGCTGCCCAGGCCCTCGACCTTCAGCCCGCCGGTGATGTAGTAACGGGTGGAATCGTAGCTGATATAAATTTTATACTGCTTGCCAGGGGTCAGGCCGGAGATGTTGTACTGGTAGCAACTGCCGTCGGTGGTGTAATAGGTGGTGGAGCCAATCAGATAGCTGGTCGCCGTCTTGTCGTCGGACAGTTCCCACAGCGCAACCTTGAAGGTCTGGAAGTTCTCGTTGGTGGACTCGGTGGTGGCGTAGCCGGTGACGGTCAGGCTGTCAGACCCGGCAACAAAATAGTCGGTACTGCGGTTCTGGATGCCGTTGAACGCTACATACATCGTGTCACCGTCGACTTCGGTAACAAGCTTGGACGCGGTGGAGTCCATCGTCTCCGGGAAGGTCACGTCACCGCCAGCGGTGGCGTAGGTCAGGTTGTCGACTTCGTCCTCGTCGGTGGTCTCCTGGCGCAGACCCAAGGCGGTGGTAGATTTCAGAATCGCGCTTTTCAGCACTTCTTTGGGGGAGCAGGCTGTCAGCGACACGCACAGGCAAACCAGCGCGGTCAGCAGGGCAAGGGTACGGGTACGTTTCATATCGGGTAAACCTCCGTGGGCAGAAATCAAAGTAGTAAACATAGGTATTATATCGCATTTTGGCCCGGGGTACAAGGGGAAATCCTGTGAAAAACCGTTGCGGGCAGGCCCGTTCCATGCTATACTTTTATATATATTACGTTTAAGGGAGCACCTGTTTATGAAAATCGCCGTTGCCGGTACTGGTTATGTGGGTCTCAGCATCAGTGTGCTGCTGGCCCAGCACAACGAGGTATGGCCTGTAGATATCCTGCCCGAAAAGGTAGCCCTGCTGGCGGCCCGCAAAAGCCCCATTGCTGATAGGGAAATCGAGCAGTATCTGGCCGAAAAGCCGCTGAATCTGCACCCCACGACCGATGCCGCAGCCGCCTACACCGGCGCGGATATCATCGTGATCTCCACCCCCACCAACTACGACCCCAAAAAGAATTATTTTGATACTTCCAGCGTCGAAGCCGTGCTGGCGCTGGCCGGGCAGTATGCGCCGGAGGCGACTGTGATCATCAAATCCACCGTGCCGGTTGGATATACGGCGTCTGTGCGTGAAAAATTCAACAACCCGCATATTCTGTTCAGCCCTGAATTTCTGCGCGAGGGCCATGCCCTGTACGATAACCTCTACCCTAGCCGCATCGTGGTCGGCTGCCCCGCCGGGGACGAAGCCCTTGCCGCGCGCGCCCATGCCTTTGCCGCGCTGTTGCAGCAGGGAGCCATCAAGCAGGACGTGGACACACTGTTCCCCGGCCTGACCGAAGCCGAGGCCATTAAGCTGTTTGCCAACACCTACCTGGCGCTGCGCGTCGCCTATTTTAACGAGCTGGACACCTACGCCCAGGTGCGCGGACTAAACACCCGCGATATCATCGACGGTGTCTGCCTGGACCCGCGCATCGGCAGCCATTACAATAACCCGTCGTTTGGTTACGGCGGCTACTGCCTGCCCAAAGACACTAAGCAGCTGCTTGCCAATTACAACGATGTACCGCAGAATCTGATGCAGGCGATCGTTGATTCCAACGCCACCCGCATGGACTTTATTGCCGAGCAGGTGCTGGCGCGCGAGCCGAAAGCCGTCGGCATCTACCGCCTGACGATGAAGGCCGGCAGTGACAACTTCCGCCAGTCCAGCATTCAGGGTGTCATGCGCCGCCTGCGTGCCGAGGGCGTGCCGCTGGTCATCTACGAACCGACGCTGAAGGAGGACACCTTCTACGGTGATTGCGTAGAAAAGAACCTGGCCCGCTTCAAAGCCACCTGCGATGTCATCCTTGCCAACCGCGCCGCCCCCGAGCTGGCCGACGTCGCCGAAAAAGTCTACACCCGCGACCTCTACAGCCGGGATTGATTGCACGGAACCACCTATTAAATAGTAACACCCGCAGGGCCCGCCGCATGGATGCGGTGGGCCCTGCGGGCTTGTATTTATCCAAACTCTACCTACCAATCAGCTCAACAAAATCCGCCGCGGCTGCTGGGGGAGCAGGACGCGGCGGATTTTGCGATATAGAACGTATGGAGAGAATGGCGGGAATTACTTCTCGGCCTCACCGCTGAGGATAAAGTCGAAGATGCGGACCTTGTCCTCGTCCTTTTCGACGCGCAGGCGCAGGCTGCGGATGTAGCCATCGGAGAAGGCACCGGCCACGGTCATGTACTGGGCAAGGCGGGACTTCAGGTTGATGCAGTCGCCCTCGTCCGAAATCAGCTCGACATTGCCGGTGCACTGATTGATAACGGCGAACAGACCATCAATGTTGGAGATGTTTTCCAGAGTCATAATGCAGTAAACCTCCTGCCTAAATCATGACCATCGTCTTTTTGGGGAACTCCTCGGCGGCATCCCACAGGGCCATGCCGATCTCCAGGCTGTCGGTATCGGTGACGATCAGGATGTTCTCATCAGGCTGGCAGTTGGCGCAGGTGGTAAGAAGGCGGCGGCAGGCTTCATAAATCTTTTTTGCCATGGTGTTGTGCTCCTTTCAAGCGTGGACTGTTCCTCTGCAGTCCGTTTCATGTGTTTTTTGAGTGTCTCGTGTAACTTTTATTCAGAAAAAGCATTTCCTGCTTTTTCGGGTTCCTGTTTGAACAGTTCTTTTAAGTTTGTACCTCCTTTGCTCTCTTAAATTCGGGTGTCTGTGTTTTCGTTGTCTGTATGATAGCATATCGAGTTACGCGTGTAAATAGCTTTTTGCTATTTTTTTGCCGTTTTCCGTAGATTTGGCTGTTTTTACAACTCAGCAAGGCGTGTTTTGTGCAATTTGCAGTGCTTTTAGCCCTGTTTTGTGGTTACACGTGTCATGTTTCTGATTTTCAGCATCACAAAACCGGAAGCAAACGCAAAAAACAGGCAGCAACCCCGGGACCGTCCTGAAGTCCCGGGGCCGCTGCCTGTCCGTAAATTTATAAGAAGGAGGGGTATTGGGTAAAGTTGTTGCCCGCTGCCGCCCTACGCGCTCTCGCGCACGCAGAGGGATACGGGGATGTACTGATCCATTGCTTTTTCGCCGCGCAGCAGCGCCATCAGGGTATCGACCAGCTTTTGGGAGAATTCCTCTTTCGAGAAGTCTATGCTCGTCAGCGTCGGTGAGACGATCTCGGCAATATAGGTATTGTCTGTGCCCACCACGGCCAGATCGTCTGGGATCTTCATGCCCAGTTTTTTGACGTACTGCATGATGGACGCGGCAATAAAATCGTTGCCCGCGATGATCGCCGTCGCGCGCTCATCCTTGCTTTTGCTGAAAACCATATCAAACACGTGGGACAGCACACCTTCCATCGTGTCGGCGCTTGTGCAGACATAACGCTCATCGTAGGGGATGCCGTTGGCTTCGAGCGCATCACGATAGCCGCGCTCGCGGTAGCCACGGTTGATGTGCATGTTATAACGCAGCGGCGGCACGAACAAAATGCGCTTGTGGCCGCGGAACGCCAGATAGTTGACGGTTTTTTCCACACCACTGTACAGGTTGGGGGCCACCGCCGCAATATTCGGTTCAAGATGGCTGTAGTCGCGCGTTTTGTACAGCACCATCGGGATGCCCGCGTCCGCAATGCGGTTGAGCTGCTCGGCTTTATAGCGGTTGGACATCATGAACACGGCGTCAAATCGGCCGGAGATCAGCGACTGAATAAAATCATCGCCGTCGCGGCTGTAGCAGTGCGAGACATTGTAGCCCAGCTTGTCCAGCTTTTTCTCTGCAATTTCCAGCCAGTCGTTGCGCAGGTTGTCGCAGACAAAGGCAATCTGCATCGAGCGGTTGGTTTTTAAGCTGCGGGCATAGAGGTTGGGCTGGTAGTTCAGCTCCTTGATCGCGTCCAGCACCGCGCGGGTCTTTTCCTCGCTGACAAATTTGGTTTTATTGATAACGTAAGATACCACCGCAGGGGAAACCCCGGCCAGTTTGGCTACATCGTTTCTGGTTGCGTTTTTACCCATACTTTTTCCCTTATTTCTTACTCGTGGGGCTGTGCACCGTGGGGTGCACATGCCGGTGGATGTTGTTGACCAGGCCCGCCGCGTAGGAGGCCAGGATAATGCCCAGCGCGATGGCACCGGCTTCGGCCAGCACCAGCTGGAGCAGAGAGGCAAATTTGTCGGTGTCGCCTTCGACCAGGCTGTACATCGTATAATAGAGGTCGCCGCCCGGAATCTCGGGGATAAGCATTGGCACCAGCAGCAGAATGACCGGCGTTTTGATGACACGTGCCAATATCTCACTGCATGCGGCAATGACCAGGCTGGATGCCAGCATACCAAATGCTTTGCCGTGCCCCCCGGCCACGCTGACCAGGTAGACGATCCAGCCGATACCGCTGCCAAGCGCGATGCAGCCCAGCGGCTTTGTGCCGCGGATGCCAAACAGCAGCGCAAACCCCAGGGACCCGATAATGCCCATGCTGGTTTGTACAAATTCCGGCTGCATGTCACACATCCCCTGCCAGCAGCACCAGCGCAAAGCCCAGTGCTACCGAGATGGCTTTTAAAATTGCTTCGCTCAGGTTTAAAAGGCCGCTGATGGTGTCGCCGTTGATCATGTCGCGCAGCGAGGTCGTCAGCTGGATGCCGGGGATGACCAGCATAATGTTGCCGATCATGATCTTGTCCGGGTGGACACCGATGCCTGCACCCACCAGCAGCAGCACGGCCAGCGCAGTGACGGCGCTGCAAATCGCGGTTTGCAACAGGCTGTTCATCTGCAAGGTGGCGCTCATACGGATCATGGCAAACAGCACCATGCCGGAAAGCGACGCTGCAACGCCATCCGCCAGCGTGCCGCCAAAGAAAACGGACAACGAAAACGAGATAACCATATAAAGCAGCAGTTCCATCCAAGGCGGGGCCGGGCGTTCATCCCGGACATCCTGCACAGCCTGGCGGAACTCGGCCAGCGTGAGCAGCCCGGCACAGAAGCGGCGGGAAAGGGCGTTGATCTCGGCCACTTTGCCCAGATTGGTGACACGTGCCTTGATGCGGCGGCTTTGGGTTAGGGCCTCGCCGTCCGGCAGGCGTACGGTTGCCACAATGCTGGACGTGATCGTAAAAACATCCACCTGTTCAAACCCGCAGATGTGCTCCAGCCGTTGGATGGTATCCTCCACGCGGCTGACCTCAGCACCGTATGCCAGCAGCAGTTCACCGGCATCCAGGGCGCAGGTCAAACATTCTGCCGGCTGCGGCCGGCTGTATGTCTCTTTTCTGTCCATGATCCTGTTTCGCTCCCATTTCTTCACCCCACGGGCACAGCGGCCGCGCATTTACACATCGTCAACCGCCGCTTGCATATCCGTTTCTATTATAATACCCGTCGTGGTTACTCGTGTCAATAGCGTCGTGCAATTTTTTTCTCTTTATAAAGGGTGAATTCTCCTTTTTTCAATTCACCAACATAATAATACGTCCTGAACATTTATAGAAAAAATAATTGTTGGTTGTCACAACAGGCTTTTCTGGCATTTTGTGGGGCAGCTGCGCCGTAGTGGTCAACTTTTCAGGCGAATGACAGGAACACAATTACTGCTCAACCTCACTGCAGAAAATTATATGCGTCAAAACATTGACAGCGCGATTTCCCTATGTTATACTTTGTCTCGATTTTGAAAGACGAATCGAGTTTGCAAGAGTTTTTCAAAGCAATTTACCTACGGACCGCCCAATAGGGGCTAAGGCCATACGGACAGCCGGGTCCACTGCCGATCGGCAACTTGGGTTGCCTTATTGATTGAGTTAAAAGCTCAAATTTTATAAGTTGGTTCCTTTACAACCATGAAATTGCGCAGTCAGCTGCGCAGACTTGTGAAACGGTCAATAAAGAGTAGTAAAAGTAAGATTGCTATATAGACTCTGACACGCTCAGCCTTTTTGAATCATGCCGCATTCGCTCTCCTGGTAAACACGCCGGGGGGATTTGGCCTGTGGCAAAATTAAAAAAGCTGGTTTCAAACGCAAGTCTGCACACCCGTGTAAGGCTTGCGTTTTTTGTTTTGCCAAACGGCACTTCCCAAAGGAACCGCGAACGGAGGTAAACATGAACGGTGAGAAAAAACGCGCCCGGTTGGACCAGCGCCGCGCCCCCATCCATGAAGCGCTGGAAAATTTCCGCCAGATGCGCGTGGTTCCCTTTGATGTGCCCGGTCATAAGCGGGGACGCGGCAACCCGGAACTGACCGCCTTTTTGGGCCAGCAGTGCGTTGGGGTGGATGTGAACAGCATGAAGCCGCTGGATAATCTCTGCCACCCGGTATCGGTCATCCGGGAAGCAGAGGAGCTGGCCGCAGACGCCTTTGG
>OIYG01002720.1_pt1 | contig 10837 bp, 8 predicted proteins | sample 1587861 | NCBI WGS metagenome assembly OIYG01 (sample SAMN03283272) | human gut metagenome | biome: human-associated habitat; material: feces | host: Homo sapiens | place: Peru | collected 2012 | reverse complement strand
TTAAAAGAAGTTATGCCAAAAGTATATAAAGAATTTACAAATATTTGTGCTACTTTAGAGAATCATTATCATGATATGCAAGATATGGAATTTACAATTGAAAATGAAAAACTTTATATGCTTCAGACAAGAAATGGTAAAAGAACTGCAAAAGCAGCTTTAAAAATTGCTTGTGACTTAGTTGATGAAGGAAAAATTACTGATAAAGAAGCTGTACTTATGATTGATCCTAGAAACTTAGATACACTTTTACATCCAACATTTGACACAAATGCTTTAAAAGATGCTCATGAAATTGGTAAAGGTCTTGCTGCTTCTCCAGGGGCTGCTGCAGGTAAAGTAGTATTTACTGCTGAAGATGCTAAAAAAGCTCATGAAAATGGTGAAAAAGTTGTTCTTGTTAGACTTGAAACTTCCCCAGAAGATATCGAAGGAATGAAAGCTAGTGAAGGTATTCTTACTGTTCGTGGTGGAATGACATCTCACGCTGCTGTTGTTGCTCGTGGTATGGGAACTTGCTGCGTATCTGGTTGCCAAGAAATAGTAATGGATGAAGAAAATAAACGTTTTACTTTAGGAACAGAAACATTTACTGAAGGAAGTGAAATTTCTATAGATGGTTCTACAGGTAGAATCTATAAAGGATTAATTCCAAAAACTGATGCTGCAATTACTGGTGAATTTGAAAGAATTATGGCTTGGGCTGATAAGTACAGAAGACTAGCTGTAAGAACAAATGCAGATACTCCAAAAGATGCTGCAAAAGCAAGAGAGTTAGGTGCTGAAGGTATTGGACTTTGTAGAACTGAGCATATGTTCTTCGAAAAAGATAGAATTGCTGCAATTAGGGAAATGATTTGTTCTGATACAGTTGAAGAAAGAGAAAATGCCCTTGCTAAAATCGAACCAATGCAACAAAAAGATTTTGAAGCATTATATGAAGCAATGGAGGGTTATGGTGTAACAATTAGATATTTGGATCCACCACTTCATGAATTCGTACCAACTGAGGAAACTGATATTAAACTTCTTGCAGATTCTCAAGGTAAAACAGTTGAACAAATAAAAAATATTATTGCATCACTTCATGAATTTAACCCAATGATGGGCCACAGAGGTTGTAGACTTGCTGTTACATTCCCTGAAATTGCTAAGATGCAAACAAGAGCAGTTATCAAAGCTGCAATTGCTGTATCAAGAAGACTAAATACTAAAATAACTCCAGAAATTATGATCCCACTTGTTGGTGAAGTAAAAGAGTTAAAATATGTAAAAAATATAGTTTGTGAAACAGCAGATGAAATAATTAAAAATGAAAATATTGATATGACTTATCATGTTGGAACAATGATTGAAATTCCAAGAGCAGCACTTACTGCAGATGAAATAGCTAAAGAAGCAGATTTCTTCTCATTCGGAACAAATGACTTAACACAAATGACATTTGGTTTCTCAAGAGATGATGCTGGTAAATTCTTAGGAGCTTACTATGATAAGAAAATATATGAAAATGATCCATTTGCAAAACTTGATCAAAAAGGTGTAGGTAAACTTGTTAAGATGGCATCTACTTTAGGAAGAGAAACTAATCCAAATATCCATTTAGGTATCTGTGGAGAACATGGTGGAGATCCATCATCCGTTGAATTTTGCCATAATGTTGGACTTAACTATGTTTCTTGTTCACCATTCCGTGTACCTATTGCTCGCTTAGCAGCAGCACAAGCAGCAATTAAAAGCAAAAAATAGAAATTTGTAATTTAAAAATCCGACTTTAATTATAAAGTCGGATTTTTTATGTTGTTTTTATAAATTATTAAAAGTCCTTTTATTAGCAAATCATTATCACATATTACTTGTTTTCTACAATGTGGTGCAACTACATTTGAAAGTCCACCTGTTACTATTACAGTAGCTTCTTCATGAAGTTCTTCGCAAATCCTTTCTACAAGACCATCTATCATAGCAGCATTCCCATTTATAATTCCACTATTCATTGAATCGGGAGAATTTTTCCCTATGATTTTTTTAGGATTAATTAGGTCTATATGAGGTAATTGAGATGTTTTATTAGATAATGCCTCTAAAGATATTTTAATTCCGGGTAAAATTAAACCACCTATGAAAGTATTATTAGAGTTAATTACCGATACTGTAGTTGCTGTACCAAGGTCAAAAATAATTATTGGTTTTTTATATTCATCTAAAGCTGCTGCAGCACCAACTATTAGGTCGGCACCAATTTCAATATCTTTGTCTAGATCTATATTAAAGTTTATTTTTGTTTGTTTATCTACAATAACAGGCGCTATACCTATTATTTTTTCAAGGGCATTTTTGTGAACGGTTATTAAAGGAGGAACTACAGATGCAATAATGCTTCCGTCTAGTTGATTTATATTTATATGGTAAAGTTCTAGAATATTTTTGAAGTCTATTGCATACTCATCTTCACTTCTATTAATATCTGTGGATAATCGACTTATAAAGTGTATTTTTTTGTTGTAGTCTATACATCCTATAGTTATATTGGTATTGCCAACATCAACAGCTAATATCATTTATTACTCAACCCCTCTATTAATTATAGGTATTTGGTAAGGAATGCTTAATAATTATATGTTGTGAAAAATATAAAGTTGAAGTATATTATTATTTCATAAAAGATAAAATATTATCCGACCATAATATTAGTAACTGGAAGAACAGTTTGATGTTTTTTATTTTTTCTTAAAATTAAACCTATTGCTAAAGAGAAAGGTCCTATTCTACCTAAAAACATTAATAAACTTAAAAAGAATTTAGAAACTACAGAATGTAATTGAGCGGTAATTCCAACGCTTATTCCAGTGGAAAATGCTGAAACGGTTTCAAATACAATATCAATATAAGATAATGAATTGGGGCCCTCTGCTATAAGTAAAATTATAGAAGTAACATATATTACAATTATAGCTAGTATTGCAATTGTTAAAGACCTGTATACAAGAGATTTATCTATTAAATGTTTCTTTATTATAGCGTCTTTTTTCCCTTTTAAAATACTTATAACAGTAAACATAATTACTACAAAAGTGGTTGTTTTTATTCCTCCACCAGTAGAACAAGGAGAAGAGCCTATAAACATTATTAAACAGGTGAAAAGTTTAGTTGCATTGGTTTGCAAACTTGGGTCAATATTAGTAAATCCTGCACTTCTTGATGTACACGTTAAGAAGAAACATGCGTTTAATTTCTCTAAAACATTGAATTCTGCTAGTGTATTGTTATACTCTAAAATAAAAATTACAGCAGTACTAATAATAGTTATAACTATTGTAGATGTTATAACAACATATGAGTGAAGGTTTAAATGAGTATATTTTTTAGTTTTATTTTTTAAATTAATGTATTTTTCTTTTATGTACAAATGTATATCACTTATAACGATAAATCCTAAGCCACCGATTAAAATTAGCAGGCTCATAGTTATAGATACAAGAGGATCATCAACATAGTTTTGAAGACTAATACCGGGCGATTCAAATCCCATTATATCGAACCCAGCGTTACAATATCCTGAAATAGATAAGAAAATAGATACCCAAATTCCATAAATACCTAACCTAGGTATAAATCTGATCATTAAAATTAAACTACCAATTAATTCACTATAAAATGTGAAAAGTATAATAGTTTTAATAAGTCTAGGTGTATCCATTATATTACTGCTTGTGTAGAACTGTGTTAGGTTCATATCTGTAAGTCCGAGCTTTTTTCTTGTAAGTAGAGTTATGCCTGTCATAAATGTAATAATTCCAATTGCACCAATTTGTATAAGCATTAAAATAATAAATTGTCCAAACCAACTCCAGTAGCTCCAAGTGTCTAAAAGGACTAAGCCAGAAACACAACTAGATGAAATAGCAGTAAAACTTGCTGTCATAAAGTCAGCGCGCTGTGGGCCCCTTGTAGAAATTGGCAATAGTAAAAATATTGTACCTAATGTTATTAAAAATAAAAAGCTTAGCACGATAAGCTTTATAGGAGAAATACTTTTTAATTTTTCTATAGATATTTTAAAGTTATACAAAAAAAATTACCCCCAATATATCAACAAGTTCGTATTATATCATAAATAGAGGTATTTTGAAATATTTGTGATAAAATATTGGTAATGGTTCTTTAAATTTTAAGGACATATATTCCGTTAATAATACTAATTATTATACATATAATTTTACTATATATAAAGAAATGATGATTATATATGAGTAAATATATATTCTATAATTTGAACATTAATTTATGTATAAGTAAGATATAAAAAATTATTAACTTGTTAAGAAATTATTAATAAGTTTTTATTAATATACAATTTTCTATTGCAACAGGTTAAAAATAGTGATATTATAATAAACAAATAAAAAGTAACTAAAAAGCGCTTGTTTAATAAGGGCAAGTGCTATTTTATTATTAGCAACAATTAAGTTTTTAATTTGATATTATTTTGGAGTTTATTTACCTAATAGATTATAAAAGGAGTGTTTTTATGAACAAAACGAAAAAATTGTTGGCAATTATACTGGTAGGAATTGTAACTTGTACACCTTTGAGTGCATGTGGCTCCAAAAGCAGTTCAAGAAGTTCTAAAGATACATTAAGTGTAGGACAAACTTCTGATCCAAGAGGACTAGATCCCGCTTTGATAGATGATGTAGAATCTGTTAGGGTAACTTTTAATATTTACGAAGGACTTTTAAAATATTCAAAAGATTCAGTTGATATTGAACCTTGTCTTGCAAAATCATGGGAAGTTAGTGACGATGGAATTTCTTATATTTTCCATTTAAGAGAAGACGTTAAATTCCACGATGGCACTGAGTTTAATGCTGAAGCAGTAAAATTTAATATTGATAGACAACTACCTGGACAAAAAACAAGCGACATGCCTTATGCTGAGTCTGTCTATGGTGTGGTAGATAATGTAGAAGTTGTAGATAAATATACTGTAAAAATTAATTTAAAAAATAAATGTACACCATTTTTAAGTAATTTGGCTATGCCATTAGGCGCACCTATAGCAAGTCCAAAAGCATTGCAAGAGAGCAACAACAATTTAAATGAAAATCCAGTGGGAACTGGACCTTATAAATTTGTTAGATGGGATAAAAGCCAAAACGTTATACTTGTTAAAAATGATGAATATTGGGGAGAAAAGGCAAATATAACAAATTTGATATTTAAAATTATTTCTGACCAGTCGGCTAGAGCTGTTGCTTTAACAAATGGCGAAGTTGATATAATACCAAATGCTGATGTACATGTTGTAGATCAAATAAAAAATGGTGGATGTAAGATTTTAGATAATGAAGGAATGAATGTATTCTATGCTGCGTTTAATACAACTTCTTCAACTTGTAAAGATGCTAAAATAAGAAGAGCAATAGTTCAAGCCATAAATGTTCCTGAATTAACTGAAACAATTACAAAGGGATATGCAACAGCTGCTACTTCTATTTTACCTACATTTGTTGATGGATATGATGAAAGTATACAGCAGACACAATATGATCCGGAAGCAGCAAAGAAAACTTTAAATGATGCTGGAGTAAAAAGTATTCATTTTATAACTCATACAGCAAATGGACAAGAGCCGGCAGAGGCTATACAGGGTTATTTATCGAAAATAGGAATCGACTGTAAAATAGATGCTTACGATTGGGCAACATATAAGGATAAAGTTAAAAACGGAGACTATGATATGTGTTATTATGGTTGGACCGGAGATAACGGAGATCCAGATAACTTTTTAAATATATTGTCTGTTTCAGATTATTCTATTAATGTTTCCAGATATAATAACCAAGTATATAACGCTGGAATTGAAAAAGGTCTAGTAACTCCAAGAGGAGAGGAAAGAAATAGAATATATACAGACCTAGAAAAAATACAGGCTCAAGATGCTGTGCTATTACCACTTTGGCATAAAAGAACTCTTTCAGGATATAGACCAAATATTAATAATTTTGTAGAGCATGCAACAGGAACTGTATCATTTAAAGACATAACAAAATCATAAAGAATTTTAAGCTGATACCGGAAATTTACCGAAAAACTTAAGTAGGTAGATTTCTGGTATATGGCTTTTACGTTCTAATTAAGTGAAAGGTTTGTTTAGATGTTTAGGTATATTATAAAAAGGCTATTATTATTAATACCTGTTTTAATAGGCGTTTCAATAATTGTTTTCGCTATTATGAGGATATTCTCACCAGATCCTGCTCCAATTGTATTAGGCCAACATGCAACTGAAGCATCAATTCAGGCATGGAGAGAGTCTAATGGATTGAATAGTCCTATGTATATGCAGTATTGGGATTTTTTAAAGGGAATTTTTACCGGTAATTTGGGCAATTCTTACTACACAAAGACTCCTGTTTTAAATGAGATACTTGTAAGATTCCCTGCAACAGTTGAACTTGCATTATGTTCAATTATATTTGCTTCAATTTTCAGAATTATTATAGGAGTAATATCGGCAGTAAAAAAGAATTCTATTTTTGACAATATTGGAATGCTTTTTGCATTGATAGGTGTTTCAATGCCAATATTTTGGCTTGGCCTTTTGTTGATAATAATATTCTCAAGTACTTTAGGAATCCTTCCATCTGGGGGACGAATAGATCCTCTAATGCAACCACAAGGACTTACAGGACTTTATTTGTTAGATACACTTATTTTATGTGATTTTGAAGCATTTGGAGATGCCTTAAAACATATAATTCTTCCAGCATCTGCGTTAGGTTTATCTTCAATGGCTATTATTACAAGAATGACTAGATCTAGTATGCTTGAAACTTTAAATCAAGATTATATAAGAACAGCTAGGTCTAAAGGTATATCAGAAGGAAAAGTAATTAGAAAACATGCATTAAGAAATGCATTGATTCCTATAGTTACAGTAATAGGCTTACAGTTGGGTAGCCTTTTAGGCGGTGCAGTTTTAACAGAAAGCGTTTTTGCGTGGCCTGGAATTGGCTCTTATACTGTAAATGCAATTTTAAAGTCAGATTTTCCTGTTGTTCAAGGTGTAGTTATGCTTATAGCAATAATATTTGTTGTTATGAATTTAATTGTTGATATAGTATATGCATTTTTAGATCCAAGAATCAAATACTCAAATAAGGAGGGATAGCTTGTATGTTAAATAAAAATAATTTAAAATCAAATCAGGCTGTTCACTCTATTGAAAAACCTGAATCTCAACTTAAAGAGATGTGGGATTCTCTAAAAGATAGTAAATCAGCTATGGTAGGTCTAGTAATTGTTTTATTTTTAGCATTTATTGCTATATTTGGTAGACTATTTATGCCTTATGATCCTAATTATTCTGATTTATCTCAGACATTTCAACAACCAAATGCGAGTCACTGGTTTGGAACAGATAATTTAGGAAGAGATATTTTTAGTAGAATTTTATACGGTGCAAGAACATCTTTAACAGTTGGTATTTCAGCTGTTGCGATATCGCTTAGCATTGGAATAGTACTTGGTGCTATTGCAGGGTATAGTGGGGGTAAAGTAGATACAATCATTATGCGTATTATGGATATGATGTTAGCCATTCCATCAATATTGTTAGCTATAGCATTTATGGCCGCTTTAGGAAAAGGTTTAGACAAAGCTGTTATTGCTATTGGAATTGTATCTATTCCAGAATACGCTCGTATTGTGCGTGGATGCATTTTGTCGGTTAAAGAAAATGATTATGTCCAGGCTGCAAAAGTAATAGGTAATAATGATGGATGTATAATATTTAAACATATTCTTCCAAATGTATTATCTTCTATAGTTGTTAGAGCTACTCTTGGTATTTCAACTGCTGTGTTAGATACTGCGGCTCTTGGCTTTTTGGGCTTGGGTGTACAACCTCCTTTTGCAGAATGGGGAGATATGTTAGGAAGAGCTAGAGTATTTATATTTACGGCACCTTATACTTTAATATTCCCGGGTATTGCTATTACAATTACAGTTTTAGCATTTAATCTTTTAGGAGATGGATTACGTGATGCCATTGATCCTAAATCTAGAAAATAGTTAAAGGCGGTTAAAGCTTATGCTGCTTGAAGTTAAAAATCTAAAAACTCAGTTTAAACTAAAAAAGGGTATTGTAAATGCTGTTAATAATATAGACTTTTCTATTGATAAGGGAGAAATCTTGGCAATTGTTGGGGAGTCTGGTTCGGGTAAAAGTGTTACTTCATTATCTATTATGGGGTTAGTTCAAGATCCTGGTAAGGTTGTAGATGGAGAAATTTTATTTAAAGGTAAAGATTTAAGGAAAAGGTCAGATAAAGAAATACAATCTATAAGAGGAAATGAAATATCAATGATATTTCAAGAACCTATGACTTCTTTAAATCCTGTTTATAAAATAAAGAATCAACTTATGGAAAGCATAATGACACATATGAATTTGTCAAAAAAAGAGGCGTTAGAAAGAGCCATAAAAATGCTTGATTTAGTTGGCATTCCTTCTCCAGAAAAAAGAATTAACGATTATCCTCATCAAATGAGTGGAGGTATGCGTCAAAGAGTTATGATCGCGATGGCACTTTCTTGTCATCCGGAGCTTTTAATTGCAGATGAACCAACAACAGCACTTGATGTGACTATTCAAGCCCAAATACTTGAACTTATACAGTCATTAAGAGAAAAATTAAATATGGCGGTGCTACTTATTACTCACGATCTTGGAGTAGTTGCTGAGACAGCAGACAGGGTAATAGTTATGTACTGTGGAAGAATAGTTGAAGAAGCAACAGCTGAGGAACTCTTTAGACACCCTAAACATCCATATACTGTAGGTTTGCTTGAGTCTATACCTAAAATAGATGAAGATAGAGATAGATTATATATGATAAAAGGAATGGTACCTAATCCTTTAGATATGCCAAAGGGATGTCCGTTTTCTGACAGGTGTGAGAAGTGTATGGATAAATGTAGACAAGCTGTTCCAGCTCTTACTAATGTTAATGGTTCTAAAGTTAGATGCTTTTTATATAGTGATGAAGTGGAGGAGAGTGAGTAATGCCTGAAGTATTAGTAGAAATAAAAAATCTTACTAAACATTTTACTGTACAGACCAACTTACTTGGTAGACCTGTATCTAAACTACAAGCAGTCGATGACGTTTCGTTTAAAATTTATAAAGGGGAAGCATTTGGCCTCGTAGGAGAATCAGGTTGTGGAAAAACTACTATTGGTAAAATGATAGCTAATTTGTACCAGCCCACTTCAGGATCTATAATTTTTGAGGGTAAAGATATAACATCGCTAAACAAAAAAGAGAGAAGAAAGTATAGCAAAGATATACAGTTGATCTTTCAAGATCCTTATGCATCATTAAATCCTAGAATGACAATAGGAGATATTATAGCAGAACCTATTAGGATTAATAATTTATTACCTAAAAATGAAATTGAAGAAAGAGTTAATTATTTATTAAACTGTGTTGGACTTGCAAATCATCATAGAAATAGATATCCCCATGAATTTTCAGGAGGGCAACGGCAAAGAGTAGGTATAGCACGTGCGCTAGCAGTTGAACCTAAATTAATAGTTTGTGATGAGCCAGTGTCGGCTTTAGATGTATCGATACAAGCTCAGGTGTTGAATTTGCTTGATGACCTAAAAGAAGAATTTGGACTAACTTATTTGTTTATAGCTCATGGATTGAATGTTGTGAAGCATATAAGTGACAGAGTGGGTGTAATGTATTTAGGCAAATTGATGGAAATTGCAGATAAATATGCTCTTTATAATGAACCTTTAAATCCGTACACTCAAGCATTATTATCTGCTATACCTGTTATTGATGTTAATAAAAAGCCAGAGAGAATTATATTAAAAGGTGATGTTCCTAGCCCAATAGATCCTCCTGCTGGCTGCAGATTCTGTACTAGATGTTTTGAGGCAATGGATATTTGCTCAAAAAGTATGCCGGAGTTAAAGGAAGTTAAAAGAAATCATTTTGTTGCATGCCATCTTATGGATAAAAAAAATAGTTAAAAAGAACCTCTATTATTGTTTTTCTTTAATAGAGGTTTTTATTTATTGAAAAATAGGAATAATAATTTAGGTAATAATATTTGTGGCATTATTTACTAGCTAATTTCATTAAAATATATTTGACAAAAGTGAAAGTAAGATGTAATATAAACATGTGATTATTCATATAAAATATTGTTTAGGAGGGACGTATGACAAAAAGGGAAGCTCAAATATTAGAATGGATAAAAGAAAATCCTATGATTTCTCAACAAGAAATAGCTGATAGAGCTAATATTACAAGAACATCTGTTGGTGTACACATTTCTAATTTAATGAAAAAAGATGAAAAAGTACGTGTTTGTAAAAAATGTGGTGCAAAAATAAAATAAGAAAGGAGGTCTATTGAAGACTTATGGAAAAATTAAGAGAACAATATGAAAAAGAAGTAATTCCAGCATTAATGAAAAAATTTGAATATAAATCAGTTATGCAAGTTCCAAAACTTGATAAAATAGTTATAAATATAGGTTTAGGAGACACAAAAGAAAATCCTAAATCATTAGAAAATGCAGTAAATGATTTAATGCAAATCACAGGTCAAAAACCAATGATTACAAAAGCAAAAAAATCAATTGCAGCATTCAAATTAAGAGAAGGAGCTAACGTTGGATGTAAAGTAACATTAAGATCAGACAAAATGTATGATTTTGCATACAAACTATTCAATGTTGCATTACCAAGAGTTAGAGATTTTAGAGGTGTTTCTGCAAACTCTTTTGATGGAAGAGGAAACTACTCTATG
>OIYG01002711.1_pt1 | contig 10864 bp, 8 predicted proteins | sample 1587861 | NCBI WGS metagenome assembly OIYG01 (sample SAMN03283272) | human gut metagenome | biome: human-associated habitat; material: feces | host: Homo sapiens | place: Peru | collected 2012 | reverse complement strand
AGTTATGAGTTTTGAAGAAATGGATGCTATGATGTATAAAATCGAAGGAGAAGATTTATATCTTATTGGAACAAGTGAACACTCTATGATTGGTAAATTTAAAGATCAAATTCTAAAAGAAAATACACTTCCTATTACCATGACTTCTTATTCACCTTGTTTTAGAAAAGAAGTCGGAGCCCATGGTATTGAAGAAAGAGGTATTTACAGAGTTCACCAATTCGAAAAACAAGAAATGATTGTGATATGTGATCCAAAAGATAGTATGGATTGGTATAACAAAATGTGGAGTTATACTGTTGAAATATTCAGAAATATGAATATTCCTGTTAGAACTTTAGAATGTTGTTCAGGAGATCTTGCCGATCTAAAAGTTAAAAGTTGTGATGTCGAAGCATGGAGCCCTAGACAAAAGAAATACTTTGAAGTAGGATCTTGTTCAACACTAGGAGATGCTCAAGCAAGAAGACTTGGTATAAGAGTAAAAGGCAAAAATGGTACATCTTATCCTCACACTCTTAACAACACAGTACTAGCATCAACTAGAGCACTTATCGCTTTAATAGAAAATAACTATAATGAAGACGGAAGTGTAACTATTCCAGAAGTACTAAGACCATATATGGGTGGAAAAGAAAAATTAGAAAGAATTTAACAGTTTTAGGAGGTTTTGTTTTTGGAAGAATACATTGCATTATTAATTAAACAATTTGCTATGGCAAAAGGAACAAAAAATATTGATATTAATTCATCGCTATTTAAAAATGAATTTGTTTCATGGTTAGAAAGCCAAAGAAAAGCAGGAGATCTATATCTATCATTTGTACAAGATAGTAGCAATTTTCCTCGTGAAGAATCCTATGTATCAGAAATAGGCAAGGGAAGATTTGATAGCATTTGTCTTTCAAATGATATGTTAATGATTACCCCTTATTATGAAGGAATTGATCAAAATAAAATACTAATTCCTTCCTCTCTAGGGGTCTCAAATGATGGTAATTGTTACATTGGAGATAACTACTCAATTAACCTAAGAGATGTTGGAGTAAAAAGAATACTAACACAAAATCCATATAATAAAGAATCTATCTCTAATTTTGAATATTTACCATTTTCTAGTTCCTGTGATTTTACAGTAGGAGTATATGGTTCTAGAAACGATTTAGACACATCTCATAAACTTAAATTAATGGAAGACTTTAGAGCAAAATTAATAGATATTTCTTATAAAGATGAATACTTTAATTCCGATGACTTTTATTTTTATTTTTTATCTAGCTCAAATAAATTTAAAACTAGAACAAGAAAGTGAAACCTTTTTGGTTTTTCTTTTATTTTCCTTTGAAAAATGCATAAATTTTTTGTATAATAAGACAAGGTGTTGTATATGAAAAGAAATGAAGTTGACAGAAATAGATTATCTCCAATGATGATGCAATATATGAAGATAAAAGATAATTACGAAGATACAATTGTCTTTTTTAGACTTGGAGATTTTTATGAAATGTTTTTTGAAGATGCTATTTTAGCTTCACGTGTTCTTGAACTAACTTTAACAGGTAGAAACTGTGGTCTCGATGAAAGAGTACCTATGTGTGGTATTCCTTTTCATGCTTATGAAAGCTATCTTGAAAAACTAGTAGAAAAAGGATATAAAGTTGCAATATGTGAACAACTTACACCTCCAGATAAAAAAGGAGTTGTCGAAAGAGGAGTAACTCAAGTTGTTACAAAAGGTACCATGATGGAATCATCATCCCTTGACGAGAAAGTAAATAATTATATTGGTAGTGTTTATGATTTTGAACACTGTTACGCTCTTAGTTATACAGATATAACAACAGGAGCCTTTTTCACAACCCTAATTGATTATAACAACGAAGATCTAATAAGTGAAATAATTCGCCTAGATCTTAGAGAAGTTATCGTTAATTCAAAAATTAACCGTGAAATTATTAGTACTCTAAGAGATAATTATAATATCTTAGTAACCATAAGTAATGGACTATCTGATAACTATTCCTATATCTATGAAGATGTTAACGATTTAAGAATTAGTACTTCAGTAAAACACTTACTTTACTACATAGAAGATGCCAAAAAAGGGGACTTGTCTCATTTTAAAAAGGTAAAATTCAAAAAGAAAAATGATACCCTACATTTAGATATCCATACAAAACGAAACCTAGAACTAACCGAAACACTACGTTTAAAAGAAAGAACATATTCACTTCTTTGGTTACTTGATAAAACAAAAACTGCTATGGGTTCAAGGCTTTTAAAACAACAAATAGAAAACCCATTCGTATCAAAAAAAGAAATAATCAGAAGACAAAACCTAATCTCAACTTTCCTAGTAGAATTCATTTATAAAGAAGAACTACGCGAACTACTTAATAATGTTTACGATCTAGAAAGGCTTTCAGGACGCGTTACATATGGAAATGTCAATGCAAGAGATCTTTTACAACTAAAAAATTCTATTTTTGTACTTCCAGAAATAAAAAAAATACTAAGTTCCATCAACTATGATAAAAGCTTTGATGTTTTAACAGATTTATATGAATTACTTGATACTTCCATTATGGAAGATGCTCCAATTACCATTAAAGAAGGTAATATAATCAAACCAGGATTTAGCAAAGAACTAGATGACCTAAGAGGACTATCAAGCGGAGGAAAAGACTTCATTCTAAATCTAGAACAAGAAGAAAGAGAAAGAACAGGTATTAAAAACCTAAAAGTAGGATATAACAAAGTCTTTGGATACTATATTGAAGTTTCAAAAGGAAATGCTAGCTTAGTAAAAGATGAATTCGGTTACGAAAGAAAACAAACCCTTGCTAACTGTGAAAGATTTATTACCCCAGCTCTAAAAGAAAAAGAAAATTTTATCTTAAATGCAGAAGAAAAAATAACTTCTCTTGAATATGAACTATTCGTATCAATAAAAGATAAAGTAAAAGGATACGTTTCAAAACTACAAGAAATAGCAGATATTATTAGTGAACTCGATGTTATCCTTTCATTAACAGTAGTCGCCGAACAAAACAATTTCATAAAACCAGAACTAACTGATAAAAGAAATATCTATATAAAAGATGGAAGACATCCTGTCGTAGAAGTAGTATCAAAAAAAGATTATGTTTCAAATGACGTAATCATGGATGAAAAAACCAATATATTCCTAATTACAGGACCAAACATGAGTGGTAAATCTACATATATGAGAATGCTTGCCATTATAGTCATTCTTAACCAAATAGGATCATTTGTCCCTGCCAAAAAAGCCACATTACCAATCTTTGATAACATATTTACCAGAATCGGAGCAAGTGATGATCTAGTAAGTGGCGAATCTACTTTTATGGTTGAAATGAAAGAAGCCAATAACGCAGTTAGTAATGCTACTAAAGACAGTCTAATCCTATTTGATGAACTCGGTAGAGGTACTGCCACATATGATGGTATGAGCCTTGCCCAATCAATTCTAGAATATATCCACGATCATATCGGAGCAAAAACACTATTTTCAACTCACTATCACGAACTAACTTCCCTTGAAAGTAATCTAAGAAATCTAAAAAATGTTCACGTCAGTGCCAAAGAAGAAAACGACAAAATCATCTTCCTACACAAAGTAAAAAAAGGAGCAGTAGATAAAAGTTACGGTATCCACGTAGCATCACTCGTTAATCTTCCAGAAGAAATCATCACAAGAGCAAGAGAAATACTTAACATGTATGAAGGAAAAGAAAAAAAGAAACAAGTTTATACCCAAACAAGCTTATTTCTTGATTTCGATAGAAAAGACGATAACATCATAGAAGAAAAAATAAAAAAAATAAATCCTCTAGAAATAACCCCAATCGAAGCACTAAATATCCTAGATAGTTTAAAAAAAGAAATCGAAGAAAAAGAAAAAAATAAGAAAAGTGGTGATTAAATGGGAACCCTATACGTAGTAGCAACTCCTATTGGAAATTTAAAAGATATTACCTATAGAGCAGTTGAAACCCTAAATAACGTCGATATTATCCTATGTGAAGATACCAGAACCAGTATGAAACTACTTAATCATTTTAATATCAAAAATAAACTAATTTCCTATCATAAATTTAACGAAAGTGATAGAGTACATTCAATAATCACATACCTAGAAGAAGGAAATAACATAGCACTAATATCAGATGCAGGAACACCATGTATATCAGATCCAGGCTATATCTTAATAAAAGCACTTAGAGAAAAAAACATAAACGTAGTACCAATCGGAGGAATATCAGCCTCAATAAGTGCCTTATCAGCAAGTGGTATAAATAGTGATAAATTCGTCTTCCATGGATTCTTCCCAAGAGACACAAAAGGAAAAAAAGAAATCGAATCCTTGATATATTCCAAATTTAATACTCATATTTTTTACGAATCCCCAAGAAGAATCATAAAAACATTCAAGTTCTTAAACGATATATTCCCAAATTGTTTAGTTAGTGTTTTTAAAGAAATAACCAAAGTTCACGAAAAAAACTATTATGGAAAAGTTTCAACAGTCTATAAAGAATTACTAAATGATAAAGATAGTTCCCTAGGAGAATACACATTTATTCTTTACAATGAAAAAGAAAAAACAGAAAATAATCTCTCACTAGAAGCCCTTATTATAGATAAAATGATAAAAGAAGAAATCAGTCTAAAAGAAGCAATAAACATCATAAGACAAGAAAACAATTCCTTATCCAAAAAAGATTTATATAACGCAGGACTTAAACTAAAAGATATTTTTAAATGATTTTGAATAGATTTACTCCTTTTATATCAATATAGATATGAAAGGAGTTTTTTAAATGGCAAAACATAAAGTTGAAATAACAGGAATTAACACAAGTTCTATTAAAGTTTTATCTAGTAAAGAAATGGAGCAATTATTTATAGCCCTTAAAGAAGGAGATCAAAACGCAAGAAATGAACTAGTTAATGGAAACCTAAAATTAGTTTTATCAATCCTAAAAAAATTTAATAAAAAAAATGAAAATATGGACGATCTATTCCAAATAGGATGTGTAGGACTTTTAAAAGCCATAGATAATTTCGATCTATCTTACGGAGTTAAATTCTCTACTTACTGCGTTCCAATGGTTCTCGGAGAAGTAAGACGTTATTTAAGAGATAATTCCAGTATAAGAGTAAGCCGTAGTGTTAAAGACGTAGCATATAAAGTACTTAAACTAAAAGACGAACTAACTGTAAAAAATGGAGTGGAACCAAGTGACAAAGAACTAGCCCAACTCCTAGACATAGAAGAAAAAGATATCGTTAATGCAATGGAAGCACTTCGTCCTCCAGTTAGCTTATTTGAACCAATTTATAATGACGGAGGAGACACAATTTATCTATTTGATCAAGTCCCAGATAAATCATCATCAGAAGATCTAGATATTAGACTAGCAGTTAATAAAGCCATTTCCAATCTCACATCAAGAGAACAATTTATCCTTGATCAAAGATTCGTAATAGGAAAAACCCAAATGGAAATAGCAGAAGAAATAGGAATCAGTCAAGCCCAAATATCAAGACTAGAAAAAAATGCCCTTCAAAGAGTTAGAAAGCAACTATAAGAAGATTCTTTTAACTTGTCTTTTACCCTAAAACGTGTTATTCTTACAATGGTGATAAGTATGAAATCAAAAAAGAAATACACGTTTTTTATCGTTTTTTTTATACTTTTAATACTAGGAACATACTATTTTGTACTTAGAGATTATTCATTTTTAGAATTTAAGAACTCTCTTACTGATTGTAATCTTTTCTATATAGGATTATCTTTCAGTATGCTTATTTTATTTGTCCTATCAGGATCACTTTTCTTAAAAAGAATGCTTTATTACTTTGGAAAAAAAATAACTTGGCGTCAAGCAATAGGATATCTAGCAACAGAAGTTTATTTCTCTGCAATAACACCATCTAGTACAGGAGGACAACCAGTTCAAATGTACGAAATGAACAAAGATGGAATCAAAGTAAGAACAAGTAGTGTTGTAGTCTTACTAAATACAATTCTATATAAACTAGCACTTATTCTACTAGCTTTTTTAATTGTACCATTTTATTTACTAGATATATTTAATATAAGTAATTTATTCTCTATACTTATTATACTAGGACTTATCGTCAATATCTTTGTAGTTATTTTATTTATCTCAATGGTCTACTCAAGAAAAGTTATGCCCAAAATAATTAAATCACTTATTTCATTTGGTTATAAAATTCATATAATCCAAGATAAGTCCTCAAAACTAGAAAAATTTAATAATGCCATCATGGATTATAAAAAGTGTTCTGATCTTACAAAAAAAAGACCAATCATTCTTCTAGAAGGACTCTTCTATATGTTAATTCAAAGAATGAGTATCTTTGCCATTAGCTTTTTTATCTATTCATCATTTGGAATTAATAGTTACAGTTTCTTTTGTCTCGTAGCCTTTCAAATATGTATTACTCTAGCAAGTGACTTCGTTCCCTTACCAGGAGGAGTAGGAGTAAGTGAAAGTCTTCTTCTTAAAGTAAATGAAGTAATATACGGAACCATATTTGCAACATCTGGTATGATTCTATTTAGAGGTATAAGTTTTTATATATTTGTCCTCCTAGGAGGAGTCTTCTATCTTATATTTCACTTTTCAAAAAGACAAAAGAAAAAATAAAAAATTAAAGTAATATAAGAAGATAATTTAGTTGAAATAGACACAAAAAAATATAAAATAACAATATTTCCAATATTACAAACTTAGTTTTACAATTTGACAAATTCTTTAAAAAATAGTAATATTATACTGACTTAAAGAGGTGATAATATTGAAAAAATATAATAAGTTTGATTACTTAAATATATTCATGATTATTCTCTCTTTTTTTATAGTTTATTTATTTATTTTAAGATCAGGTAATGTCATATATGGTTCTACTATGGACTATGCTAATCAACACTATATGATTCCTGAATATTTTAGAACATTATTCTATGATACTCATAACTTTTTCCCATCTTTAGCACTCAATCTAGGAATGGGTCAAAATATTTATAATTTTTCTTACTATGGACTATTTAATCCTTTGATTTTAATATCCTATTTATTACCCTTTATAAAGATGGCTACATATTTAAAACTAATATCAATCTTAGTAATAATATTAGATATAATTATGTTATATTACTGGGTATCTACTAAAACAGACTCTAAAAAAATAAGATTTATATCAGTATTTTTATTTACCATGGCCTCTCCTATAATATTACATAGCCATAGACACATTATGTTTGTAAACTATATGCCATTTCTAATACTAGGATTAATCTCTATTGATAATTACTTTAAAACAAATAAAAAACTATTATTAATCTTAAGTATCTTACTAATCATAACCACAAGTTACTTCTTTAGTATTCCAGCTTTAATAGTGTTATTCATCTATGCTATATTTATATATTTAAAACAAAACAAAAACATAAAAACAAAAGATTTTATAAAACAACATCTAAAACTTGCATTAATATTCATAATACCAATACTAATCTCTGGAGTCTTACTTCTGCCAACCTTAAAAGCTATATTAAATAGTAGATTTGGATCTTCAACCTTAATTCCACTGTCAGAATTATTAATTCCCAAAATATCTTTCTCATATTTTCTTTATAGTAGCTATTCCATGGGATTAACAAGTATAACAGTTTTAGCAATAATAAACAGTTTACTATCCAAAGAAAAATCCTATAAATTCCTTGGAATAATCTTTTCACTTATGATGCTATTTCCTATTTTTAATTATATATTAAATGGTTTCATGTATCTAAATGCCAAAGTATTCATCCCATTTATACCACTAGGAATCCTCCTAATAATAAAACTTTTAAAAGATGTAAAAACAAGTAAAATTAACCTAAAATATCTCTTAATAATAGGAACTATAATAAGTATCCTAGGATGCATAAACTACAAATATTTCTATCTTTACCTAATAGACTATGTCTTAACTACAATAATGTTAATAATCATGTACAAAAAAAACAAACAAACACCTCTTATTATAACCTTAATAATTATAAGCCTAACATCATGTCTAATAGTAAATAATGACGATGAGTTAGCAAACAAAGAAATAGTAAATAATCAGTATGATAAAACAATAGAAAAATTAATAAAAGAAGAAACCACCAAAGATAATAACCTTTATAGAACAGTAGATACCACAAATAATTTATTTAACTCTAATAACATAAGAGACATATCCCAGTACAAAACAACTATGTACTCATCTCTAACAAACAAACACTATAAACAATTCTATTGGTACACAGAAGAAACAGAAAACCCAAATAGAAACGATGCCATCTTTAGTGACATAGAAAACCCTATATTTAACATAATGTTTGGAAACAAATACTATATAACAACAGATAAAGCTCCAGTAGGATACACAAAAATAAAAGAACAAAACAATATAAAATTATATACCAATAATGATGTCTTTACCCTAGGATATGCTACTAACAACATAATGAATGAAAAAGATTATAATAAACTAAAATACCCATACAATAACCTAGCACTATTAAATAACATAATAACAAAGACAAGTAACACAAAAACAACTTATAAAAACACTTTAATAAAAACAAGTCCCAAAATATATAACCCAGCAAATGCTAAGGTAACTAATAATAAATATGAATTTAAATTAGACAAAGACACAACTTATAAAATAAATAAAGCAGAACACAACGAAAATATCAAAATTATTAAATTTAACATGGATTACACAGAAAACTGTAAAATCGGAGACACCATGATAACAATAAACAATGTATCCAATAAACTAACATGCAAAGGCTGGAAATATCACAATAAAAACTATGTCTTTACTTATGTTTTATCACCATCTGAAAATCTAAATATAAATATATCCAAAGGACAATATATAATCTCTAACATAGAAACCTATGAAATAAACTATAATGACTTAAAAAACATAAAACAAACCCATGATGAATTCAAACTAAATAAACAAGAAACCAAAGGAGATATTATAAAAGGAACTATAAACGTAACCAAGGATAACAGTTACTTTAACCTTGCAGTACCTTATGATGAGGGTTATAATATATACGTAGATGGAAATAAAATCTCATATGAACAAACAAACACCGCATTTATTGGTTTTAAAATAGATAAAGGTTTCCACAACATAGAAATAAAATACACTTCACCATGGTTAAACATAGGGAAAATAGTTTCCATAATTGGAATAATAACTTTAATACCAGTTTTTATTTTAGAAATAAAAGGAGTAGTAAAAAATGAAAAGAATATCAATGGTAGTACCTTGTTATAATGAAGAGGGGAATGTAAAATTATTTTACGATGATGTTGTAAAAACTTATAATGAAAGCAAAGACTACGAAATAGAATTAATATTTGTAGACGATGGCTCAAATGATAATACCTTGTTCGAACTAAAAAAAATTTCCAAAGAAAAAAAATTTAACATAAAAGTTATTTCATTTTCTAGAAACTTTGGAAAAGAATCCGTTATTTATGCAGGTCTAAAAAAAGCAACTGGAGATTATACAGTTCTAATAGATGCGGATATGCAGCAACCACCATCACTAACTCTTAAAATGGCCTCTATTCTTGATAATGATGTCAATTGCGATTGTGTTTGTTATTATCAAAATAACAGAATCGAAGGAAAACTCATGACAAAAGTAAAATCTATGTTTTATAACGTTATGAATAAATTATCAGAAGTAGAACTAAAAGAAGGTGCTAGCGACTTTAGAATGTTTAGAGCCAACGTAAGAGAAGCTATTTTATCCCTAGAAGAATACTGTAGATTTACAAAAGGTATCTTTTCTTGGGTTGGATTCAATACTTGTTATCTACCTTATACTCCAAACAAAAGAGCTTCAGGTAGTTCAAAATGGAAACCATATAAACTTATGAAATACGGCCTTTCCGGAATAGTTTCCTTTTCAACAAAACCACTTAAATTCGCAACATTCCTAGGATTTATCCTATCATTCCTATCAGTATTATATTTAATAATAATCATTATACAAAAACTATTCTTCGAAATAAGTATACCCGGATATCCCACTATAGTTACTTGTATCCTCCTAATCGGAGGAATACAACTATTCTGTCTAGGAATAATCGGAGAATATATCGGAAAAATGTACATGGAAACAAAAAAAAGACCCGTTTATGTCATAAAGGAAGAATTATCTAATGAAAAATAAAACAATCAACTTTTATAAAAAATACAAAGAAATAATAAATTACCTCATAATCGGAGGCTTAACCACATTAGTTAGTCTTTTATCTTTTTATTTAGTCAGAATATTCATCTTTACTTCAAATACCCAGCTTGATATACAAATATCAAACATTATATCTTGGATATGTGCAGTACTATTCGCATTTGGAACCAATAAAAAATACGTATTCGAATCAAAAAGTAAAGGAACAGAACATTTCAAAGAAATGCTTAAATTCTTTCTATCAAGAGTTACAACTTTACTTATTGATATGAGTTTTATGTGGCTTTTCACTTCACCTTTAAAAATAAACGACAAAGCATCAAAAATAATAGTTCAATTCATAATAGTAGTACTTAATTATGTTTTTAGTAAAGTTTTTGTCTTCAACAAAAATCAAAAAATATAAAAGAATAATTTTATAAAGTTGTATTATTTAAACAAATTAATAGAAGAGTAGCATCTTAAAAAGGTGTTATTTTTTTTATAAAAATTTTTCAATTTATATACTTTGTAACATTTATGATATGTTTTAGTTCCTAAAATTATAGG
>OIYG01002705.1_pt1 | contig 10890 bp, 9 predicted proteins | sample 1587861 | NCBI WGS metagenome assembly OIYG01 (sample SAMN03283272) | human gut metagenome | biome: human-associated habitat; material: feces | host: Homo sapiens | place: Peru | collected 2012 | reverse complement strand
GCGCTACTACTTCTAAGTCATTAGGCTTGTGAGCTACAAGCCACCGATTTTAATCGGTGGTAGTTGACTATCGATATCATACGCCTGAAGTCTATTAGAGCCTGAAGTCGATGCTTGCATCACTCAAACGACAGGGGTTCAAGCTGATCGTCAACGGAGGAGACGTCTTTGTTTCTGAAACGTTAAAAGACGGCAGTGCCAAAAATCTTTATGACGGCATCAACCAGGAAGACGTATTCACGACATATGATTTCAACAAGAAAAAATACGGATTATTACGAAAGATACCTTAAGTAGGCCAAAAAAGCAGGACTTGACGTCTACATCGTCGAATATCTAGCCGGCAGGGAACTTTCAAAAAAGATCGACGCATATTGCGAGCGACACGGGTATAAATGGTACAATGCCGTCGGAATTAAATTGAATTAAAAGAGAAGACCGAAATCATTTTTAATGGTTTCGGTATTTTTTCTGCAAAAAAATGCTAATTGACGCAAATTTGCGGGAATTAGCGCTTGAAAAAAGCGTATGATAGGACTCAAGGTGATATTTGATGAACGAAAGGGGGTAAAAACACATGGTCTGGAAAGAAATCAAAGGTTACGAAGGACGCTACATGGTGTCCGATACCGGCAAAATCATGAGCCTGCCAAGAACGATCAAAACGTCAAGAGGCTACAGAACGATTTCCAAAAAAAGAATTCTCAAGTGCAGCAAGCTGAGAAACGGCACCAAAGTAATCCGTCTGGTTGACAAAGACGGCAACAAGAAGAACTACACCGTAGCTCAAATCGTTGCCAGGACGTTTATCGAAAACGACGATCCTAAGAGAACCTTCGTGCGTCACATCGATGGAAAAGAAGGCAACAACAATGTCAAAAATCTCAAATGGGACTACCCGGGACGTGCCGCATCCACGGACTACAGATTCAAAAGAAGAAAAAAATCCAAGAATCGAAACACCGGCCCGATTCAAGCCTTCAAAAACAACGTCTTCTGCGGCGAATTTCAAACGGCTACGGAAGCGGCACGACATTTCGGTTTCAAGAATACAGTCGGAATCTGTCTTTGTTTGAAGGGAAAGCAGAAGACGGCAGGGGGGATGGAGTGGAGGAGAAAAGAAGAATAAGAATTACAAAAAATAATAGAAAGCGATTTAAAATTAAGTTCATTTAATCTATTATAGAAGTATAATACATGATAATAAATGTGATGAAAGGCGGTGAGAATGTGGAAGGTGTCGACAAGATGATTAATGCGCTATGGGCGAAAAAAAAGGTTCAGGACGGGATTCCGAGATGGCTTCCTTTAATAATTCATCTAAACGATACTGAAAATACGATTGGATGGCTTTACAATCATTGGCTTAATGACGGGCAAAGAAAAATATTATCAGCAGGATTTGAATATGAAGATGAATTACTGAAATTTGTCAAATTTTTAGGGTTCATACATGACATAGGGAAAGCAACGCCAGCATTTCAAACAAAAACTTCATATGACAGGGATGAAGAATTGGATGATTATTTAGTTAAGAGGTTGGTTGATGTTGGTATGGCTGGTTTAGAAAGTGCAGATTTTCCTTCCAGGAGGCAGTCCCCGCATAATAAGGCAGGAGAAGCATTGTTGAGTGATTGGGGTGTTCCTGAAGAGATATGTGCGATAATTGGCGGACATCACGGAAAGCCATTCAGCGGTTCACAGTCTGAGCAATTGAAAGAGTACACGGCCAATTATTTTCAGAAAGATAACGATCCAAAAACACAAGAAAGGTGGCATAACGTACAAAAATCAATTCTTCAAATGGGCTTGGATTCGCTAGGATATGATTCGATTTCCGAGTTGCCGCAAAACATCAGTCAACCGCAGTCAGTGTTATTTGAGGGACTATTGATTATGGCTGACTGGTTATCATCAAGTGAATCTTTGGATGACGGCAGGCCTTTGTTCCCTTTGATAAATCTTGAAAAATCAGCAAAAGATGTTGATATTCAGTCCAGGTATCAAACGGCCATCAATAATTGGAATCAAGATGATTCTGTTGCCTTTAAGCCGGTTTTTGATACTGGTTCTAATTATGAAAAAAGGTGGGGGTTCAAACCGCGAAACATTCAGAAGGTTATGTCAGATGCAATAGGAAAGATTGTAGATCCAGGAATCATTATAATCGAAGCACCGATGGGAATCGGAAAAACAGAGATTGCATTGACTGCTGCTGAACAATTGGCATATGCGTCTGGAAGAGACGGAATTTACATTGGTTTGCCAACGCAAGCAACTACGAATGCCATGTTTAATCGTGTCAATAATTGGCTTAAAAATATAGCTGATGAAGAACATGAGAAGCTAAGCATTAAGTTGATGCATGGAAAAGCTATGTTTAATCAGACATACAGTAGCTTGCCGCATGCAGAAAACATTGATGATGATGGAGCTGATGGATCAGTTACGGTTAACGGATGGTTTTCGGGTAAGAAGTCAATTCTTACCAAATTTACGGTTGGAACGATTGACAATTTATTATTGATGGGATTGAAACAAAAGCATCTTTTTTTGAAGCATTTGGGTTTTAGCGGCAAGGTTGTCATAATAGATGAGGCTCATGCGTATGATGCCTACATGAATAGTTATCTCTGCGTTGTTATCAGATGGTTGGGCGCATACCACGTTCCGTTGATAATATTATCAGCAACATTGCCTAAGAAAAAGCGACAAGAATGGATCGAGACATATTTGAATGGTAAATATCATAAAGATAAAATTTGGAGAAGTAAGGTCAGTTTTCCGCAAGGCTGGGAATTGGAAGAATCATATCCTTTACTGAGTTATCTTGATGGAGACATAGTTAAACAGATTACTGATTTTGGAGTTCCTGACAGAAATCAAAAGAAGAAAATTCAAGTATGTCGTTTTAACGCAGGGGACGAAGAAACTATCGAAAACGTTGTTGAAAAGATAAAAGATGGCGGTATTGCCGGGATTATCGTAAATACTGTAAAAAGGGCACAGAAATTAGCAAAAATTGTTCCGGATGATATTGAATTGATGGTATTGCATTCCGCATTTTTGGCACCGGACAGAACGGTAAAAGAAGAGAAGATTCAAGATGCAATCGGAAAAAACGGAAATCGCCCCAAGAAAATGATTGTCATAGGTACCCAAGTTTTGGAACAGTCGCTAGATATCGATTTTGATATTTTATATACGGATATTGCACCAATGGACTTGATTCTTCAAAGAATAGGCAGACTGCATCGTCATGAAATCAATCGTCCCCAAAATCTATCTGCCCCTCAAGTAAACGTTATGGAGATAAACGGGATGGGAGACTATGGTGATGCAAACGAAAAGATATACGGAAAATATTTATTGATGAAGACGGACTATTACTTAAAAAATGAGATAAATATTCCGGAAGATATTTCACGTTTAGTTCAATCTGTATATAGTGACGAAGATGTTATTGATGATGATAAGCTTCATGAGGCAAAACAAATTTCTGATAGAATGATTGAGAAAAAGGAGAAGAAGGCAAGGAATTTTCAAATTGGAAAGCCGAAATATTCCAGGCGTAATAACACGATTCATAGATGGCTTGACAAAGATATGAAGAATTTATCAGAAAATGATCAAAGTGCTTGTGCAGCTGTTAGGGATATTGATGAGACAATTGAGGTGATATTGATCAAAAGAGAACAGGATGAGGATGTGCTTTTGGATGGCAGATCAATTAGCAATGTTTCTTCAAGAGAAGTTGCTGAGCAACTTATAAGGATACCTTCCGCAGTTATTCCAGAATATGATATTGAAAAAATGATTCGTGAATTAGAGAAATCAACGCGTATACGCTATCCTGAATGGGCAAATGACACCTGGCTGAAAGGCATGCTGATGATAGTTTTGGATAAAAATTTGGAAACGGATTTGAATGGTTGGCATCTTAAATATTCTCGTGAATATGGATTAAGCTATGAAAGGAATGATGTTGATTGAAAAGTTTTAATTTGATTACAGAGCCGTGGATAAAAGTCGTTGAGATATCCAGTGGTCATGAAAAAAAAGTTTCACTGGAGGAAATTTTTAGAAATGCACAAAATTACTTGTGTTTGTCCGGAGAAATGAAATCTCAGGATTTATCGATTTTGAGATTGTTGCTGGCGATTCTTACGACTGTTTATACAAGGGTTAATGCTGAAGGAAATCCATATGAATGGATTGAACTGGATGATAATTTAAAATTTGTGAAATTGGTTGATGACTATGACGAAGATGATGTTTTGGATACGTGGGAAGATCTTTATGATAGAGGCCATTTTTCTGAAGCAGTTGTTGAATATTTAAAGAAAAACGAAGACAGATTTGATTTCTTTGGTGAACATCCTTTTTATCAAGCTTCTGAAAAGGAGTGGAATGAGACTGAGAAGACTGTGAATGGCAAAAAAACCGATGATGGCACGGTGCTTGGTATTAGACAAATTAATCGTTGTATTTCCGAGAGTGGGAATTCACCGAGTCTTTTTTCTCCAAGATCATTTTTAAAAAAAGATGACATTGTTTTGGATGAATTGATCAGATGGATTATTATGTATCAGGATTATACTGGTACTACTGATAAGGCGAAAATTTCCATGCAAAATAAATTTTCAAATTCTGCTGGATGGCTTTATAAACTAAATCCAGTTTATGCAAATGGAAATAATCTTTTTGAAACAATGTTGTTAAATATGGTTTTGATAAATGAATGTGATCATGGCGAATATGTTAATCAAGTTCCTGTTTGGGAATATTGTAACATTAGTAAATATATTGAAGATTCAAAAAAAATGTTGGTTCCAGACAATATAGCTGCTTTATATACTAATTGGTCACGCTTGATTAACATCGTATGGGAGAATGATAAACCAATTATTCATGTTGCAGGACTACCTGCTTTAGATAATGCTAACGCTTTTGTTGAACCGATGACTATTTGGAAAAAAAACAAAGATGATTTTGTCCCAGCGATGAAGTCTATTAAATCTAATGATATTAACAAAGCAATGTGGCGTGACTTTGGAATGTATGTCAATGTTAATAATGAAGATGTGCAACCAGGTATAGTTTCATGGCTTAAATTTCTTAAGGATAACGAGTGTATTAAAAAAGACATGATGATAGATTTGAGTTCAGTTTCTGTAATCAATGATGGAAATGCAACATCCCAAATGCCTGCATTAGAAATATCCGATGATATGAGTATTAAGGCAGAAGTTCTTTTTGATAACAGCATAAATTATTGGCCTAAGCGGATAGAAGACATAATAAGTATTACTCAGAAAATTGGGAATGAGTATAATAAATTGACTAGAAGCATAGGGATGATTAGATTTAATGATAGTGGCCGAGCTTCAGCTTTTGCTAAGAAACGTGGGAGCGAATTCTATGCTGAATTGAACAGTCCATTTAAAGATTGGCTTTCAAATCTTACAAATGATGATGATCGTGAAAAAAAATTGAATGAATGGAAGAATACTTTGTTGATTATCGTTCAAGATAGTCTGAATAGTCTGATGAACGGGGCAACATATATGGAAATTTCAGGTTATTTAAATGAAAAAGGAAACATTGAGAATATTTTTACTCTAATCAATCAGTTTAGAAGTAAAGTTTATAATATTTTATAGGTAGGTGGTAATATGACTAGGATTATATCAGAAACTGATAGTATCATACGGCAACTTTACAGAAAAGGTGGTGACACGATAAGAAAAGATATTTTAGCTGGTCTACGTGCAGGAAAAGATGTTACCAGTCAAAGGGCACATATCTTTTGGCCGGTTATGATGGAAAATTTGTCAAGTGAGTATTTGGCTTCCAACGGACCGACCTTTGAAGAAAATGCGGTGTATAGTGCTGTTAGGTTATATGCCATTCATCAGCAGGGAAATGATGAGTTGGTATATGCTAGCAAAAAAGAGGAAGGAAACGCTTTTTTTGAGGCATTAAAAAAGGTGCGAATATCAAAACAACAAAATAACATAGATACCAAGTCTTTTGATCGAAGAATACAATTGTTGTTGGCAACGACGAATTTTGGTAGTTTGGTTAATTCATTGGCACAAATTGAAAAAATTGGCAAGACAAACGGATTTAATAAAGTTGATTACTCGCAACTGGCTCAGGACTTATTATATTTCCAATATAGCTATGAAAATGCAAATAAAGTTTTGTTAAAGTGGGGAAGAGAGTATTTTAGTTGTAGCAAAAACATCAAATAGTGGTTTTAAGTTTAGAAAGGAAGATTTTTAATGGAAAATTTATATGTAGATATTAATGTATTGCAATCGGTTCCAGCATCCAACATGAATAGAGATGATGTTGGATCTCCTAAAACAGTGACATACGGCGGTGTTATTCGTTCAAGAGTCTCGTCACAAAGTTGGAAGAGAGCTATTAGAGAAGATTTTAATAATAGTGCTAAACTTGGAAATCTTGTTGGAATCAGAACTAAAAAAGTTGTTACGTTAGTAGCTAAGAGAATGGTGGAACTTGATCCCTCATATGATTTTGAAAAGGCTAAAGAAACTGTGTCTAAAGTTCTCAATGGCTCTAAAATCAAGGTTGATAAAAATAATGAAACAGGTGCTTTGTTCATGCTTAGTCGTGGTCAAGTAGACAGATTAGCAAACTATATTTTAGAGAATGGTGACAACTTTGATAAGAAAGAAGTAAAAAAAGTTATAACGTCTGACAAATCATTGGATATGGCATTGTTTGGCAGAATGGTGGCTGATGATCCCGAACTCAATGTAGATGCTTCTGCGCAAGTTGCACATGCTATTTCAACACATGAAATCATTCCTGAATATGATTACTATACTGCTTTAGATGATGAACAATCTAAAGACAGTCAGGGAGCAGCAATGTTGGGAACTATTGAATTTAATTCCTCAACTCTGTATAGATATGCAAATGTTAATGTAAACGATTTAGCACATAATTTGGAAAGTTCGGATGCTATTAAAGGGATCGAGGAGTTTTTGAGAAGTTTTATTCTTTCAATGCCTAGAGGAAAACAGAATAGTTTTGCGAATAAAACGTTACCAAGTTATGTCATGGTGACTATTCGTAAAGATACTCCAATAAATCTGGTTTCTGCATTTGAAGAACCTGTTAAATCACATGGTGGTTACATGAAGGAATCCATTAAAAGGTTAGAATCTGAGTATACTAATACACTGAAATTTGTTGAAAAACCAATTGCTAATTTTGTATTGAGTCTTGATAAAATTGATCATTCTGTAAGCTTTGATGCAGAAGACACAGAAAATCTCGACAGCCTTTTAGATAAAGTTACTAGTGTATTAGAAAAGGCGGTGCAAGATGAAAGTCATAACGATTAGATTAGCTGCACCTTTACAGTCATATGGCAATGTCGCAACATTTAACCATAGAACTACTTCGTTACATCCTACTAAAAGTGCTGTAATCGGAATTATTGCCGCAGCATTGGGATATAGACGTGAAGACGATAGAATTTTGGAATTGAATCAACTTGAATTTGCAGTTAGAATAGATCAGCCAGGGACGGTAATGGAGGATTTTCAAACTGTTAAATGGAATAAAAACAAAGGTTCAAAGTTAACATATAGAGATTATATACAAGACGCTGTTTTTTTAGTTGCATTTGGTAGCGATGATAATGAATTAATGGATAAAATTTTTAGTGCATTACGTCGCCCAAAATTTGCGTTATTTTTAGGGCGACGTTCAAATCCTCCTGCTGGGGTGTTGGAAATTGAAATGTTTGATTCATATTCACCGTTAGATATTTTGAAAAGTAAATGTTGGATGGCTTCTGATTGGTATAAAAAAAGAAACAAAAGAAAAAGAAAAATTAATGTTGAAATATTTTATGATTCGAGTCTTTCTAATGGAGAGTTTGCAGTCCCTGTTAAAGATGAAGTAATATCATTCGATAACAGAGACAGAAAACATAAAGCTAGAATGGAAAAAAGTGAACATATTTCCCTGGATAATCCTCTATATGAGGAAGCTGGTACAAACGACCATGATGCCATGAGTATTTTTAATTAGTAAAGGGGGTGCAGATATTGTATTTATCACGTGTAGAAATAGATGTAATGAATCGAAAAAAAACTAAAGATTTGACTCATTTAGGAGCATACCACAATTGGGTTGAGAGTTGCTTTTCTATAGAAATGGCTAATGGTGAACGCAAGAGACATCTGTGGCGTATAGATATTCTCAACGGCAAGCAATATTTACTAGTTCTTAGTGAAGAAAAGCCTGACAAAAAAGCGTTTGCTAAGTATGGAGTTGATAATACCGTCATGGTTAAATCATATGATGGTTTTTTATCCAAGCTAAATGTTGGTCAGATTATGTTGTTTAAATTAACGGCCAATCCCACTCATTGTAATGGAGACAAGGTATATCCTCACATAACGATTGAACAACAAAATAAGTGGTTGTCAGATAGGGCAAATAAATTAGGATTTGAATTTCTTGAGTCAAAAAATGGAATGCCGACTTTTGACATTGTTAGTCGTGAATGGAAAATTTTAAAAAGACGAGGCAGTCAAAATGTCAGATTAAGCGTGGTTACCTATCAAGGAATCTTGAAAATCAATGATTTGGATTTGTTCAAAAAAACGTTATTGAACGGTATTGGAAGAGAAAAAGCCTTTGGTATGGGATTGATGACCGTTATTCCTAAGGGATGATGCTAACATGTCTAAGAAAAAAATAGGTGCTGATAAGCCAAAACTTTATGAATTGGAACGTATCAGTGACAGAATTACCTTTTTGTATCTGGAGCATGCTAAGATTAATCGGAAAGATAGCGCCATAACTGTTACTGATGTTAAGGGAGTTGTTTATGTTCCAGTAGCAATCATAAGCGTGCTTATGCTAGGACCTGGTGTCGATGTAACCCATCGTGCAATGGAATTGATTGGTGATTCAGGTACCAGCGTTGTTTGGGTCGGTGAATATGGAGTTAAGCAATATGCTCATGGAAGGGCTCTAAGTCATTCTTCTTCTTTACTTGAAAAGCAAGCCAAATTAGTATCGAATACCAGATCACGCTTACAAGTAGCAAGAAAGATGTATCAGTTGCGTTTTCCGAATGAAGATGTGTCTGGATACACTATGCAGGAATTAAGGGGTAAAGAAGGTTCGCGTGTCAGAAGAGTCTATAGGCAAGAGTCAAAGAAAACAGGCGTAGAGTGGACAAGGCGCGAATATAATCCGGATAATTTTGAGGCCAGTACTCCCATAAATCAGGCACTGACTGCTGCACACCAGGCACTGTATGGTTTGAGTTACAGCGTTATAGCTGCTTTGGGTGCTTCGCCAGGATTAGGATTTGTGCACACTGGACATGATATGTCTTTTGTTTATGACTTTGCTGATTTATATAAAGCTGAGTTTTCAATTCCTGTTGCATTTAGCGTTGTTTCTGAATGTGCTGATGGAGATATCAGCAGACGTACCCGGTTAGCGATGAGAGATTCTTTTTCTGACGGAAAGTTGATTAAAAGGATGGTTAAAGATTTAAAGTATCTGTTAAATGACGATGATAACGATGAAACAACGGATATTATCAATTTATGGGATGACAAGATGGGTTTGCAAAAATTTGGCGTTCAGTACCATGAAATGGAAGATGATTCGCAATGATAGTCATAACTTTATCCAAAGTACCTTATTCGTTACGTGGAGATTTGACAAAGTGGTTTCAAGAAATTCAAACCGGTGTCTATGTTGGAAATTTAAATGCAAGAGTCAGAGATAATTTGTGGAAACGAATACAAAAAAATATAGGCCCTGGTGGTGAAGCAACTATGGTTTATAGTACCAATAATGAATTTGGGTATACGTTCAAAACTACCAGGAATGACAAGGAAATTATTGATTTCGATGGAATTCCCTTTGTAAAACATCTTGTTGATGAAAAAGCCAAAATTAATTTTGGTTTTAGTGATGCCTCAAAAAGACATAGAGCCAGAATTATGCAACAGGTAAAAAAATCGAATAATAAAGATGATTTTCAAAAAGAGTATGTGGCTATTGATATCGAAACAACTGGACTGGATATAAGCAATGATGTTATTATATCTGTTGCAGCAGTCAAAAGCAAATCAGGAGAAAGCTTTTATAGATTGATTAATACAAATCATGTTGTGTCACCAAAAATAGTAGAATTAACGGGTATTACATCAAATATTCTAAATAATGAAGGGGAGGATGCTAAAAAAGTTTTGAGTGAATTTAAAGAATTTATATCTAGAGATACGATAGTTGGGTTTAATGTTCTTAATTTTGATTTGAAGTTTTTAAACATAGCGATGGTGTCGGAAGAAATTGAGCCGATTGATAACGTTGTTGTGGATCTATTGCAACTGTCTAGGAAAGTTAATTCATTTTTAGATAATTATCGTTTTGATACCGTGCTAAAATCATTTGATATAGTGAATAATCGACCGCACAATGCCTTGTCAGATGCTGTATCTTGCAAAGTTTTGGCGCAAAAACTAATTGAAAATGGCAAGTTATCACTTTGAAAATGTTGATATATAAGGGATCTTTTACTGTGTTCCCCGTGCATACGGGGGTGATCCTTTACGTAGGGGATAATTTGATATTCTAAGTTAGTGTTCCCCGTGCATACGGGGGTGATCCTCAATCATTGTTTAAATCCTTCCTTCTTGTATTGTGTTCCCCGTGCATACGGGGGTGATCCTCAGAGCGGGGTTTTCAGTTGGTTCAACGGTCGGGTGTTCCCCGTGCATACGGGGGTGATCCTATTATAGACCGGTACGGCAACCCAACGGACGAGTGTTCCCCGTGCATACGGGGGTGATCCCGTATAAAAAAGGCCAGGTG
>OIYG01002703.1_pt1 | contig 10895 bp, 11 predicted proteins | sample 1587861 | NCBI WGS metagenome assembly OIYG01 (sample SAMN03283272) | human gut metagenome | biome: human-associated habitat; material: feces | host: Homo sapiens | place: Peru | collected 2012 | reverse complement strand
AGGGGTTATTAGGGAACTCCCTAATCTCACGTGGGCTATGCCCTAGTGAGATAGGTCAATAAATGACCTCTATACTAAAGAAGCACAATCAAAGGAGGAATTTAATGTATGACGGAAATCAAGTATTAAGATTTGAAAGCAAATATAAAGCTAGTGATTTAGGTGGACTTGGTGTAGAACTCGTGATGCGAAAAGGAACAGGAAATTATGACAAAGATAGAACAATATTTAATTATAGTTATGTACCTTTATCTAAACCTACTCTACAAGAACAAGTCTATTCTAAATTAAAGGAAAATAAAATATATTATAATGATGGCAAGAATACCAATTTATTAAATGGTGCTATCGTTACAAGTGGAAAAGAATTTTTTCAAAGTTTGGGAATGAAATTCAAAGATAGTGGTAGAACACATCAAGTCGGAAAAGATAAGGGAGAACCTATTCTAGTACCTGACATAAAATCTAAAGAAGATATACCAGAAAAAGTTATGGGATTTTTTAATGAAAGTTATAATTTTTTAGAACAACTTGTTGGTAAAGATAATGTAGTTTATGCAGAAATTCATTTTGATGAAGACACACCACATTTACACTTTTATTTTATGCCTATTGTAAGTGTTGTTAAAAGAAAAGTTTTTGAAACTGATAAAAATGGTAATTTAATCTATCGTGAAGGAATAGATAAAAAAGGAAATAAAAAAATGTACCCAGTTCAAAAGAAAGATGAGAACGGAAAAAATATTTTTAAAACAGAGGAAGGAAAATTTTTAAATTGTGATCAATTTTGGAAAACTCTAGGTGGTAAAACTTCTTATGCAAAAATTCAAGATGATTATAATAAGTTCATTATTGAAAAAGGTTATAATCTCTATCGTGGAAACATTGGCGATAATAAACATCACAAAACCAAAGCCGAAAAAGAAATTGAAGACTTAAACGAACAAATCAGTGAAATGAAAATTGAATTTGAAAAGAATAAACGATTAAATGAAATTGAACTGCAAACTACTAAAGAAATGTCAGAAATTGATTCTAATGAAATATTAAATCCTACTAAAAGAAAAATTGGTGGTTATAAGGACAATGATGTTAATAACTTAATCAATTATTCTAAACAAATACAAAAACAAAATTCAAATAGTAAAAATGTGATTAGACAGAAAAATGTTCTTATTGAAGAATTAACTCAAAAGATAGAAAATATTCAAACTGAAAATTCAAAATTAAAAGATGGTCGTGCAATTAAAGAAAGAGATACAAAAATCTATGAACAACAACAAACTATATCTAAACAAAAATCAATAATTAAAGAAAAAAATAATATCATTGAAAAATTAGAATCAAAGGTTAATGAAATACAAGAAACATTTAATAATTTCAAAGAAAAAATGTTTAACTTCTGTGATAAAATTTGCCGAGCATTAGGTCATAAGATAGGCATTCACTTTTCTAAAAATAGTGAGATTAATTATGATGAAATGGAATACTACGCAAATGGTGTTAATCGTAAATATGAACGACCTGAAAAAGATAAATCAGATGATATGGAAATAAGTATGTAGTAGTACCTAGCTCTTAATATTTCTAATAAAAAGACTTTGTAACCAAAAACAAACTAAATTTATAAAAATAATAAAACCTAACCTAATAATTATAATAACCTTTTTTATAATAAAATGTACCAAAAATATTGTTTTAAATTAAGTAGTGATTGGAGGATTGATAATATGAGAAAAAATAAACAAATAATTGATTACAAAAGTCTTTTTATCTCTCAAACTTAATATGTGAAAGGGGTAAATAAATGCAATACAATATAATTGATATTGTAGATGATGAATTAACCGATACTAAATTAAAAGATATAATTAACAAAAAACTTTATAAAATAATTGAATTGATGGAGTTTAATGCTAATATTGCAAAATAAATGTTATAATAATGTCGGTTATAAGTTTAACTTAAAACTTAATTATTGCCTTTGTATTGGAGGTAATATTTATGAATGAAACGGAGAGTGTTGAGAGTAAGAAATTATTAAGAGTTGGTATTTACGAAAGATTATCTGATGAAGATAAAGACAAAACTAATAAAGAAGATGATAGTGAATCTATTAAGAATCAAAGACACCTTCTTATGACAGAAATTGAAAAAAGACCTAATTTTGTATTAGTAGACGAATATTGTGATGAAGATTTATCTGGTGCAGGAACTTATAGACCTGAATTTGAAAGACTTATTAGAGATTGTGAAAATGGCAAAATAGATGTTGTTTTATGTAAAAGTCAGTCAAGATTTTCCAGAGATATGGAAATTATTGAAAAATATCTTCATAATAAGTTTATTGAATGGGGTGTTAGATTTATAAGTCTTGCTGATAATGCCGATACTGCAAATAAAGGTAATAAGAAATCAAGACAAATAAATGGACTTGTTAATGAATGGTTTTTGGAAGATGTATCTAACAATATAAGAAGTGCTTTCAATGCTAAAATGAAGCAAGGAGAATTTATTTCTCCCTTTGCCTCATTTGGCTATGAAGTGTCAAAGGAAGATAATAATAAGTTAGTTGTCGATCCAGTAGCAGCTGAAATTGTAAAAGATATATTTGACTTATATCTAACAGGGTTAGGATTTACAGGTATAGCAAAATATCTAAATAGTAAAAATATACCCTGCCCTTCACTATATAAGTACCGAAAAGGGATTAAATTAAATGTAATTAGTAATAGACCTAGGGAAGAAATAAAATGGACTACAAATGCCATTAAAACAATTTTAACGAATGAATTATATTTAGGACATCTCATTCAGGGAAAAAGAACTACTGTTAGTTATAAAAATCATAAAATTAAACACAAAGATAAAAGTGAATGGATTAAAACCCTAAATACCCACGAGGCAATCATAGATGAAGAAACTTTTAATAAAGTACAAGTTGCTATGAAAGAAAGAACTAAACCTGTGAAAGCAACAGGTATTGTTCACCTTTTCTCTGGTAAAGTATTTTGTCTTGAATGTGATCATTATATGAGAAAAAAGAACTCTGCTAAACACGAATATCTAGTATGCTCTAATAATCGTGATGGTTATGATGATTGTATAAATAAAGCGTCTATTAGATATGATTTGCTTGCTGATTTAGTGTTAGAGGCAATTAATAAGAAGATTAAAAAATTTTATGATAAAGAGAAATTAAATGAATTAGATTCTAAAAAGAAAACAAGTAGATTTAGTGGTAAAATCAATTCACTAGAAAAGCAAAGAGCAGATATTGAAAAACAAATATCTAAAACTAGAAACTATCTGAAGAGTCTTTACGAAGATAAGGTTAATGGTGTTATCACAACAGAACAATTTAAAGATTTAATTGCAGACTATAATAAGAATGAAGATATGTATAGTAATCAATTAAATGAAATAAATAATGAGATAGCATATTATCAAATGAAAGAAGAAACTTCAAAGAATAATGAAAAGATATTTAGTAAATACCAAGAACTTAAAGAACTAAACAGAGTTATTGTAGATGAGTTTATAGATAAAATCTATATTGGAAAGTTAAATGAAGAAACAAATAGTAGAGATATTCAAATCAAATGGAATTTTGAATAATCTCTACTTACATAACCAAATATTGAATGAAAGGATGTGATAAGCAATGAATCAAGAAAAACTAGAAACAATTGTAGGATTATTTGAAGGTAAAGAAATTAGAAGTGTTTGGGATAGTGAAAAAGAAGATTATTACTTCAGTGTCGTTGATGTTGTAAATGCTTTAGCAAACCCAAAAGATGCTAGAAAATACTGGTCAGTATTGAAATCAAGACTAAAAAAAGAAGGTAGTGAAGTGACTACAAATTGTAGTCAGTTGAAAATGTTAGCACCTGATGGAAAAATGAGATTAAGAGATGCCATGAAAACAAATGACATTTTAAGACTTATTGAGTCAATTCCTAGTCCTAAAGCAGAGCCATTTAAAATGTGGTTAGCAAATTTAGGTAGTGAAAGAATTGATGAAGTATTTGACCCTGAAATAGCAATTAAAAGAGCAATTAATTATTATCGCAAAAGAGGATATTCTGATAAATGGATTGAAGCTAGATTAAAAGGAATACTAGATAGAAACAAACTTACTGATATATGGAAAGAAGGAGGTATTACTGAAAATTATGAATATGGAATACTTACTAATGAAATATATAAAGAATGGTCTGGTATGAAAGCAAATGAGTATAAAGCATATAAAGGAATTAGAAAAGAATCTTTAAGAGATAATATGTCTGACATAGAAGTTGCTCTTACCGATTTAGGAGAAATTGCTACTCGTGAACTCGCTAAAGAACACAAGCCTTATGGATTAGAACAAAATAAAAAAATTGCTAAAATGGGTGGACATGCTGCTAAAGTTGCTAGAGATGATATTGAAAAAAATTTAGGTAAATCAGTAATTAGTAGTGGTAATGCACTTAACTACCAATATATAGATGAAAATAAACAAATAGAAAACAAATAACTCTGTTAAAAATAAAGTTAAACTAAAGAAAAATTTTAAATTAATATAAAAAGAAGAAAAAAGTGTCTTCACTACATTCAAAGAGTAGCATTAATTCGTACGCTTGCAACTGACCCTGACATTCTTTTATTAGATGAACCGTTCTCAGCTTTAGATTACCAAACTAGATTAGCTTTATCTGATGATGTATATAAAATAATTAAAAATGAAGGAAAAACAGTAATTATGGTTACGCACGACTTAGCAGAAGCAATCAGTCTTTCCGATAGAATTGTTGTTTTAACCAAACGACCTGCCGAAATAAAAAATATTTATAATATTAATCTATCTAATAAATCTACTCCTATTAATAATCGTAAAGCTCCTGAATTTGGAGAATATTATGATAGAATTTGGAGGGATTTAGATGTACACATTCAGTAATGATCATAAAAAATATTTAAAAAAACTAAAAAGAGAAAAATTTTTAATTAGAATTACTCAAATATTTATAATAGTTGGATTTTTATTAATATGGGAACTTTTAGCACATTATAAAATAATAAATACATTTTTATATTCATGTCCTTCTATGGTATATAAAACTATTTTGAAGTTGTATTCATCTAATGATTTATTAATGCATATTGGCATTACAGTTTATGAAACTGTTTTAAGCTTTGCTATAGCATCTTTTTTTGGAATTATTATTGCTACTTTGCTGTGGTGGAACAAGTTCATCTCAAAAGTTATGGATCCATATTTAACTGTTATAAATTCACTTCCTAAAGTTGCATTAGGACCGCTTATTATTATCTGGGTGGGAGCAAGTACTAATTCAATTGTAGTTATGGCTCTAATGATATCTCTAATTATTAGTATAATTAGTATATATAATGGGTTTATAAGCACGAATAGTAGTTTTATAAAACTGTTGAAAACTTTTAAAGCATCTAAAATGCAAATATTTACTAAAGTTATTTTACCTAGTAATAAGTTAACTATAATAAATGCTTTTAAAATAAATATAAGTATGTCTTTAATTGGGGTTATTATGGGAGAATTATTAGTTTCAAAACGTGGATTAGGTTACTTAATCATGTATGGTTCACAAGTTTTTAATATAAATTTAGTGATTACCTCTGTAGTAATTTTAGGAATAGTTTCTTACATAATGTATTATTTAATTTCAGTTATTGAAAAAAAGATAATGAAATAAAAAATAGCCATTATTATTTGGCTATTTTTTAATTGTTATAAATAATTAGTTGATGTTGGCTTCTAGTACAAGCTACATAATATAAGTTTTTTTCTTCGTTACTATATTTATTATCTTTTTTAGTATATATAATCGTAGCATCAAACTCCAAGCCTTTAGCAACATATGATGGTAATATTACTAAGTTTTTATTAAATTCTTTTGTTGTAGCAGTTAAAACATTAATTTCTTTTTCACTATCTTTTAATAAATCATATATATAATTACTTTCCTCATCTGTTTTGGTAATTATTGCTATGGATTTACTACTTTGTTTAAGCTTTTCAATATCAGCAACTAACATTTCTTTCAAATTATTATCTTCAGTTTTGAAAATAACTGGAGTATTAGTTTTATGCCTAATAGCGGAAACATGATTAAGACCTAGTATCTTATTGGTATGTTCTATTATCTCTGGGCTGGACCTATATGTTTTACGTAACTCTAAATATTTGGCGTCATTAAATATACTATTTAATGTTTCTAACGATTCATATTTATAATATGGATTTACTGTTTGATTAACATCCCCTAAAATAGTAAAACCACTTCTTTTAAATATTTTACTTATAATGACATATTGAAGTTTGCTGTAATCTTGAGCTTCATCTATTACTACTTCTTTAATTTGACCTTGATAATCAAAACCAGTCAATACTCCCTTTAAGTAAACCAATAAACATGCATCTTCATATTTAACGCTTTTGTGAGCAACAGTATCTAATATTTCTTTTTCTGTTATTGTTCCATCATATTTTATTAAAAATTCTGAACTATTTAAGAAATCTTTATATATTTTTTTATAATCTTTTTTAATATTTAATAATTTATATAAATTAGATTCAATAGATTTTTGCTTTGATTTGTTAGAATTATAATATTTTCTACTATAATATTCAGCTATATAAGTAATTCTATCAAAAAGTAATAGCTTACTGTATCTATCATTAAATAGATCGTTTAATTCTTCTTTTGATATTTCAAAGTCGTGAGTTATATAATCATTAACAAATTTCGTTGAATTTGTAATTCTTCTAGCATATTTATCAATGCATTTTATCATATCATCGCTTTGCTTATATTTAACTAATTGTGGATTTTTTTCTTCATACTTATAATACCTTTCAACAAAGGAAGTAAAAGATTCTACTGTGTTAAATTCCGTTAATTGTGACTCTAAAAAGGTATGAAATGTTGTTTGCATTGTATTATCTTCACCTAATTCTGGTAAAACATTAGAAATATATTCCGAAAATACTTGGTTGGGTGAAAAAATTAGTACATTTTTAGAAGTTAAATTCTCAATTTTATATAATAGAAAAGCAATTCTATGAAGCGCTACCGACGTTTTACCACTACCTGCTATACCTTGAACTATCAATGTTTTATCTTCAACATTTCTAATAATTGCATTTTGCTCTTGTTGAATAGTATTAACAATGTTTTTCATTTTATCACTAGATTCTGTTGCTAATACTTCTTGTAATAAGTCATCATCGATATTTAGATTATTATCAAAAACTCTTTTTAGTTTTGCATTTTCGATCTTAAATTGTCTTTTGTTAGTAATAGTTCCTGTTATAATGCCTCCTGGAGCAACATATTTAGCTGGTCCTGTTTCATAATCATAAAATAATGAGCATATAGGTGCTCGCCAGTCATGAACTAAGTATTTATCATTTTCTTCATCTTCAACATGAGTTATACCGATGTATATTTTTTTTGAACTTTCATTATCATCAAATGTTATTGAACCAAAGTATGGATTGTTTTGGATTCTAAATAGTTTTTGTAAGTACTGACCTTTATTTAACATCATGGTTATTTCTAAATCATTGGTGGACATCATTGAACGCATTTCAGTGGGATCCATATCATGCCTTGCATCCCACATGAATTCTTTAAATTCTTGAACCTTTTCTTCTCGTTCATACAACTGTTGTCCTAATTCAGATATTTTTCCACGGACTACCTTTAAAGTATCACTTAAATATCTTTCTTCATGTAATAATTCTTCTTTTGGTAAATTCATTTTTCCCTCCTTTAAACGCCAAAAAACGAACCCTTACCAAAAGTAGGGGGTCGTTTATTTTATTTTTACAAGTTGACAAATACATCACGTAAAATTAACTATACAATACTTTTTTTGTTTTGTCTAGTCATTATTTTAAGGTATCACTAGATTTAGCATTTATTTCTAAATCACTAAATGCACCTTTTTTATATAAAAAATATCCTGCAGTTGCGATCATGGCTGCATTATCAGTACAATACTTTATAGGTGGGAAACTACAATCTATTTTATTTTCACTACATACTCTTGATAATTCGTCTCTTAAACCTTTGTTAGCAGCTACACCGCCTGCTAGTATTAAATGCTTTACATTATAATTTTTTAATGCTCTTAATGTTTTTTTAGTAATGATATCCACAACAACTTCTTGAAAAGATGTAGCCAAATCTTCTTTGTTAATTTTATTACCTCTTTGTTCCTCATTGTGAGATAAATTGATAACGGCGCTTTTTAGACCACTAAAACTAAAATTATAGCTATCATCATCTAATGGAATTGGTAAATTATAAGTATGTTTCCCTTTTGTAGCCATTTTATCAATTACTGGACCACCAGGGTAGCCCACACCTATTACTCTTGCTACTTTATCATAACATTCTCCCACAGCATCATCTAGTGTGCCACCTAATCTTTTAAAACTATATTCAGATTCCATATATATTAAATCTGTATGACCACCACTAATAACAAGTGCTATTAAAGGATATTCCATAGTTTTAACTAAATTATTAGCATAAATGTGACCTGCAATATGATGAACTGGTATCAATGGTTTCTTATGTAAAAAAGCTAATGTCTTTGCAGCTTCTAAACCTACAAGTAGTGAGCCAATTAAACCTGGGCCATATGTTACTGCTATAGCATCTATTTCATCAATACTCATATTAGCTTTAGTAAAACATTCTTCAATCACCATAGTTACATTCTTTAAATGTTCCCTACTAGCGATTTCAGGGACTACGCCACCAAAATTAGTATGGATATCGATCTGTGTTGCAATTACAGTTGCTATTTCATCAGTGCCATTTCTAACAATAGAGGCGCTTGTTTCATCACAACTGCTTTCAATTCCTAATATATAAATATCTTTCATTTACATCATCTCTTTTTCCATTAAAATACCATCACAATCACCATAGTATTTATTTCTAAGTGCTTTTTCTATAAATCCATATTTTTTATATAAACTAATTGCTTTTGTATTATCTTTTCTTACTTCTAACGTAATATTTAATACTTTATTTTTTTTAGCTTCAGCAATCATAAATTCTAGCATTAATGATCCGATTTTTTTTCTTCTATATTTTTCAAGTACGAATATATTATCTAATTCATATCTATCGTATATATCTTCATATTGGATAAACCCTACAACTTTTTTATCCACAGAATATGTGTATACTTTTACATAAGGATTAGACAAAAGTGTATTAATTAATTCGTTTTTCTGTTTGAACACCTCATTAAAAGTAATTTCTAATTCAGTTACACTGCTAATTTTGTCAACAGTTAACAATTCAAGCATTAAGTTTTTCCTCAGCTTCTGTTAATTTTAAATATAAAGCATCAACTGCATGTGGATTAATTTCTTCTTTGTTTTTGTATTTACCTACAATAGACAAGAAATCAGGGTCATACGGTAGAACATTATCTAAATCTTTAATATCATCATTGGTAATAAAAACATAACTACCTGGCAGATTAGTAACCGTAGCTTTTAAAGTTTCTAAACTAATATATTGATTTTTTAATATTTGATTGTTTTCTTTATCGTAAATACCTGCATAGACATATCCTCTTCTGGCATCAATTAAAGGTATAAAATAGTTATAGTTTCCTTTAGTTGATATTGCCATAGCTTCTAGGCTTGAAATAGTTGAAATTTTTGTCTTTAAACTCCATGCATATGTTTTAGCAATAGTAAGACCTACTCTAATTCCAGTAAACGAACCAGGACCATTAACAACAATTATCTTATCTATATCTTTTGGATCAGTACTAGTGACTGTAAAAAGATTATTAATTTCAGAAAGTGCTAGTGAAGATAAATCTTTTTGTAATTCAAGTTTTATTTCACCAATGCAAGTGTCGTTTTTTATAATAGCACAATATAAAAAACTAGATGAAGTATCTAGATAAAATATTTTCATAATATCGCCTCACAAATATCTTCGTATTGTTTACCATGAGGTACAAATATTAAAGTTCTAGAATCTTCATCTATAATTTTAAATTTAATATCTAATCTTTCTTCAGGTAAATAATCTTGAATAGTATCAGCCCATTCAATTATTACTATACCATTTTTATGAAAATAATCTTCAATTCCAAGTCCTTCAACATCACCATCAAGTCTATAAACATCCATATGGTATAGTGGCATTTCACCACTTGTATATTCTTTAATAATATTAAAAGTAGGAGATGTTACTGGTTCTTCAATTTCTAATGCTTGTGCGAATGCTTTAGAAAAAACAGTCTTACCACTACCTAAATCTCCATACAAGCAAATAACCATGTTTGGAAATTTTTCTGATTCTAAGTTTTGGGCGATTTCAACAGTTTCTGTTTCATTTCGCGTTGTAATTCTATAATCCATTTCACTTCACCATTATCATTATAGCAAAAAAAAAATATATTATTCAATATATTTCAATCTTTTTGTTTTTTTATTGTCAGTAGTTTGTCACAAAAAAAATCCACAATTATGTGGAAAAAAATACAAAAAAAAAATTATTGGCAACGTCCTATTTTAGCATTCACTATCGTCGGCACTTGAGGGCTTAACTTCTGTGTTCGGTATGGGAACAGGTGTACCACCTCAGTCATAATCACCAATAAAATATATGGGAAATAATTCCCTGAAAACTTAGATAATGTGATGACCTAATCAAATTAAACAAATATGATTAAATCCTCGATCTATTAGTACTGGTCAACTCAACATATCACTATGCTTCCATCTCCAGCCTATCAACCAGGTAGTCTTCCTGGGATCTTACTTTATACAAATGGGAAAACTCATCTTGAAGTTGGCTTCCCGCTTAGATGCTTTCAGCGGTTAT
>OIYG01002702.1_pt1 | contig 10898 bp, 10 predicted proteins | sample 1587861 | NCBI WGS metagenome assembly OIYG01 (sample SAMN03283272) | human gut metagenome | biome: human-associated habitat; material: feces | host: Homo sapiens | place: Peru | collected 2012 | reverse complement strand
GGCTGTTGAGGAATACGGCTTTCCCTACACCGGACTTTTCCGCGAAAAGGACGCGCAGCGGTTCGTAATCCTTGATGTTAAGGGGATAAAAGTCGGCCTCCTTTCCTATGCCGAATTCTATAATTCAAAAGATAAAGCCGTTAATTTGGTTGTTGAAAAATTAGAACAAGACGAAGAAAAAAGCTTCGACGCTTATATTTTCCTAGACGCTTCAAGAAGTATCGGGGAAAGATATCTTGAAAATATCAATAAATCAATCCACGAAAATGGCGCATATATTGGAACAATTGTTCCTGTGAATGAAAAAAATCAGTTCGCCAAAAAAATTAAAAACAATATTTTATCAGCATATTTAAAATATACAAACAGAACAAAATACATCGCTCGCTCAATGTTTAATCTTTCGTTTTTCGTTGATGGGGGAAATGTTGTTGTAACAAAAGATGTTATTGAAAAATTGGGCTATGTTGGCTTAGAAAACAAAACAAGCCAGCTTGAATATTCGCTAGAATTAGTAACAAATGATATTAAAACGTTCTATTGCCCTTATATAATAAGCGCTGTAGATATTAAAAACTATGATTTTTCATCAGTTTCAATTAAAGATAAAGTTAATCTTTTCATACATTATTTTCCGCAATTAATTTTCAAATCAAACGCTTTTAGAGAATTTATCCTATTCTTATTAAGACCAAATTCTCTGTTTGTTTTGTTGGGTTTAATTTTGGTTTTATATTTATCGTTCTATAAACCAAACCACATAGCTTACGGAATGGTAACTTTATTAACTTTGTTTTTGGTGATTAATTTTGCTATTTCAATTAACGTTTCAAGAATGACATTTAAAGAAATCTTGTGGCTTGGATTGTATCCTGTTTGCTTATTTTGGCAAAAATTAAAAATATTTATCAACAATCTTACAATGAATTCAATCAGAAATAGCTACTATGAAGAAGAAAACGTTAATTCTGCTACGATTAGCACAGTTGTGAACAATGGCAAAAAAGATTTTGTTTCTAAATTGGATTTGGTTTCGGAAGATGGAATGAAAAAAGTTATCTTTAGAGAAGGAAACAAGTTTGTAACTTCTTCTTCTTGCCTTAGAATGTATGACGCTTTGGCAGATATGATATATAAACTTAAAAACAAGGGAATAACTCTCAAAACTTGCCAAAATTGTCAGAATTTTATTACAACTCCAAATGGAACTTTGGATTGTTTGCACGGCAAATGCAAAATTTCAGATAGCGAAATATTGATATGGAATGGTTGCCAGTATTTTTATTTGAAACCTGAAGATAATAATCCTATGAATCTTGATTAAAAATTTTGCCAAGCATATATAATGAACCGCAAAAAATCTTTAATTCATCATCTTTTTGATACTTTAATATCTCAAAAGGGTTAATAGCATTTATTGCGCCATATTTTTTATCTAATTCTTCAAATTTAAGAGCATTTGGATAGTTAAATTCATAAAAATATAGCTTATCTTCAGGACGAATTAAAATATCCAACATTGTTTTATAGTCTTTATTTTTCAAACATCCAAACAAAAATATCTTCTTTTTATCTTTAAAATTTTTATCCAAAAAATCTCTTAAAGCCTTAATACCAGAGGGGTTATGCGCCCCATCTATCAATATATTTTTGTTTTTATCATATTCAAGCCTGAATTTCCAATTAACATCATTCAGGGCTTTTTTAATCGTTTCTTCTTTAATATCAAGCCCGATATTTTTAACTATAGCAAGGGCAAGAGCCGTATTTTCTTTTTGGTGTTCTCCAAGCAGATTTAAGTTGTAATGAACATCATTTTTATCAACTTCAATCACTTTAGAATTATTTAATTCAGCTACTTTTTTAATAACTTCAAGCCCTTTATTGTCTTTTGAAATAACAATTGGAACATCTTTCTTAATTATTCCTGCTTTTTGCAAAGCAATCTTGCCTATAGTGTCGCCAAGGCGCTCAGTGTGGTCAAGGTCGATAGTTGTAATTGCGGTTATTATTGGATTAACGACATTCGTAGCGTCATATTTTCCGCCCAAACCAACTTCCAAAATAACATAATCGACTTTTTGGATATAAAAATAATGCAGCGCAACGGCAGTTATAAGTTCAAATTCCGACAATTCTATGTTGTTATTTTTGGCAAAATTATCAATATCATTAACCAAGCGGTCAAAAATTTCTTCTTTAATATCAACATTGTTGATTTTTATTCTTTCGCAATACGAAAACAGGTGTGGGGAAGTGAAAAGCCCGATTTTTTTATCCGTGTTTTTAAAGTGTTCAATTAAAATTTGATTAACGGTTTTGCAAGTCGAACCTTTGCCGTTTGTGCCTGCAACGTGGATAATTTTATAGTTTTTTTGAGGATTATCCAACAAAGCCAAAACAAGTTTAATTCTTTGCAATCCAAGGTTAATATGGAATTTATTATGACTTGTTAAAATTTCTTTAGCGGTTTTCATATTGCTTTATTTATTTGTTCTACAATCAATTTGCTTGCGTTTGGTTTTGCTAATTTTTCTGCGTTTTGTGCAAAAGTGCTCAATTTTTCTTTGTCATTAATTAAATTATTCAGTGCATTAAACAAACTTTCCCTGTTACAATCTTTATCTTCTAGCATAATTGCAACATTAGAATTAACAAGGTATTGAGCGTTTTTCTTTTGGTGGTCTTGGCTTGCATAAGGATATGGAATTAAGATAGAGGGCAATCTTGAAGCGCAAATTTCTGATAAAGAAAGCGAACCTGCTCTTGAAATAACCACGTTACTAGCCAATAAAACAAGATACATTCTATCAAAATATGGTTGCAAAATAAGATTATCGGGCAATTCCTTAAATTCATCCAATATTTTTTGAACAACATCATCAAAATTTTTCTTTCCTGTTTGCCAAATTATTTTAATATTCGGATTATTGTGATATTCTTTTAAAATCGTGAAAGATGAGTCATTGATTGTTTTTGCGCCAAGCGAACCGCCCATAATCAAAATTACAAATTCATCTTTCAAGGATAATTCTTTTCTTGCTTCTTGTTTTGAAATGGTTGAAAACTCGGCTCTGATTGGGTTTCCGTTTAAAAAAATGTTTTTATTTTTAATATATTTTTTTGCTTCTTCAAAAGCAATAGAAACGCTTTTTGCGCCACTTGCAAAAGCTCTTGTTACAATCCCTGGTTGAATATCAGATTCGTGTAGAACATAAGGAATATTCAACAATCTTGCGCAAATTAAAATAGGGGCGCAAACATAACCGCCCGTTGCAAAAACAACGCTTGGTTTATATTTCATAACGTATTGAAGAGCCTTGAAGCTTGCCATAATTATCTGAAAAGCCCAAGACAAAAGCGCAAAGCCGATTTTTCTAGGCATTCCTTTGGAATTATAACTCAAGAAATTGTAGCCGTTTTTTGTTGCAATTTCGTATTCTAAGTTATTTTTGTTTCCAAGATAATATATTTCTTCTTTTTTAACTCCGCTATTTAATAATTCGTTTACTATAGCAACGGCGGGATAAATATGTCCACCTGTTCCTCCGCCTGTTACAAAGTATGTTTTAGACATAATGTACAATCCTTTGAACTCTTTTTTGTGAAATATTAATTAAAACACCAATCATACACATTGAAACGAATAAGCTTGAACCGCCATAGCTGATAAACGGAAGCGGAATACCTGTTGCAGGAACGAAGGAGCTAGCTACAGACATGTTTGTGAAAGCTTGAAAACAGATAGAAAAAGTTATTCCGACTGCTAAAATTTTTCCAAACATATCAGGACATTTTTTAGCTATGATAAAGCCTCTGTGTAAAAATACTCCAAACAAGCAAACTAGGAAAAAACATCCTAAAAAGCCAAATTCTTCCCCTATGACGGCAAAAATAAAGTCCGTATGCCCCTCGGGAAGCCAAGAAAGCTTTTGTTTAGAATTTCCATAGCCAACTCCCAAAAGTCCGCCTGAAGAAAAAGCTACCATAGATTGAATTATGTTATATCCTGCGCCAAGTGCATCTGAAAAAGGATTCCACCAAACTTTTATACGTTGTAATTGATAATCACGAATAGTTGCCGCAACTGCCGCAACACCGCCGCCAAGCGCCCAAGCGATTATTTTTGTTGCGCCGCCTGAAACGTAATACATTGCAACTGAAGTAACCAAAAGCAAGATTATCATTGAAAGATTGGGTTGTTTATAAATCAATAAAAGCATTGCGCCTAATAGAAAATAAAAAGGATATTTCTTTGAATCAACTATTGCGCAATTTTTTGAAAATAATGTTGCAAAATACAATACTAAGGCAGGTTTTGCAAATTCAGAGGGCTGAAATTGCAATGGTCCGATGACAAGCCATCTTTTTGCTTCGTTAACCGTTACCCCTAAGGGCGAAAATTGAACAAGAGCAAGCATAATCAACACAAAAACAGATACAAAACCTGCCCAAGGTTTAAGTCTTCTATAATCAAAACCTGCGAAGAAAAAAGCGCCTGCAACTCCTGCAATAAGCCAAATAATTTGTTTTAAAGTAAAGCTAAAAGGATTATCCCCAAGAGCAATAGCCTTTGGGGCAGAAGCTGAAAACACCGCCATAATGCCAAAAACGATGATAAATACTGATACTATAATTAAAATATTATCAGCGGGCGTTTTTGTGTAGGTCATATTTGTATAAGTATTAGTATTATTATTTTTTTGATAATACATAGTTTTTAAAGGCTTCTCCTCTTTTTTCGTAGCTTTCAAACATATCAAAACTTGCACAAGCAGGTGATAATAAAACTACGTCTGCTCTATCCAAACTTGCGATATCAATTGCTTCTTCAAGAGTTTTAGAACAAACAATATTAAAATATCCGTTTTTAGATAATTCATCCCTGAAGCGTTTCGTTGCTTCGCCAATTAAAATTACTTTAGAAATTTTTTCCTTAACGGCTTTAATGAAATCATCCAAAGAAGTCAATTTATCTCTTCCGCCTGCGATTAAGACAACTTTTTTGTCTTTAAAAGAATTAATCGCAACAATGCTTGCTTCGGGGTTTGTTCCTTTTGAATCGTTGTAATAGTCAGTTCCCTCGATTGTTCTTACAAATTCCAATCTATGTTCAATTGCTTTAAACTCTTTTAGAGCTTCAACGATTGTTTTAATATCGATTTTTGAAATAATTGCGCAAAGTATAGCGCACATTGCATTTTGAACATTATGAGGACCAACGATATTAAGCTCGTTAATATCAATTATTTCTTCATTATTGAAAATAATCTTATTATTTTCAAGATAAATACAATTTTCAACATCCTGTTTTGTTAAAGAAAAATAGTATGTTTGAGCTTTAATTTCGCTGCCTAATTTCTTAGTATAATTATCGTCATAATTTAAAATTGCAAAATTATGCTCGTCCATATTTCTAAACATTTTAGCTTTTGCTTCAAAATAGTTTTCAATGCTCTTGTGCCAAGTAATATGGTCGGGCGTAAGGTTTGTAAATACTCCAATCAAAGGGGCAAAAGTGTTTGAATAGTTAAGTTGATAAGAACTTGCTTCAACAACAAAATAATCAACCTTTTCATCCAAAAATTCTATCGGGCTAATTCCAATATTTCCGCAATATGGAGCTAAATATTTTTTAGATAGGATAAATGAAGTTAGGGCGGTTGTTGTTGTTTTGCCGTTTGTTCCCGTGATTGCTATCATTTTATTTTTTGCTAAGAACGAGCAAAATTCTATATCAGAATAATATGGAATATTTTTTTCTTTTAATCTTTCTAAAACCGGCGCTTCGGGCGGAATAGAGGGCGATAATAAACAGAACAGAGAACCATCTAAAAATTCGTCGCTATGACCGTTAAATTCAATATTTATACCGCTTTTAGCTAAATCTTCATAGATTTTTTGATTTTTTTCTTTTAATTCGTTGCTTTCAGACAAATACACGTCCATCCCGTGGTTTTTAAAGTATTTAGCCGCCGCTATACCTGTTTTTGAAAAACCTAAAACTAATATTTTTTTATTTTTTAAATCGTTAATATTCATAAAATCTATGCCCCGAAGTAATAATTATAATAAACCAAAACAGTAACTACACAAGAAACTAGTGTAATTAAGCTAAAAACAGTAACAATTTTGTTTTCAGACCAGCCTGAAAGTTCAAAATGATGATGAATAGGACTCATCTTGAACACCCTTTTTCCTGTCAATTTATAGCTTGTAACCTGAATCATAACAGATAATGTTTCGCAAATAAAAACAATAGCAATAGGAATTAGCCAAAGTTCAAATTTTCCCATAATAGCAATGGTTGCAAGAAGTCCGCCAAGAGCAAGCGAGCCTGTATCTCCCATAAAGATTTTTGCAGGTTTTTTGTTGAAATATAAAAAACCAAGGCAAGAACAGCAAGTTGCAAAAGAAATTATTGCTAAATCTATGTTATTGTTTAAAAAACAAATTATTGTACAAGCTAAAAATGCGATAACGCTGGAGCTTCCAGCGAGTCCATCCAATCCGTCCGTTAAATTTGTAGCGTTTGACGCTCCAACCATCATAAACACAACAAAAATAGGATAAAACCAGCCCAAATCAAAGCTGAAATTTAAAAAGCTTACTTCCGTTTGATTTGAAAAGATAATATAAAAAGCAGGCAACATTGCAACGGCAATCTGTAACATTAACTTAGCTCGAGCTGAAAGTCCAAGATTTTGTTGAGCTTTGATTTTTTTGATATCGTCTTCAAAACCTGTAAAAGTATAGAAAATCAAAGTCATAATAACGATAATTGCCCTTGTAGTGGTCTTTTGAGCCATAAAAAGAGCAATAATCGAAGCTATTATTATTGAAATAACAATAAAAACTCCGCCTGTAGTCGGTGTTTTTTCTTTATATGCGTGCATTGAAGCAACTTCTTCTCTTAAATATTGAGAATAAGCTTTTTTCTTCATAAAATCAATATAAGGAACTCCTAATAAAAGGCTCATTATTATTGCAATAAGCCCTGCTGTGCTAATCATTATCATATTCTTTTACCATTTCTATAATTTGTTCAAATTTCATAGAGCGAGAAGCTTTTAATAATATAGTCGTGTTTTCTTTGATGTTTTCAACTATATATTTTGCGCATTCTTCATTTGTTTCAAACTCAACGCTTTCAAGAGTTGTGTTTCTAGCTATGTGGCGAGCTAACATTCCAACGGTTAAAAGTTTAACATCAGAATAGTTAGACAAAAATTCGCCAACTTCTTTGTGATATTTAATTTCATCTTTTCCAAGTTCGCCCATATCGCCCAATACAAGGACAATCGGCTTAGGATAAACTGATAAAAATGTTTTTAAAACAGCATTCATAGACTCTGGATTAGCGTTGTAGCTATCGTTTATGAAAGTTAAGTTTTTAATAACTGTTTTTTCCCAGCGTTTTTCAATCGGTTTATAATTCAAAAGCCCTTGTTTAATGTTTTTTGGGCTAACTCCGTTGTTGAGCGCCGCTTCTATAACCAAAAGTGCGTTAGAAACATTGTATTCGCCTGTTTGAGTGATTTCATAGCTTTCGCCTTTGTAATCAAAAGTTGTTGAATTTAGCTTGATATCAATGTTTTTAGCTTCTTTTATGTTAGTAAAGATTTTTTTGCCGTCATATTTTAAATTTTCTTTAATTTGAGGACAATCAACACCGATAAAAAGCCCGTCAGGCTTAAGATTTGATGCTATTTCACATTTTGCAAGTGCAATATTTTTTAGGGTTCCTAATCTTTCAACGTGCGCTGAACCAATGTTTGAAATGATTGCTATATCAGGGTTTGAGTATTTTGATAATAGTTCAATTTCGCCTAAATTTCTCATGCCCATTTCAACAACCAAAACCTCGGTATCAAGCGGCATAGAAAACATTGTTTGGCACAAACCTATCTCGTTGTTGTGGTTTAGGATGGTTTTATGGGTTTTATATTGAGTTGAAAAAACGCTATACAACATTTCTTTTGTTGTTGTTTTTCCGCAAGAACCCGTTATAGCAATAACTTTCGGGTTGATTTTGTTTCTTATGTAATTTGCTAATTCAAGATATGCGATTAGAGAATTTTTAACATAAATTACAAAATCTGCGTCTTTATTGATTTTGAACTTATCTTGAGTAAAATATCCTCTTGCGCCTTGTTGAATTGCTTTATCTATAAAATTGTGACCGTCGAAGTTTTCACCCCTTAAAGGCAAGTAGCAATCGCCTTTTTCAAGTTTTCTTGTATCTGTTGATATATTAAAAAGTGTGGATTGGTCTATATTTTCTTTTTCAAATAGAACTTCTAAGTCCAAACATTCCTTAATTTCACTTAAACTGAACTGCAAAATTTTCTCCTAGCTTAAACTTTGTATAAGATAATTCTATATCGAAAATTCTATATCAACAAGTTAAATTTTCTATTTGATTTTAAACGCTACTGTTGCAACTGCTGTCACTTTTTTGTCTATTGTTGAAGTGTCGCTTATTCCGTTGTCTGATACATCTGTTGAATCAACAGGAGTGATTTGATATACGCCCATTCTAACACTTTGAATTCTGCCAACTCTGTTGTGTGTTGGTTTTAACATTGAAGTTGCTCTGTTTTTTGCGTCTGTTGAAGCTTTTTCAAGAAGTTTAACTTTTAAATCTCCCAATTTAGAATAGCTATAATTTGCAGGATAAACATTCATATCAACCCCTTCGTTTACAAGAGAAGAGATGTCTGTTGAAATTTCTTTAATTAATTCAACGTTGTTTGATTGAATTTTAACGTTTTGGCTTAAATGATAAGATTCTATTTCGCTTGTTTCAATTCCGTTTGCGTTTTTTTTGAAATTTGAATAGCCGTTTATTGTTTTTGCTTCAATAGAAGTTATTTTTTTCTTTTCTAAATAGTTTTTAACAATTCCTAAATCTTTTTGAAGTTCTTTATAGCCTTGAGCTTTTGTTGGTGCATTAGTTACAATTTCAAATTCTAAAACACCTGAATCTGATTTAACAATTTCATAGGCTGAACCTGTTACAGTAATTACATTTTGAGATAAAGATTTTGATACGATTTTGACTGAAAATAATATAGCAACGGCAAGAATAACCCCAACGGTTACTATTTGTAATTCTTTAATTTTTTCTAAAAAATTTTCCATAATCTTTATCCTTTTTTTAAGCTGATTTTCTAAATTATTATAACCTAAACTTGCATATTTTTAAACTCTTGATAAGTATTAATAAATTGATTTCTAAGCTGCATTGCCATTTGCATAGCAAGTTTTGATTTTTCTGCTGAAATCATAACTTGGTGAATGCTTATTTCGCCGCCTGAAGCAAATGTTTCAATATCGTCTTGAGCTTGTTTTTGAACAGTGTTTAAGTCTGATATCCCGTCTTTTATGCTATTACCGATATCAGAAGCCATTTTAGCAGTTGGAGAAGCATTAGTGTTATCAATCTTTTGAGCATTAATGCTATCCATCCCGACAAAACCTTGAACCATTGGGTTTGTCGCTTGTTCTTGAGGAGATATTGAATTAAATACCTCATCAAAATTAGATAGGTTGTTTAAGTTTTCGTTTGCTTGTTGAGTCGCATTATTTACTACTTTATTAAATTCCGTTATGGAATTGTCGAAACTGGACATGTTGAAATTTGTATTTATATTAAAGCTCATAATTCTATCCTTTTACTTCGCACAGCTAATTAAATGTTTAGTGCCGCCTGAATCATCGTCTTACTCGTCTGAGCAAGCGTAACATTTGCTTCATAAGCTCTTGAAGCATTTACCATATTAACCATCTCTTCAACGACATTAACATTTGGCATTTCAAGATAACCGTTTTCATCAGCGTCAGGGTGAGATGGGTCATAAACAATTTTTGTCGGGTTAATTGATTCTGTAATTGAATCAACCATAACACCCTTAGCGATTGAATCATTACCCATTGAAACGCCTCCTCTTAAATATGGCGCTTCAGGCGGTTCAAAACCAACGCTAACGTTGCCGTTTGGAAAACCAACTCCTTTTTTCATTGCTATTTCTTTGAAGTTTACTTCTTTCTTCTTATAAACTTCCTTTTCGCCTCTTTCATTACGAGTTGTGTTAACGTTTGCAATGTTAGATGAAATTGTATCCATTTTTATTCTTTGAGCATTCATCCCTGTTGCTGCAATGTCAAAAACTCCAAAGCTCATAATTCTATCCTCCCAAAATTAAACCTTATTGATTAGCCCCTCTTATAACCTCGCCTAAATCAGTATATGAAGAGGCTAATAGTTTTGATAAAGCTTGATATTTCATCCCTGTTTTAGCTTCATCCATCATTTCAGCTTCTAAATTCACATTGTTCCCATCAGACGATAACGCATCAGACGGGTCAGTTTGAACATCTATAAAAAATCCCTCGTTTGTTTGACTGTTTAAAAATGAAATTTGTTCAGGCGTTTGAGTTAACGCCTTAGGATTTTTCATAAATTTAACCGAATTATCCAGTTTCATTTGCTCTTTAGCGTTTTCTCTTTCGATAACTTCTCTTAAACTGCCTTCAAAAGAAACTTCTTTTCTTTGATAATTTGGAGTAAGAGCGTTAACTGTGTTGGCTGAAATTGCCTTAGAGCGCTCATATAAGCCATCAAGTGCCATGGCTGCAATGTCTTTTGTTCTATTGTTAATTAAATCCATAATTCTACCCCAAGTTTTGTGAAAGAGGAATTGTAAGAGAGAAGATTGTTTCTTTTTTGTCGCTTTTTTCAAGTTTTAATGTTCCGAATTGCGAACCGATAAATCTCTTACAAACTGAAAGACCAACTCCCCATCCATCTTTTTTCGTTGTGTAACCTGTATCGAAAATCTTCTTTTGATTTTCAAGTTTAATCATTTCTCCGTGATTTGTAAATGATATTTTAA
>OIYG01002701.1_pt1 | contig 10899 bp, 8 predicted proteins | sample 1587861 | NCBI WGS metagenome assembly OIYG01 (sample SAMN03283272) | human gut metagenome | biome: human-associated habitat; material: feces | host: Homo sapiens | place: Peru | collected 2012 | reverse complement strand
TGTCCAGAAGCAGCTTTCCGTTTACGATTCTTGCGCGGTCAGTCTTGAACCCCTGCCTCGGTGCCTTCTTTGACTTGAACTTCGGCTTTCCCCAGTCCGTCTGTGCCTTGTCGAAGAAGTTCCTGAATGCCTTGTTCAAATCGCTGACTGAAAGCTGCAGGACTCTTGCGGATAACGCATACTGCCAGTCCTGCTTTTCAGCTACAAGTTCATTTCTTACCTTATACTCACTCGGTCTTGACTTTTTATCATCAGGAATCAGTGACTGTTCGTACATGTCATTCCAAAGCGCCAGTGCTTCGTTCCAGCAGTATCTGCGGTAATCGCACAGTTCATTCAGGACCTGCTTCATTTCTGCATCAGGATACAGGCGGACTTTCTGAACCCTGATTGCCGTTTTCTTCGAGTTCGGCATTGAAATAATATTCACCTCACATTTTGTCTTTCTGTTGAATATTAAATCGTATTTGGCTATATTTGTGTATATTTTCAGCTACAGCTTATTTCCTCCCGTTTATCCGGATATGTCACGGACAAAGGACGCAAAACCTTGCAGACTTTTCTCTACACTCCGCGCATCAATCCGTTGACCCGTCTGTCAACCATCATGACCGCTGGCAGGACAATCATGGGCAGGGTCAAAAGAAGCAGCCCGACCGGACCGATACTGGAAAATGCAGGGCTGAAGACCGACGACAGCGGTGCGATTGCCCCGAACAGCGAAAAGACGACTCCGTATGTAACGCCAAGCATTTTGGCTTCGGTCTTCTTCTGCACGATTGTCACGAAAATCGTTCCCGTCATGTAGTTTGCAATGCCATAGACAATCCACGAAACCACAAGCAGAGCCAGCAGAACATTCTGATTCGTCAAAAAGACTGCGCCGAGTGGAAAGAGGGCAATGCCGACGCCCTGCAGGACGAGCCACTGTGCATAGCCATGCAGGTGCTTTGAAGCATCCCTGACTACATGGCTGAACAGAAACCCGCTCACACCGGCAGTGATTCCGATTGTCATTTCCTGAATGGAATATGCCGCCTTGAAGTCCGGCAGCCTCCTTGCCAGATACATTGGCGTGAGATACCAGTACAGCCAGAAGCTGACGTTGATCAGCGTCGCATACGGCAGAAGAACCCTGATGACTTCCAGGTGAACGACCTGTCTCAGGGAATCGAGCATGGATTCATCAGTTTCGGTTTCCTCACGACTGACCGAATCCGACGGTATTCTGAGCATCATGACGCATGACGCAGCCATGATGACCAGGATGATGCCGTATGAGACAAGGGCGCTCTTCAGGAGGACGAGCACGCCGGAAAGAGCTGAACCTAAAATCGTCGCAAGCTGCTGAACCATGTTGAGACTGGCGTTGTTTCTTATGAGCTCGTCGTCATCTTCGGAAAAAGCGGGGGCTATCGTCTCGATTGCAGGAAGATAAAATGAAGTGACGAAGCTCAGCACACAACCGACCGCAACGGAAACGGCAGTGAAACTGACTGACATCTTCTGCATCAAGATAAGAACAAGCAAGGCAACCATCCTTGCCACGCTGCCGATTCTTATCAGATTTATCCGCGGAAACCGGTCGGACATCCGACCGCCAAACGACGCCAGGACTATCTCGACAAATCCCGCGCATCCGAACAGGGCGACTGCACTCTGGCTGTGAACGACGTTTGCAAGATACCAGATTGTATATATGTTGAATGCAGACAAGGCCACATTGCTCAGCAGGTCGTTTATCACGATACGTTTGAAATGAGTCATATAAAAGGCACTCCCTTATATTTTTCCCTAAGTCTCTTGGAATATTCACTGTTGAATCCTGCAAGATAGAATGGTACGAACTGATTTGAAACCAATGGTTGAAACTCACTGGATATAACTCTCAGAGTATACCCAATTCCATCATTATTTACCGGAATATATTAAAAGGAATGCTTATTAAACACAGCTTCCTCATTAAAATTACCCAGTGAATCCATGGTGACAGTTCCTGTATATGTCCTATTCAATTTTGCAACAACATCTTCGTATAATTCATTATCATATTTGTAATCATAATGAGTCAACTCATACCATGATACTCCCCTGAATGAATTTATGGCTTCATTCCAAGAATGCTCCCATGATTTGTTGACAGACACATTGCATCCGAAACCCATGTATATTCTATTCGATTTTTTAAAACAAATAACAGTCATACAAACATAGCTATTATACAAGGAGAAATTATCAATCAAGAAACTTCCTACAAATATATCCTTATCATCTACATATTTTCTCAATACATTTCCATTATCTATTAAGTATATGTTGCACTCTGAAAACCACCATTTCATCTTTACATGGTTTTCTACAATCTCAGATGTTGCCTTAATCAACGCACGACGTATACTATTAGAATGAGCATAACCATTAGAATTAGACCAATGAATACTCTTCCTGTCACTTACATCCCAAAAGTCATGAAATACAGCTGCTTCTTCAGGAACTAAAACAAATGATTCCTTTTTTGATTCTTCCATGTTCAATATATTTTCAGCGCAATAAGCTTTTACAAAAGTTGTACATTTCAAGTCATACCATGATGTGTCCAACATTTTCTCGCATGGTTCATTAAAAAAAGAAAAAATCGGCATTGAATAATGATCTTCACATGTAATTATTGAATGATTTCTTTCATATAACAACATATGTTTTTCTTCAAAAAACTCACATAGCATTCCGTCATACGCATCATTGATTTCCTCCTTAGTACATGCAGGCCTAAAAGAGGTTGAATACGGACTCTTTACTGTATATCCATAATTAATTCCAAAATTTGGCAGTAATTGGTATTTCAGCAAATGCATTCTCCTTTCCAAAAAATAAAGAGGAGAACTCTAAACAAGAGTAACCCCTCTCAATTGTCATTTAGTTAAAGGAGAAAGTTTATTGGAAATACTGTATTCCTTAAGCAAGAAAAGCACGTCTGAAATTCCTTGCACAGCTTGCTCTGTAATAGTTGTTATGCAATTATTCCTTATATAGACATTCAAATTTCCTGCAGATAATTCATGATAGGCGTTATCGTTACCATATTCAGACGCCAACGATGAAATTAATTCGCTTTGAGACATAAGCAAATTTTTCATCTTATCAAAATAATGAAACTCATCGTCATCATTATTATTTAATTCTTTTAATTTCAATTCAATAGACTTAATCCTAGCACATGCAAAATTAACACAAACAATTGCCCTATTAAATTCATCAATACTTTCATCCAAGCAACTATCCAATTCAGAAAAATTCTTACCCATTTTTTCCTTCATCATCAATTGCTCTATTTCGGCATTAGCAGACGAAAAACACTTAATATAGTTAAATACATTTCCAACAACTTCTGCATAAGACAACCTAAGATTTTCAGATACAGAGTCTGGCATAACAATATGTCCTCTGCCAGGTCGACAATTAATTCCGCCCATATAAAACACTCCTAATACAAATTATATAAAAATTGTGATAGTAGCCGGCTATGACTATGTTATACATCAATTAAAAAATAAAGTCAAGCCATAATGTTATTTTAATTTTTCTTTCGTGCTGCATTTAAAATTATTAAATCCCATCTTTGCCAAAATAATCTCCCAAATCACAGTAATCACTGAATCTTCGGTCCGAAATCAGGTATGTTCGGTCAACGCATCCCTCGACGAAGCGCTCGTCATGGGAAATGACAACGACTGCCGCTTCGCTGTTCCTGATGAATTCAGTCAGGGCTCTTACCCCGTCATAGTCAAGATAGTTCGTCGGCTCGTCAAGCAGCAGGACGTCAAACGGCGACACAAGTTCAAGTACAAGCTGGGCCTTGAGAAGCTGTCCTCCGCTCAGTTCGTCCGGAGTGCGGGAAAGAAGGTCCGCATGAAGTCCCAGGGCTCCTGCGACATCAAGGACAACCTGTTCCGGCATCCCGGAAGCCTTCATGAGCTGTGACAGAAGATTTTCACCTTCTTCCCAGACATCTTGAATCTCCTGTCTGAAGCGGCTGACCCTGCAGGATCTTTTCTCAAGTCTTCCCTCGATTTCACCCAGCAGAGTCGACTTGCCGCTGCCGTTCCTGCCTAGCAGACCAACCGTTTCTCCTGATCTGATCCGAAACGAGAACGAATTGTCAATCAGCCGGATGCCATGGCCTGACAGTCCGTCAAAGTCAAGATTTATCCTGACTTTTTGCGGTTTCTGATATGTCGTCAGAAGCTTGAGCCCCATCTTCTCATAGGGTTTGGCATTCTTCGGCCCTTCGTCCAGACTTTTCTGCATGCGTCTGGCATTGGCCGAAAGTCTTCTCTGAACCTTGTCGTAATTTCCAAGAAGCGACCTGGCCTTTGCCTCCGAGTTGGAAACACCGCCGGCCTTCCTGGACTTTGCGGCCTTCTCCTTCATCTTCTGAGCCACGCGTTTCTGCCTTCTTCGCTGCTTTTGCTCAACCTCGTACAGCTGATACTGATTGTTCCGGTTCCTTTCCCTCATCTGCCGGAATTCCTCAAAATTACCGTCATAAAGGTCGATGTGCCGGTCTTCAATCATCAGCACGCAGTCAACCGCCTTTTCAAGAAAGGCAATGTCATGACTGATGATGACGGCAATTCCCCGAAAGCCCCCGATCATCCCGGTCAGCTTCCTGATGCCTTCCGCGTCAAGATTTGACGTCGGTTCATCCAGCAGCAGGATGTCCGGTCTCTTCGCAAATGCACGGCTGATTCGCTGCATCTGACCTTGTCCAGGACTGACCACTTCCATACCGGCCGGAAACTGACTGACCATTTCGGCATGTCCGTCATATCTGACCATTCCTGCATCAGGTTTCAAGATTCCGGTAATCAGCCTGAGCAGTGTGGTCTTTCCCGTGCCGTTGTCACCGACAAGCGCCACGTGCCTCCCGTTTCCTATGCGGAAGCTGCATTTTGAAAAAAGCGGATTGTCTCCGTAGCTGAATGCAAGATCATTAACTGCTAGCAAGATTTATCCCCCCTAATTAGAAAATTTTAATGTTAATCCAATAGTAGTGCCAATGCCCGCAGAAGTCAAGAAAACGGCCCACGCAAGTTACGCACCGGACCGATTCAGATGTTGTTTCCCTGCGCTGACGTACTGATTGATAACAGCGGACTTGTTGCCGGCATGACCGAAGTGCTCACAACCATGCCATGAGAAGACCTGTGAAAACAGGGAAACCGTCATGAGGATGGTTGAGGAACAGGAGAACATGCGTGTTCCGGAAGAGCTCGTTCCGTATTGTCCGGCATGCGGGGAGCCGATGTCAATTAATCTGCGCTGTGACGACACGTTCGTTGAGGATGGCAGCTGGCATGAGGCTTCCTTGAGGTATGCAGAGTTCATCAGGAGAACTTCAGGGAAGAAGGTTCTGTTTCTGGAACTTGGCGTCGGGATGAACACCCCCGTCATCATCAAGTATCCGTTCTGGAGAATGACCGCCGAAAATTCTGATGCGTTTTACTTGAGCATTAATCTTGAGAATTCCCTTTGTCCTGATGAAATCAGGAATCGGGCGCTTTGTATCAGGGCAGACGTCAGTTCGTTGATTTGAAATCGTGCATGGATGGCAGGAAGGAAAGTCAGCTTATAATCAATGGTGTCGGAGATGAGATCCGGCACCATTTTTCCGTGGTATAATCTTGGTATGATATCAGAAGGGAAGTGGAGCCATGAGCGTGACGGTGGAGGATCTGATGAGGCTGCCATCGCTGAGGCAGGCGAAGGTGATCGGCGGATCAGGCGGGATGAGAAGGGTCGTGTCGTCAATCTCGGTGCTGGAGTCGACGAAGCCGGAGATTCTGGTCAACGAGCTGTTTCCGGACGCAAGGAGCGGATACTCCGGCGGCGAACTCGTCATAACCGGTTTCATCAACTGCACGGATGACGTGGAAATGCAGTGCGAGAACGTCAGGCGGCTGATTGAAGGCGGCGAGGTGGGGTTGGTGCTGTACTACGTCGGCGTGTATCTTCCGCGGGTTGACCAGCGGCTCATCGACATGGCGGATGAGAATGACTTCGTGCTCATCTGCATGCCGGAGGGGAAGAGTAATCTGCGGTACGGCGAGCTGATCACGGACGTCACCGAGTGCATCTATCAGGACAAGAGCAGCGCATCGCTTGTTTCGGACATACTGGACAGGATGTCGTCTGCGCCGCGCAGTCAGCAGACGGTGGCGACGGCGCTGCGGATGCTGTGCATGGAGCTTGGGTGTTCCATTGTGCTTGGCAGCATGGACGGCGTGCTGCTGGAGCTGGCCACGTGGCCGAGCGAGCTGGAGGATACGGTGAGGAAGGGGCTTGAGCCGTACTTGCCGTTTCCGTTTGAAAGAGGGAGTGTGCGCTGCAATTTCATGCCGGACGCCGTGGCGTACTGTCAGACAATCAGGTCCGATTCGTGCGAGAGGTATCAGCTAGCTCTGGTCAGGGTCGGGATGCCGCTTGAGAAGGGCCAGCTGGAACAGGCAGCTGATACGTTGCGCATCTGCATCAACATCTGGGGCAGACAGAGCGGAACCGACGCGGTGAACGAGCTGGTGCGTGCCATTCTGCAGGACGAGCCGCTCCGGATGAGGCGGCTGGCGGGCATCTTCCATATCGACATTGCGTCGATTCATGAGCTGTGGCTGTTCTGCGGCACGGATGCGGGCAAGGTCAAGAAGCATATGAAGGAGTACTGTGAACTCATGAGACAGTATGCGGACACGGTTTTCGGCGCCGTCTTCGAGGGCATGCCGGTCATGTGTCTGAGCACGCCGCATTCCCTGCGCGAGACGGAGAAGGTGACGATGGGGATGATTGCCGACATGCGCGCGGTCTGGCCCGACGCCGTGATTGTGCGGTGCTGCGGCCTGAACAACACGACTGACTGCCGCAGAGCTTATCTGACGGTGCTTGATGCTCTGGAGGACGTCAGGAACATCTTTCCGGACAGGTGTCTTGTGCTGCAGGGGGAGCTGGAGTTTGCGGCGGAGTGCCGGAAGCTGATTGACGGGGGCGAGGATGCGGCGATGAGAAGCCTGGCTCCGCTGACCGCTCTGAAGTCTGATTCCGAGAGCGGGGACCTTCTGGAAACGGTCTGCACCTATCTGCTGGACTGTGATGGAAGCGTCACGAAAACGGCAGGGAAGCTGTTCCTGCACCGGAACACCATCAAGTACAGGCTGCAGCGCATCACTGACATGCTGGGACATCATCCCGCGAAGATGCCGGAGATGATGGGACTGTACAGGAGTGCGGCGGTCTACCGGCTACTTGTGGCATCAAAGGAAACATAAGAACTGGATAAAGGACCCGTTCATTGTCCATGTGGACAATGAACGGGTCCTTTTTTCTGCCTTTACGACAGTGTTCATTGGAGTAATGTGGTGTTATCATTAAAACATTCTAAATTCTAAATTATAAGAGAGGGGAATTTTCATGAGTAAGAGAAGCGATAGTTTTAAGGTTGAAGAGTCGCAGAGGCAGAGCTGGCTGTCAATTGCCGCTGTCTGGGCCGGTGGCATGATCTGCGTGCCGAGTCTGATGATCGGCGGCGTTTTGGTCGGAGGAGGACTGAGCATGGCGGAAATCATCCTGTCCATTCTGATCGGCTACGGCCTCATCTGCGCCTACATGATCTTCATCGGCATGCAGGCGTGTGACACGGGGCTGCCGGTTGCCGTCATGGCATCCGGCGCACTGGGCGAGAAGGGGGCACGCTACATCATCAGCGCGCTGCTCGCAATTGCCTGCATCGGCTGGTTCGGCATTCAGTCCGCAACGTGCGGCAGTGCGTTTGCCCGCATGATCTGCAGCATGCTGGGCATGAAGGCGTCGCCTGCGTTCATTTCCGCAAGCTCCATCATCTGGGGTCTGATTATGCTGGCTACGGCCTGCTTCGGCTTCAAGGGTCTCAAGTGGCTCAACTACATTGCCGTTCCGCTGCTGGTCATCGTCTGCCTGTACGGTTTGATTGCGGGTATCGTGACGAATGACGGCGGCGCGGTCATTGCCGGCTACAATCCGGGCAAGTCCTCGGGCATGGTGTTCGGCATTTCCATGGTCGTTGCGTCATTTGCCCTTGGCGGCGTTATTTCCGCCGACTACTGTCGCTTTGCGAAGAGCCGCGGCGACGTTGTGAAGTCATCCATCGTAGGCGTTCTTCCCGCCGGCCTGTTCATGCTGATCACGGGTGCTCTCATGAGCATCGTCACGGGCAGGTCCGACATTTCCGCCATCCTTGCCTCTCTCGGCGTTCCGTTCATCGGACTCGTTGCCCTCGTACTGGCCACATGGACAACAAACGTCACGAACGCCTACTCCGGCGGTCTGGCTCTGAGCAACCTGCTCGGCTTTGACGAAGGCAGGTTCAAGGTTACGACGGGCATCGCCGGCGGCATCGGTACGCTGCTTGCGGCATTCGGCCTGCTTAATGTCTTCGAGAGCTTCCTTTCACTGATGTCCGCGCTGATCCCGGCTCTGGCGGGCGTTCTGATTGCCTCGTACTGGGTGGTCGGAGCCGGCAGGAGGGAAAACTTCCATATCCGCTCTGGATTTTCATGGACCGGCGTCGTGTCCTATGTCGTGGGCGCGCTGGCCGCATGCATCACGGGCGGCACGTTCGCAAGCTTCCCGGCTCTGATTAAGGTGATGCCGTTCCTGAACGTTCCGTTCTTCGTCGGTCCGGTCAACGGCATCGTGATTTCGCTCGTGCTGTACGTGATCATCGCAAAGCTGGTTCCGTTCGGAGAAACAAGTCAAGCTGTGTAAAGGAGAGATAACATGCGTAAGATAGGTATCAAGGAAATTGAAGATATTGCAACCGGAGCTGCGCTGCTTGGCGCGGGCGGCGGCGGCGACCCCTACGTGGGCAAGCTGATGGCCATCGGAGCCGTCAGGGACTGCGGACCGGTCACGCTGCTCGATCCGGACGAGGTTCCGGACGATGCGCTCGTCGTGCCGATTGCGATGATGGGCGCGCCGACCGTTTTGGCTGAAAAGGCCGTCGGCGGAACGGAATATCAGAAGCTCTTCGACATGGTCTCGAACTTCTTCGGCAAGAAGATCTATGCGTTCATGCCGATTGAAGCAGGCGGCGTCAACTCGATGCTGCCGGTTGCGGCTGCTGCCCGCATGAACATGCCGATGGTCGACGTCGACGGCATGGGTCGCGCGTTCCCCGAACTGCAGATGGTCACGTTCACCATTGGCGGCGTGAAGTCAACGCCCATGGCTCTTGTCGACGAGAAAGGCAACAGCTGCATCTTTGAGACAATCACGAACAAGTGGACCGAAGAACTGGCCCGTTCCGTGACGATGAGCTGCGGCGGTTCGGTGTCCGTTTCGCTCTATCCGATGAGCGGGAAGCAGATGAAGGAATTCGGTGTCCGCGGTATCGTGACGAGAAGCGAGAGACTCGGCCGTGCCATCCGCACGGTCAAGGACAGCGGCGACCAGACGCCGGAGGAGCACTTCCTGGAAATGACGGAAGGCTACAAGCTCTTCAAGGGCAAGATTTCAGACGTTCTGCGCGAGACACGCGCCGGTTTCAACTTCGGCAAGGCCGTGCTCGACGGCATCGGCGAGTGCAAGGGTCATCAGGCCTGCGTAGAATTCCAGAACGAGAACCTCGCCGTTGTGGTTGACGGAGAAATCATGGCGACGACGCCTGACCTCATCTGCCTGGTCGACACGGAGACGTTCCGGCCGGTCACGACGGATGCGATGAAATACGGCAAGCGCGTCATGGCCGTGGGGATGAAGTGCTTCCACCTGTGGCGGACGGAAAAGGGCCTCGAACTGGCTGGTCCGCGCTACTTCGGGTTGGATACGGACTACATTCCGCTGGAAGAACGCTGCAAGGGAGGAATCTGACATGTACAAACTTGGAATAGACGTGGGCGGCACCAACACGGATGCCGTTCTGATTGACGAAAACCGTTCCGTCGTGGCGGACATCAAGTATCCGACGTCCGCCGACATCTACGACGGCATTCTCGGCGCCATGCGCACGGTGCTTGACAAGTCCGGCGTGGACCCGAAGCAGATCAACCAGGCAATGCTCGGGACGACGCAGTGCACGAATGCCATCGTCGAGCGCAGGAATCTTGCGCCAATCGGCATTCTGCGCATCGGAGCTCCTGCCTCTACCGGCATCCGTCCGATGGTTGACTGGGCCGATGACATCCGCAGGATTGCTGCCGGCAGCGTCATCATCGGCGGCGGCTTCGAGTATGACGGCAAAGAGCTCGCACCGTTCGACCGCGAGGAGGCGGAGAAGTTCTTCACTGACATGAAGGAAAAGGGCGTGAAGTCCATCGCCGTATCCTGTGTCTTCTCAACGGTCCGCAATGACCACGAACTCGAGGCGGCCAGGCTCTGCCGCCAGGTGATGGGCGACGACGTCCACGTCTCCATCTCAAGCGAAATCGGCTCGATGGGTCTTATCGAACGCGAGAACGCAACTATTTTAAATGCAGCGCTCTGGCAGGTGGCGGAGCGATTCACGGACGGCTTTGCCAAGAGTCTGCAGGATGAAGGCATCACGAACGCAGACGTCTATCTCAGTCAGAACGACGGCACGCTCATGACAATGGAGCATGCCCGCCGCTACCCGATTCTGACGGTTGCCTGCGGTCCGACCAATTCCATCCGCGGCGCCAGCTATCTTTCCAACCTGAAGAACGCCATCGTCGTCGATGTCGGCGGCACAACAACCGATCTCGGCGTGATTCAGAACGGCTTTCCCCGTGAATCCAGCGTCGCCGTCACCATCGGCGGTGTCCGCACGAACTTCAGAATGCCGGACGTCATCTCCATCGGTCTCGGCGGCGGCTCCATCGTGCGCGTCAGGGATGACGGCAGCGTGACCGTCGG
>OIYG01002691.1_pt1 | contig 10935 bp, 9 predicted proteins | sample 1587861 | NCBI WGS metagenome assembly OIYG01 (sample SAMN03283272) | human gut metagenome | biome: human-associated habitat; material: feces | host: Homo sapiens | place: Peru | collected 2012 | reverse complement strand
CCCCGGGAAAGGCATCTCCAGCGTGGAGCCGTTCTTCACACCCAGGGCGTGGTCGTTGGAACCGCCCCAGTCGGTGACCACCGCCCCATCGAAGCCCCAGTCCTTCCGCAGGATATCCAGTAACAGGTGGGGGTTCTCGTTGGCGTAGGTGCCGTTGATGAGGTTGTAGGAGGACATGATGCTCTTCGGATGAGCCTCACTGACCACGATCTCGAAGCCGGTCAGATAGATCTCCCGCAGGGTGCGCTCGTCCACCACCGAGTCGCTGGCCATCCGGCGCAGCTCCTGGCTGTTGACGGCGAAATGCTTGGGGCAGGCGGAGATGCCGTTTTTCTGGATGCCGCGGACATAGCCCGCCGCCATCTTGCCCGACAGATAGGGGTCCTCGGAGAAATACTCGAAGTTGCGGCCGCACAGAGGGCTGCGCTTGATGTTCAGGCCCGGGCCCAGCAGCACCGCCACATCCTGCGCCGCGGCCTCCTCGCCCAGAGCCTCGCCGATCTCCTCGCCCAGAGCGGGGTCCCAGCTGTTGGCCACGGTGGCGGATGTGGGGAAGCAGGTGGCGGGGACGCTGGGGTTCAGGCCCAGATGGTCCGCCGCACCAGCCTGCTTGCGCACACCGTTGGGGCCGTCCGACAGGGTGATGGACGGGATTTCCTTGCCCGGCAGGGCCCGGGTGTCGAACACCGTTCCGCCGCTCAGCAGAGCACATTTCTGCTCCAGATTCAGTTTTTGGATGATGTCAGTGTGTTTCATTTGCTCTGCTCCTGCTCTTGCACTGCCCGCAAAAAGGGGCGGACGGTTGCCCGCCGCCCCTTCCGGAGTTTTATCGTCAGAAATTTATGCGTTTTCCGGCTCGTCCTTCTTCCTGCGGTAACGCAGGACTGTCAGAACGACCAGAACGAGGATCAGACCGCCGCAGACGCCATCCACAGCGTAGATGACCTTCTGGTAAGGCTCGATCTTTGCCAGATAGCGGCTGCCCGGCATACCGCCGTTCATTGCCTTGGAATTTGCAATGGTGTAGAGGATATTGTGGACTGCCTCACGGCCATAGTGGTAATCCGAGACATCATCCTTGTTGAAGGTATAGCGTGCACCGGAGGGCAGATTCGTCAGCTTGCCGTCTGCACCAGCCTGAATCATCTGACCTGCATCCATAAAGACGCCGGTATTGGCATTATCCGTAATGATGAAGCCATGGAAGCCCCACTCGTTGCGCAGCAGACCGGTGATAAGGTTGTAGTTGCCGCCGGCCCAGGTGTAGCCAACGCGGTTAAAGGAAGTCATAATACCGGTGACAGAGGGGATCTCGGTGGTTGCGTTGCTGTAAGTCCCATCACCGTTGTCCTTTGCATAGTTCATCTCGACCTTGTCGGACTTGACGCACATCTCAAAGGGTTTCAGATAAATCTCACGGGCAGCCTGCTCGTTCAGGAAGGTTGCGATGCTGTACTGACCTTCACGGTCACCGCGGTGGTCTTCCTGATCGTTGATCGCATAGTGCTTGACGAAGACATACATACCGCGGGATGCAACGCCCTCGCACTCGAGGGAAGCAACATGGCCGCCGATAAAGGGATCTTCAGAGTAATACTCGCTGTTGCGGCCGGAGAATGCGGTACGGTGCATATTGACCGCAGGGGCATACCAGCCATCAACATCCAGATAGTAGGACTCGTCGCCGATGTTCTGGCCGTAATGGGTCGCCAGATCATCGTTATAGGTCTGTGCCAGAACGATGACACCGCAGTGGGTGATGTTCATGCTGAACACAAAGTTGCCGTTTGCATCGAAGCCGTAGTTCAGCAGTCCGGTTGCAGAGTCGCGGTCGGTTGCAGAGGGCTTGTCCACGGACTTGATCGCCGCCGTACCGTAACCGGACTGGGTAATGAGGGTCTGGTAATCGTCCGGGGTCAGCTGATCCAGCAGGTCATCCCACTTGGGATCGTTGTAATCCAGACCGCGCATGTCGATCAGTCCAAGGCCGTTGTTCTTGCCGTAGGTGATCTCGTCGGTCAGAGTGGAAGGATCCGTGGGATTCAGGGAATCAAAGGAATCCATCTGGGCGAGGTCTTCGTCGCTGATGGTCTTATAGTAGGTGTAGGATGCGGGGTTGCCGTTGGCATCGGTGCCGTTGATGGGGTTGCCCCAGGTGCTGATCTGATCACTGACCTCGCCATCGGTGGTGGGCCAGGTGCCGGTCCAGTCGCTGCGGGACAGGTACTGGAAGCCGCCGTTTGCTTCATCCAGCTGGTTGGTGATCTCGACGCCGGTGGTGGTGTCGTTCTTGTAAGGGGTGGTGTCCACCGTGCCGTTATCAGGGGTGTAGGTGGCAACAAATTCCACGTCGCCGTCTGCGGTCATGCCATCAGCAACGGTCTTGCCCTTGACTGCAAGGATATTGTTGACAGCATCGTGTGCATTCTTGGCGGCCGTGATATAGTAATCACCGGCATCCAGAATGTAGGTCTTGGCGGTGGTGTAGTCGTAGGACTTCAGCTGTTCCTTATCAAAGGTGACCTTGACAGTTTCGCTTGCGCCCGGAGCCAGCTCCGAAGTCTTGGCATAACCCACCAGCTCCACAGCGGCCTTTTCGACCTTGTTCGCCTTGTCGTAATCGGTATAGGGACTCTGTGCGTAGACTTCCACAACATCCTTGCCTGCCACAGAACCGGTGTTCGTGACCTTGACCGTCACGGTGCAGGTATCGCCGTCCCAGCTGGCATTGTAGTCCGACCAGTCGAAATCAGTATAAGACAGACCATAGCCGAAGGGATACATTACGGCATCATCATAGTTGTAATCGCCTGCATTGCCCTGACCGAGGACTTTATCCTCGTAGCGGGTCTCATAGTAGCGGTAACCGACATAAATGCCCTCTTTGTAGCTGACATAGTTGTACTTGGTCAGGTTGCCGTCCTCATCATAGTAAGCAAAGTCACCGAAGTTCTGTGCAGCGGGGCTGTTCATGGCATCCACTTCATAGGTATCAACGGTACGGCCGGAGGGGTTGACCTTGCCGGAGAAGATCTCCGCCAGCGAGTACAGGCCGTAATCGCCCATGGCAGGTGCGGAAATGACCGTGTGGATGCTGGGATAATTCTCCACCCAGCTCAGATCCACTGCCGCGCTGGAGTTGAGCAGAAGCACCACATCGTCGAAGTTGTCGTTCAGGTACTGGAGAATTTCCAGCTCGACAGAGTCCGGTTCGAGGTAGGTCTTGGTTTTGTCTTCCTCAACATCGGTATGGTTGTACATGGAACGGGGCATATCGCGGCCCTCGCCTGCCACACGGCTGAACACGAAGACAGGGACCGTGCCCTGCATGGAATCCGTCAGGCCCGGCTCTGCTTCGATCACGGAAAGCGGGCATTCGTTGATGGAGAAGTCCTCATCATCACCATAGGACACAGAACCGACGCCCAGACCGTAGTCCTTGCCGTTGCCCTCGGAGTAGAACTTCCAGAGGTCTTCATTGACCCCGAACCCGGCATCCTCAAATGCCGTTTTCATATCGACCTTGTTGCCGCCGATATAGCTGACTGCCGAATGGCTGACAAAGCTGAACGTGGTATCCGTGCTGTACGGCATTTTTCCGGCATCGTTCTTCAACAAGACAATGCCTTCTGCCGCAATCTGCTTGTTCAGGGCAACTTCATCTTCCACAAGCGCGTCCAGCGTGTCAAAACCGGGCTTGCTGTATTCCATGTCAATGCCGTCGGTCTTGGCCGCACTGTTATCGATTCCGCTGCTCTTCAGCTTCAGAATGCTCTCCACACTGCTTGCGTTGGGCGGGATCAGCGTATTGGCCGCAAAAATGCCTGCCGCCAGCGCAACACACAGTACACCAGAAACAGCAGTTTTAACGGTTTTGACCACCGTTTTTCTGCCCTTCTTTTTCTCTGCCATAGTTGCTGTTCTCCTTATCTTTCGCTTCCTCACAGTCCGGACTGTGAAACATCACTCCGAGAGCGTCCTCTCGTTTTCCTGCACAAAGTATAGCACACCTTTGTTTTTCAGGCTCATCCCCTGCATAATCTGTCACTTTCGCCGCACAATCTGCAAAAAGTTTCATTTTTATTTCAAATTCTATCGTGCTTATTCACAACAAACATCCTGCTTCGTTTGTGCAACTTGCAAAAAGGACAGGGATCACTCCCTGTCCTCCGGTTTCGGTTGCGTCTGACCCTTGGGCAGCGGCAGCAGCACCCGCAGGGTGAACCACCGGTTCTCCCAGTGCAGGGTCATGCTGCCGCCGTGCTGCTGGGCCACGGTGCGCAGGCTTTTCAGGTCGTAGCCGCCGTGGGCGCTGCGGGTGGGCAGGCCGTCCGGGCCAAGCTCCACGGGCCGGGCGCAGAAATTCTCCACCCGGAGCATCAGAAAACCGTTCTGCACATAGACCGCCGTGCGGATGAGCCGCTTTTCGGGGTCGGGCTCGGCGGCGCAGCTCTCGATGGCGTTGTCCAGCGCGGTGCCCACAAGGGTGCAGATCTCCCGGGTGGTCAGGAAGCCCAGCGCCCGGCCGTCGGCCACGCTGGTCATCCGGATATCCCGCTCCTGACACTCCATGCTCTTGGCCGTCAGCATGGTGTCCAGCACCGGGTTGCCCGTCTTGTTCTCGGCCTCGTACTGCAGGATGCCCGACTCCATCCGGGCCAGGGCCGCGTCCTGCTTGGCGCGGTCGCGCTCGGCACGGATATCGGCGATCTGCACTTTCAGCTCATGATACCGCCGGTTGATCAGCTTGATGCCCTCCTTGCTCCGCTTGTACTGCTCGTACTGGCGGTGAAGCACGCTGTCCAGCGCGGTCAGCTCCTTGTGCAGGGCCGCTTCCCGCAGCTGATCCTGCTGGACCGTCAAGATCAGCACGCCGCAGATATCCACCAGCGTGCGAACATAGTACAGCATCATCGTGACCTCGCCGCTGCCCAAAAACAGCAGGTTGCTCACCGCAAAGACGGTCCCGGCCATGACCACCGCCACCAGCGCCGCTTTGTTGCTGATGTCCAGATGTCCGCTGGGCTGGGGGCGGCTGGTCTCCAGCCAGTACATCACCCCATACACCGCACCGTACACGACCACCAACAGCAGCAGTGCCAGCGGGTCGCCGCCTCTGCGGTGCGGGAAGATCCAGCAGTGGAGCTGCCACTCCACGCTGGCGGCCAGCTCGGCCAGCATAAAGGCCCGCGCCGTGATATACAGCGCTTCCAGCCAGTTCACGCACCGGGTGCCCCAAAGGTAGATGTAGAGCAGACTCACTGCACAGAGCATACAGGGGATCCACCACATCAGCGGCACAAAGCCGGTGCATTTCAGAAAAGCCCCCAGCACGATCACCCAGACCACGGTGATCACCCCTGTGGCGGTCTTTCCGCGCCGCAGCGGCAGACGGTCGGCGTACAGGCAGACGGCCAGCACCTCCGCCAGCGCCGTATAGAGGCGCGGGATATCGGGCAGCTCGATCATAAGCCGTCACCCCCGATGTAGTCGGTCAGCGCCGCAAGGAAGCTCTTCCGCTTGGGGCGGCTGACCTGCAGCTCATAGGGCCCAACCTGCACCGTGTTCTGCTGCACGGCCTGTACCTGTGCCAGATTGACAAGATAGCCGCTGTTGCAGCGGGCAAAGGGGCGGTCGGCCAGCTTTTCTTCCAGCGCCTTCAGCGCGCCGGGGGCCGCAAAGTCGCCCTCTTCGGTGTAAAAATGCACCCGGTGGCCCTCGCTTTCTATATAGTAAATGCGGGAGGTGTCCAGCCGCCGCAGACCACCCTCCACCGGCACAGCCAGATAGTGCCGGGTACGGCGGCGGAGCTGCTCCTCCGCCTTTTGAAGCTGCTGGGAGAACGCAAAATAGGGCACCGGCTTCAGCACATAGTCCAGTGCCCCCACCGCATAGCCCTTGATGGCATACTGCGCCATGTTGGTGATGAAGACGATCATCACGTCTGAATCCAGCGCCCGGATGCGCTGGGCCGTTTCCATGCCGTCCAGATGCTTCATCTCCACATCCAGCAGGATGAGATCGAAAACCGGGCGGTACCCCTCCAAGATCTCCACCCCGTCCGAAAATGTTCGTACTTCAAAGGTCGTGCCGTATTGCCGGGTGTAGCGCTGCACATAGCCCAGCAGCTGCTCCCGCACCGCCTCTTCGTCCTCCACGATGGCCACTCGGATCACGCCCCGCACCTCCCCTGTTTTCCATGTTCGGCAAAAATCCAGTTTTATTATACAAAATTACGCAAAGCTTTTCAATCACTCCGTTTTGCTTGACACTGCGTGCAAAATCTGCTACGCTTGACCTCCAAGAAAAGGAAAGGGAACCCGCCATGATGTACACGCTGCACTACGATTCCCCGCTGGGCGGCATCCTGCTGGCAGCGGATGAGGTCGGCCTGACCGGACTCTGGTTCGATGGCGAAAAATATTTCGCCGATACGCTGGACCCGGAGCATAAGGCGCTGGAAACTCCCATCCTCCGCGAAGCCAAGCGCTGGCTGGATGTTTACTTCCGCGGGCAGGAGCCGGACTTCACTCCGCCGCTCCACCCCATTGGTTCCCCCTTCCGGCAGGAAGTCTGGGCGCTGCTGCTCCAGATCCCCTACGGCCAGACCACGACCTACGGTGCGCTGGCAAAGCAGCTGGCGGCGATGCACGGTCTTCCCCGGATGTCGGCACAGGCCGTGGGTGGGGCGGTCGGGCACAACGAGATCTCCATCATCATCCCCTGCCACCGGGTCGTCGGCACCAACGGCAGCCTGACCGGCTATGCAGGCGGCATCGACAAAAAGGCAAAGCTGCTGACGCTGGAAAAAATCCGCATAGAGCACCTCTTTCCGCCAATCAATTACTCTCTTACTCCATCCACCAGATGAAAGTAATCATAGTACGGTGTTGTATAGGTTTCATACCGCCCCACTACGGTAATGGTTGTGCCTTCTTCCGGGTAATCGCCATCGGTCAGCACGAACTCCACTCCCTGCTGGCAGCAGGCAAGCGCATCGTAGATGACACAGGAGTGATACAGCTCACCTGTCTGCTCATCTATGTACTCCTGATATTCGCCCGTCATACGAACAATTTTATCGGTGTAGTTCTCCGGGGTAACGAGCATATTGTAAACTTCTGCGTTCACAACCGTATCACTGAGTAAGGTCAGGTCAATCTCTGCATCCATCCCGGCGTGAATACCGCTTGCATCAGCAGTGCTGTTTTCCGGGAGCTGCATAGAATGTTCCGGGGCGGGTGCAGTAACAGCATTGGAGGATGCGGGCTCCGGCAGGACCGTCACCACAGAAGATGCTGTTTCAGATTTTGCACCGCAGGCGGTCAATGCAGCGGCGATCCCCAGCAGCAGAAGCCCTTTCAAGAATCGTTTCATGATGCCCTCCCCAGCAGTTTTCCGGCCAGACAGCACAAACCAAACGCCGCCATGTCAACCGCAACAATGGTCGAGCCAACCGGCGTTCCGGCTAGGATGGAAGCCACGATGCCCACAAAGGCACAGCTCACGGACAGTACCGCCGAGCAGATGGTGACGGCGCAGAAATTCTTGCACAGGCGCATGGCCGAAAGAGCCGGAAAAATCACCAGTGCAGAAATCAGCAGCGAGCCGACAAGGTTCATGGCCAGCACAATGATGACCGCAATGACAATGGCGATCAGCAGATTGTATCCGTTCGCATTGGTTCCGACCGCCTTTGCAAAGGTTTCGTCAAAAGTGACAGCGAATATCTGATTGTAGAACAACACAAACACCAGAACTACGACGATGGACAGCCCAATGCAGAGCCAGACCTCTGATTTTGTCAGGGTCAGAATCGAGGTAGAGCCGAACAAAGTGCTGCACACATCGCCGGACAGGTTTGCCGAGGTCGAGAACAGATTCATCAGCAGATAGCCCATTGCAAGCGCGCCAACGGACACCATCGCAATGGCGGCATCGCCTTTGATCTGGGTGTTCTGCCCGGTGTGCAGCAGCAGGACTGCACAGGCCACAGTCACGGCCAGCGTCAGCGGCATATGGTCGGACATTCCCAATACGGTCGCAACGGCCATGCCGCCGAACGCCACATGAGAAAGGCCATCTCCAATAAAGGAGAATCGCTTCAGCACCAGCGTCACGCCCAGCAGCGAAGAACACAGGGCAATCAGAACGCCCACGATGAGCGCATAGCGGACAAAAGGATAGTTCCAGTAAAAGGCCAGCTTTTCTAACACGTTCATACGGCACCGCCTTTCCCAGCCGCAAACAGCCGCCCCTGCGGGCTTTGCAGATACGCTTCCCGTGTGCCGAAAAAGATCGTTTCACCAACATGAAGAATGTGGCTTGCGTAGCAAACCGCAGCCTGAATATCGTGGGAGATCATCAGGACGGTAATGCCCTCCTGCTGGTTCAGTTTTTCAATCAGATGGTACATTTCCGTAGTCACTTTTGGGTCAAGACCGGAAACAGGCTCGTCCAGAAGCAGCATTTTCCGGGTAGCACAGAGGGCGCGCGCCAGAAGGACGCGCTGCTGTTGACCGCCGGAAAGCTCCCGGTAGCAGCGTTTTGCCAGCGGTTCGATCTGCATTTTGCGCATGGCATTCTGCGCAAGCTGCTTTTCTTCACGACTGTAAAACGGACGCAGACCGCAGCGGCTCTGGCAGCCAGACAACACGATCTCCTGCACCGACGCCGGAAAATCTCTCTGCACAATGGTCTGCTGGGGCAGATAGCCGATCTCGTTCTGGCGCAGACCATCGCCCATCTCGATCTGCCCGGAAATAGGCTGCTGCAAACCGAGCAGCGTTTTCATCAAGGTGCTTTTACCCGCACCGTTTTCTCCGACCACGCAAAGATAGTCACCTGCGTGGATCTCAAAATTCAGAGGATCCAGAATGGCCTTTCCCTCATAGCCAACGAGAAGGTTCTTACAAATGAGCTGAGACATAACGGTTCCTTCCTTTAGTTCAGAGCCTGTTTCAGCACGTCAAGGTTGCTTTCCATCACGGAAAGATAGGTCGTGCCATTTGCCGCATCGGCGGATGTGGTGGACTGCATGGAATCCAGCGTCAGGATAGACTGGTTCTTGGCGGCAGAATTCTGCACGATGGTTTCAGCGATTTTATGCTGTGCGCCCTCAATGGTCAGCACACAGGGCAGCCCCAGTTCATCCACCTTGCCAGCAAGAAAAGAAATGGTCTCAAAGCTGGCTTCCGTTTCCGCAGAGCAGCCTGCAAACGCGGCATAATAGCTCAGACCATAATCGTCCACCAGATAGCGGAACGGGAAACGGTCGCCGAACAGCACGGTTTTCCGGGCGGCATTGTCCACCACCGTCTGATATTCGCCATCCAGAGCGGCCAGCTTTTCCAGATAGGATGCAGCGTTGGCAGCATAGGCATCTTTGTTGGCCGGGTCGATTTCTTCCAGTGCATCGGCGATGGCGCTGCAGAGGGTCTCGGCGTTCTTCAGGGACAGCCAGACGTGTTCATCATACTCCGGCTCATCTTCATCCTCGGATTCTTCTTCCTCGGCCTCCATGTCTTCTACGACTTCTTCCTCTTTTACCTGCTCGCCCAGCACATCCAGCAGGTTGATGACCTGCATATCCTTATTGGTGGCTTCTTTCAAGGCATCCTCCACCCAGCCATCCGATTCGCCGCCAACGTAGATGAACAAGTCACAGTCCGAGATCTTAATGATATCATCTGCGGTGGGCTGATAACTGTGCAAATCTACGCCGTTGTCCAGAAGCATGGTAACCTCGGCATGATCGGCCTTGTCGCCGAGGATTTCGCGCACCCAGTCATACTCCGGGAAAATAGTCGTGACGATTTTCAGCGGCTTGCTGCCACTCTGCGATGCAGACAGTGCAGGAGCGGACGAAGATGCGGCCTTCCCACAGCCACCCAAAATACCAGAAGCCAGTAAAAGGCAAAAAAATACAGCGAATATACGTTTGAGTTTTTTCATAGAAATGCTCTCCATTGTTTGATATCAAGAATCATACGGACAGGCATTTCTTAATCCGACAGCTTTACCTTTAGTCGAATCGGTGTTTTTATCAGCAAAAGCGGAGAGCAAAGCGACAGCAAAGCCGCCAGCACAAAATGCGGCGCGGATGTCCGAATGAACTGCTCGGAGCCATCTTTTCCGGCGTGCAGAATATTCTCGCAAAGTTTCAGCTGTGCGCAGACGGCGCAGTCTGCCCCGGTACAGTCGTGGTTGACTTCTTCCGCGCAGAACGTCAATGAAACCAAAATGGCCAGCAGAAAACCAACCAGCAGAATCCACGCAGCGCGGCGTTGTTTTACAGTGCAGTTCATTCCATTGCCCTCCCCCTCTCCAATTTGCAACTTAGTTGCGAATTCGATCATAGCAAGGCAATATTGGATTGTCAAGTGGAAATTTTTGGGGTTATATAATAAAAAAGAGCGTCGAATCTTACGATTCAACGCTCTTTTGTTGGTGCACCTCGCGCACTCATATCCGAACTTTTCTCCGCTTTTACGGCTTCCCCAAAAGCGACCGTTTCTGTACCTTCCTTATAGTTAAAGGTAATAAGTACCTTATCATCGTAGAGATAGATGGCATTGATGAAGGTGTCCACCAGCGCCTGCCGCTGCTCCGGCTGGGTCATATCCAGCTTGCGGAAGCGAAGCAGCCAAAACCGGACGAACTCCTCTTTCATCTTCGGCTTGGCCAGCCGTTCCTCTGCAATGCGGGCTTGCAGTTCTTTTCGCTGATCTTCCAGAGCTTCCAGCCGCTCCTTTGTGGAGCTGGTCAGGATGCCCATCTGGATGGCGTTCAGCATATTGGTGATGCCAAGTTCCGTTTCTTTCAACTGCTTTTCATAGATGGGCAAATCCGTGCTTTCCTGATTTTGCAATTCCATGACTTTGGCAATGATGGCATTCATGGAAGCGTCATCTTCCACCAGCTTCATGGTCTCGT
>OIYG01002683.1_pt1 | contig 10964 bp, 7 predicted proteins | sample 1587861 | NCBI WGS metagenome assembly OIYG01 (sample SAMN03283272) | human gut metagenome | biome: human-associated habitat; material: feces | host: Homo sapiens | place: Peru | collected 2012 | reverse complement strand
TAAAAAAAGATGGAACAATAACATTAACAAAACAAGGAAATGGTTCAACAACAACCGTAGGATGGACAGATAATGGAGATAATACATTTACAAAAGAAAATATTACAGTAAAATTAGGAGACATAGTGTACTATAATGAAGGAACAGGATATAGTACGACAGTAACGACAAGTGATAGTGGATACGGAGATGCTCAAGAGTTCACAACAGAAGATTTAGGATGGAGAGTATTAGGAATAAATACAAATGGTGAGCTAGAACTAATAAGTGATAATCCAACAACATATGAATTATATCTGAAAGAAGAAACAGGATATTTAAATGCAGAAAATGTATTAAATAATATGTGTAATGAATTATTTGGGAAAGGAATATACTCAACAGGAGCAAGAAGTTTAAATGTAGAAGATATAAATAAACTTGCAAATTATGATCCTACAACATATGATGGATATATATGGACATATAGATTCTCAACAAGTGGAGAAGAGAGAATTCAATATAAAACGACGAAGAAAGATGGAACATTAGTGAAAGATTGGACGACAAACTACAATTTAAAAAAATTTAGACTACCAGGAGAAACAGAAACAATAAGTGCAGATAATAAAAATGATACAGGAAGAAGCTTAGAGGATACTAAGTATAGTTATAATGTAGCAGATAAAGTAAAACAAACAACAAGTGATGGAAAGAAGATGTCAGATATAATATCAAATGGAACAGGAAGTAGTATAGAAACTCAATGGCTTGCTTCTCGAAGTGTTGGATGTGGTTCTGCCGATGTTACTTTTTATATTCGTTGTGTTAGTGATTGGGTGAGCAGCTGGTTTTTCTATAGGGCATCAGGAGAAACTCGCTATGACATGTACGCAAATTATCGCGTTCGTCCAGTAGTCTCTCTAGAATCCGATATCCAATTAAGTGGAAATAGCAATGATGGATGGACAATAAATTAAGAGTGTAAATCAAAAAAGAGAAATGATGATCATTTCTCTTTTTTTGATGATTAAAATTAATTGTAGAAAAATATACATAAAATTATAAAATGGTTGGCCTATATTGTGCGAAGATATTGACATAAAGCTATAAGAATGATATAAATATATACGGATGTAATAAAAGGAGAAAGTAATGAAAAAAACAATAAGAATACCATTAGTGTTTATAATATTATTAATAGCATCAGTTACAATAATATGTGTAAAGAGCAATGCATCAACAACAGGAGTTATTACAGAAGTAACAGTTAATGTTAGAAAAGAGGCATCTGTTGATTCAGATGTTGTAATGTTTGTAACACAAGATGATAAGGTAGAAGTAATAGAAAAAACAGGTGAATGGTATAAAATAAAATACAATGAAAAAGAAGGATATGTTTATTCTGATTTTGTAAAAGTAGATTCTGAAAAAATAAGTCAAAGTAGCACAACAGAACAAGAAAAATTACAATCAGAAGATGATGAAGTAACCAAAACAATAACACCAAGTTTAGTATTATCTAAAGATACAGTAGTTAAAATAGCACCAAGTATAATGTCAGATGTTATATATACTACAACAGAAGAAACAACAATAAATGTAAATGAACAAATTAATGGTTGGAGCTATATAACAGTAAATAATATAAATGGATGGGTAAGAACAGAAGATATAAAAGAAGCAGATAACAAAGAAACAACAGCAGAAGAAAATAAAACTGAAAGTGAAGATCAAAAAGAAGAAAATAAAACAGCATATATAAAATATGACAGTGTAAATTTAAGAAAAGAACCATCAGCAGATTCAACAATATTACAAAAATTAAAATTAAATGAAAAAGTTTCAATAATAGAAGAAGTTGACTCTATATGGTATAAAGTTTCAATAGATGGAGCAACAGGCTATATTTCAAAAGAACTATTATCTGATACAAAACAAGAAGAAAAAAAGGAAGAAACAACAAAAACAACATCAAGAGATGGAGAATCAGTAACTAGAGAAAACGTAAAAGAAGAAACAAAAGAAAATAATAGCAAATCTGAAACTTCAAATAATAAGACTTCAACAAGTAAAACAAATGAAATAGTTGAATATGCAATGAAGTATTTAGGATGCGATTATGTTTATGGTGGTTCATCACCAAAGGGATTTGATTGTTCTGGTTTTACATCATATGTATATAAGAAATTTGGTTATAATTTATCAAGATCTTCAGGAGGTCAGGCAAATGATGGAACAAAAGTAAATAAAGCTGATTTACAACCAGGAGATTTGGTAATATATAAAAATCAATCATTAACAAGAATAGGTCATGTTGGAATTTATATAGGAAATAATAAAATGATACATGCATCAGAGCCTGGAGTTGGAGTAACAATAACAGATATAGATTCAAAAGCACATAAATATCCACAAAGGTTTGTTATGGGGAGAAGAATTGTGAAATAAGGGAGCAGATTAGGAGAAGAAGTTGAAAAGACCAATTCTAATTGCGGCTTTAGGATATATAATAGGAATAGTATGGGGACTATCTTTTAAAGTAGTCCTCATTTTTTGTTCAATTATTGCTATATGTATGCTAATAGTAGAAAAAAATAAAAATATATTAAGAATAATAAAGCTTGTAATAAATAAGAAAGTAACAATTTTGCTTTTGATTTTTATAATCGCAGGATTTATTCATATCAAATTCTTGAAATATGATTATGAAAAGATTTATATATCATTAGAAAACGTAAACATAGTAGGCACAATAGTAAGCAGTAAAAAAGAAAAACAATATATAAATGAATATAAAATAGAAACAGAAAAAATAAACAATATTAAATTAAAAAAGAAATTTATATTATTAACAAAAAATAAAGAAATAGAATACGGAAACAAAATTAAATTAGAAGGAACATATATTAAACCAAGCAAATCACGAAACTATAGAGGTTTTGACTATAGTAATTATTTAAAAACAGAGAATATATATGGAACCATAGAACAAAACGGAAAGATAGAGTTAATAAAAGAGAAAAATATAAACTATCTTTTTATAAATTTGTATAAAGTAAAAAACAAAATTATAAAAAATATTAATAATAAATTCCCTGAAGAAACAAGAGGAGTGGTCCTGGGGATTCTACTAGGTGATAAAAGTTCTATAGAGGAGGATGTAAGGCAAAATTTTGCTGATAGCAGTTTGTCACATATATTAGCTGTTTCTGGAACACATATAAGTTATGTAGTTATATGTATATCAGTGTTATTTAAAAAATTAAAACTTAATAAAAATATTAGAAAAGTACTTACATCATTAGTTTTATTTATGTATTTATATTTAGTAGATTTTTCAGTGTCTGCAACTAGAGCAGTAATTATGAGCAATATAGTAATCCTGCAAATGTTGTTTTATAGGAAGCAAGATACCATAACAACTATTGCATTTTCTTCAATAATAATATTAATAAATAATCCATATGATATATTAAATATAGGTTTCTTACTGTCATATGGAGGAACAATAGGGATAATATTATTTGTAAACAAAATTTCTATAGAGTCAAAAGAAGATTTTTTTCAAAGATTTAAAAGCTATTTAAAAGATATATGTATTGTAACTATATCTGCACAAACAATCATTATGCCAATAATTATTTACTATTTTAATACAATATCTTTTACTTTTATAATCTCAAATATAATAGCAAGTCTAATTATAGGTCCAATAATAATGATTGGGCTTGTAATAATTGCAATTTCATTCTTCAAAATACAAATAATAAGTTTAATTATAAGATTCTATAATATTTTAATAGTTATATTAGTAAAAACAGCAGATATTATATCTAAAATACCAATATCAAAGATTTATTTAAAAACTCCTACTACTTTAGAGATAATATTTTATTATAGTGTAGTTTTTTTAATAGCATTATTAATATATATCAAAAAAAGTAATAGGAAATTTATTAAAAAAACAATACAAATAGATATATATAATCTAAAGAATTTTTTTATCAATAATAGAAATAAGGTTTTAATTTTTATATCAATAGTAAGTTTAATTTCTATAACATCAATAAAAATTCCTAAAGAATTAAAAATAAATTTTATAGACGTAGGGCAAGGAGATAGTTGCCTAATAACAACACCACAAAATAAAAAAGTAATTGTAGATAGTGGTGGTAGTGAAAGTTATGATGTGGGAAAAAATGTGTTATTACCATATTTATTAGATAAAAGAATAACAAAGATAGACTATATTATGATTTCACATTTTGATACAGATCATTGTAAAGGATTTGAATATGTATTAGAAAATATAAAAGTAAAAAATGTAATTATATCTAAACAAAGTGAAACTTCTGAAAATTTCAAACAGATTATGAAAATAATTAGAAAGAAAAGGATAAATTTAATAATAGTTCAAAAAGGAACTAAGATAAAGATAGATAATTTTACTACTGTAGATATACTTAGTCCACAGTCAGAAAACATAGCCGACAATATGAATGATAATTCAATTGTAGCAAAGTTTGAAGCTTATAATTTTAGTATCTTATTTACTGGAGATGCTTCTGAAAAAATAGAAAAAGAATTAATAAAGGAAAAGATAAATTTAAAAAGTGATATTTTAAAAGTATCACATCATGGTTCAAAAACAGGAACAAGTGAGGAATTTTTGAAAAGCGTTAAGCCTAAAATTGCATTAATAGGAGTAGGAGAAAATAATAAATTTGGACATCCAACCAAAGATGTTATAAAAAGATTAACAGAAAATAAAATAAAAATTTATAGAACAGATACAGATGGAGAAATAAGAATAAAAATAAAAAAGAGCAAAAACATCAAAATAAAGAAACATATAACAAATTAATGTATATATTTTATAAATTATGCTAATAATACCTAAAAAAGGTATTAGAGGAATGATTTATATGTGGAAGAAAGTATTATTATTTATTGGTATTATAATTATTGTTGCAATTGGTATAACAGTAGGAATAAATTTATACAGCAACAATAAAGATATCGGACAGCAAAATACTATTAATAATAAGATAGAAAATGAGAATAATAATGAAATATATAATATTTCAAATACAATTGCAACTTCAAATAAAGAAGAAAAAACAACACCAAATACATTAATGATATACAAAACTTATTATACAAAATGTAACCATTATATAAATGAATATAAAGATATAGATATTAGTGATGTGAATTTAACAGAAGATGAAATACAAAATAAAAATAGAGAATGGACAATAAACGAATTTTCTTCAGAGCAAGTTATATTTGAAAAAGAATCAGAAGAATTTTGTAACCAACATTATAAACTTAAACTTATAGATAATAGAATAGTTATTTTTAATATATCAGAAGATGGAGAGGAAAAAGAATACAAAAGAACAGAAATAAGTTCAGAGTATTTGACTCAAGAAGATCTATTAAGATTAAAAGAAGGAATAACTGTTTATGGAAAAGAAAATTTAACAAGTGTATTAGAAGATTATGAATAGAAAAAAGCAATTAGATTATTCTAATTGCTTTTGTTGTTTGTTTCTTCATTTAATTTTAAGTTTTCTTTTTTGAAATATCCTTTTATATAAAATTCTCTAAAATACATAACCAAAGAGAATAATGTCATAAATAATGCTAAGTAATATAATGTTATATCAAAAGTAAAATCTAATTTGAACTGCCTTATTAATAGTGAAAACGCAATTGCCAAATAAAATAAAACAGTTGCAGCTTTTCCATACCATTTGCTAGAAACAACTAAATCTCTACCATAAAGGAAAGAGGCACCACATACCATAAAAGCTTCTTTTAAAAGTACAATAACTAATATCCACAAAGGTATAATTCCTTTAAAAACTAAAGTACATAATAAAGAAAGTTGAGTTACTTTATCTGCTAATGGATCTATTAATTTGCCAAAGTTAGTTATAAAATTAAATTTTCTTGCTATTGCACCATCTAAAACATCTGTTAACCCTGAAAGAGTTAATAATATAAAAGCAGCAATGTAATTATCTCTAATTAAATAATAAAGTATAAAAGGTATTATAAAAAATCTTAAGATTGTTAGTACATTTGGAATATGTTTAAACATATAAATCCTCCATTTATTTTACATTAAAATTAAACTCATTATTATTACAACTAATTTCTACGGTTTGACCATTTTCTAAATCTTTTCTCAATATCATCTCAGATAGTTCATCTTCAATATATCTTTGAATAGCTCTTCTTAAAGGTCTTGCTCCATATTTTAAATCTGTTCCTTTATTTAATAGTAATAATTTTGCATCTTTTGTAATAGTCATATTAATATTTTTATCTTGTAATGCTTTTTTTGTATCTTCTAACATTAAATCTATTATTTGCAATAATTCATCCTTATTTAAACTATCGAAAATAACAATTTCATCAATTCTGTTTAAGAATTCTGGTCTAAAAGTTTCTTTTAATGTATCTAATATTTTATTAGAATCAATAGAAGAACTATTTCCAAATCCAATAGAATTTGTGTTTAGATTAGAACCAGCATTAGATGTCATAATAATAATTGTATTCTCGAAACTAACAGTGTTTCCTTGAGAGTCAGTAAGTTTTCCATCATCTAATATTTGAAGTAAAATATTAAACACATCAGGATGAGCTTTTTCTATTTCATCTAATAATATAATAGAATATGGTTTTCTCTTTACTTTCTCAGTAAGTTGACCAGCATCATCATATCCAACATAACCTGGAGGAGAACCTATCAATTTTGATGTTGAATGTTTTTCCATATATTCTGACATATCAACTCTAATCATAGCATCTTCACTGCCGAACATTTCATATGCTAAACTCTTAGCAAGTTGGGTTTTACCAACACCTGTAGGACCAACAAAAATGAATGAAGGTGGTCTCTTAGTTGATTTTAAACCTGCACGATTTCTTCTAATAGCTTTACTAACAGCTTCAACAGCTTTGTTTTGACCTATAATTTTTTTATGAAGATTATTTTCTAAGTTAAGTAACTTATCAGTTTCTGCTTCAGTTATTTTTTTTACTGGAATTTTTGTCCAACTTTCAATTACATTTGCGATATCTTGTTCTGTAATATTTGGCAATTTTATTTTTTTATTTAATTTGTCTATATCTTCAATTAATTTACATTCTTGAGTCTTTAAATCAGCAGCTTTCTGGTAATCTTCTGTAGAATCAGCTTGAGCAGCTTCCTCTTTTTGAGATTGAACAGATGCTAATTCATTTTTTAAAACTTCTAATCTAAATAAATCTACATTATCAAGATTTTTTCTAGAACAAGCTTCATCCAAAATATCTATAGCCTTATCAGGAAGAAATCTATCATGAATGTATTTTTCAGACATAACAACCGTTTTTCTTATAATATCATTTGAGATTTTAACTTTATGATAATCTTCATAATATTTTTTTATTCCTTCAAGAATTTTAGTAGAATCATCAATATTGGGTTCTTCAACTAAGACACTTTGAAATCTTCTTTCTAAAGCAGAATCCTTTTCAATATATTTTCTATATTCTTTTAAAGTAGTAGTTCCTATAAGCTGAATTTCACCATTTGCTAAAGAAGGTTTTAGAATATTTGCTGCACTCATAGAACTGTCAGAATCTCCAGCACCTATAATATTGTGAATTTCGTCTATTACTAATATAATATTTTTTAAGGATTTGCATTCATCCATTATTGCTTTCATTCTACTCTCAAATTGACCTCTAAACTGAGTACCAGCAACTATTGAAGTCATATCAAGTAAATACACTTCTTTGTTCATTAATTTAGCTGGAACATTTCCACTAGCTATTTTAATAGCTAAACCTTGTGCAATAGCTGTTTTACCAACACCAGGTTCACCAATCAAACAAGGATTATTTTTAGTACGTCTGTTTAATATTTGAATAACTCTATTTATTTCTTTATCTCTACCAACAACAGTGTCTAATAAATTATTTTTTGCTTTTACAGTTAGATTTGTACCATAAGTATCTAGAACCCTTCTTCTTTTTTCCTTTGGACGTTTTTCAACTTTTATTTTTTTGCCTCCATTTGACTTAGAAGAAGATTCATTTGATTCAGAAGTGGGATCAGGATTAAACATTGCACCAAAAATAGAACCTAAAGGAACAGCATTTCCATCGGCTAAATCTTCTAAATTAATATTTTCATTATTTATACTATTAGATAAATCTTTAAAAATAACTCCAAATTGTGAAGCCATCTGATCTAGATTTACATTATTTTTTGCATCATTTGAATTGCTAGAAGTGTTTTCAACAGAAATACCTTTTTCTCTAGCACAATTATTACAATATCCAACTAAGTGATTTTTATCTTCTTTTGTAGGTTCATTGATGAAAATTGTAGCTGGATTTTTTTTGCATTTTGAACATAACATAAACGAGTCTCCTTTTCTTTTAGTATACATATAATAATACATCAAAATGGGGGAATAGTCAATATAATTGGACCGAAAGTTATAGTAAAAACAATTGCTAAAACTAATAGTATATGTTATAATAAATACATTATTACAAAAGGAGAATTTAAGTAATGAAATGGAGAAAAATATTTGTTATTAGTATAATAGTTATTTGTATTGTGAGTATAAATTTAGCTGTTTACATGCAAATAACTCAAAAAGAAAAGAAAAGTATTAAAAAAAGTGATATTGAGCCAGTTGTCGTTGATACAGTTGAATTAACAGAAAATTTTGAACACATATTTGATAATAAAATTGATTACCAAAACAATGATATATCATCAACTACTAAGATTGATGCTTCAAAAGAGTTAATTTATACAATACAAACTAAACAAGAAAAACAAGATGGCAAGTATGATATAAATGTTAATATACCATATATAAATATAAGTAATAGTAATATAGAAAATATAAATAAAGAAATAATAACATTATTTTATAATAAGGTTAATGAAATAATGACAATGAGAGATGAGAAAGAGACGATTTATAGTGTAAAATATAAGGCATATGTAAATGATAATATTTTATCTTTAGTTATAAATTCTACATTAAAAGAAGGCGAAAATTCACAAAGAACAATTATAAAAACATATAATTACAACTTAACATCGAATGAAGTACTAGATATTAATAGAATATTAAATTACAGAGCTTTAGAGAGCAAGGCTGTACAGAACAAAATAAATTCTACTATAAAAGATGCCGCGCAAACTGCAACACAATATCAAGAAATAGGATATAGTAAGTATTTAAGAAATGTTGATGATGCCATGTATAAAGTAGAGAACACAAATGTATTTTTCTTAGGTGAAGGAAAAGCTTTATATATAATTTATCCATATGGAAACTCAAATTATACAACAGAATTAGATTTATTAGTATTATAAAAAAACCAGAAGTTAATCTTCTGGTTTTTTAAAATAAAAGGGGATGTTTTATTAGCAAATAGATATTATTATTATCTTATTTACTATAATAATAGTATAATAAGATAATATGACTATTGTGTGAACAAAAAAAGAAAATATAATGAAAAAGCAACATCTTAAGATGTTGCTCAAAATTATTGTTGTTCTTGTAAAGTTAAAGTAAGTTCTTTTTCTTTACCATTTCTATTAACTTTTATTGTTAGTTTATCACCTACAGAATGTTTATTTTTTATTGTGTTCAATTCTTCCATAGTTTTTATGTTTGTTCCATCAGCTTGAATAATAACATCACCTGCTTGAACTCCAGCTTTTTCAGCTGCAGAAAAGTTTTCTATACTTTTTACATAAACACCTTCGACAAGATTATTTTTCTTAGCAGTAGCTTCATCTAAATCGATACCAGTTATTCCAATATAAGGTCTAGAGATTTTTCCATTATTAATTAATTCTTTATAAACATCAATTGTTGAATTAATAGGAATAGCAAAACCAATTCCTTCAATACCAGTACCAGAAAGTTTTAAAGTATTTATACCAATAACTTTACCATCTGCATTAACTAAAGCGCCACCACTGTTACCAGAGTTAATAGCTGCATCTGTTTGAATTACATTATAAGTAGTTCTAGTATCTGAATCTTTTACTTCTCTGTTTTTAGCACTTATAATACCGCAAGAGATACTGCTTTGTAATCCCAAAGGATTTCCAACAGCCATTGCAAATTCTCCAACTTGAACAGAATCAGAATCACCAAGTTCAGCAGCAGTTAAACCAGTCTTATCTATTTTTATAACAGCTAAATCAGTTTGAGAATCACTTCCCACAACTTTTGCATCATATTTAGTATCGTCATTATACAAAGTGACTTTCAAATTATTAGCTTCGGTAATTTGGTAATAAGAATTACTACTAGAAGAAGAACTGTTTATAACATGGTTATTTGTTAAAATATATCCATCTTCACTAATAATAATACCAGATCCAGAAGCTTCAGCAGTAGAACTTTGACCAAACATTGAATTTACAGTGTATTCAACAGAGATTCCTACAATTGAAGGTAATATTTTATTTGCAACAGCTATAGAAGTATTAGAATAATCTGTATTTGATACAGTATTAGCAACAGTACCACTAGTAATAGAAAGTCCATTGCTCTTAGTAGTATTACTTAAAATTTTACTTCTTATACCTGGAACACCGAAACACACTCCAATAACTAAAACAGAAGCAAGGCCACCGCATAAAAATGGTACAAAAGCATTCTTTACAAAAGAAGTGCCATTCTTCTTAGTACTTGAAGATACACTTGTATATGTAGGTTCACTAAACTTTTTTTCTTTATTTTCCTCCATAATTTTCCTCCTATTTATAATATTAATATAACCTAAATCGTAACTATAATACAATAGAAATGTGAAAAAAATGTGAAAAAATATTAAAAAAATTGTAATTTATCTTGCATATCATTGTTCAGCTTAAAGATTGTAGTTGTCCTGCAACGGGTACATTGTTTATAAATTTTTACTTCGTCCCAACG
>OIYG01002673.1_pt1 | contig 10998 bp, 9 predicted proteins | sample 1587861 | NCBI WGS metagenome assembly OIYG01 (sample SAMN03283272) | human gut metagenome | biome: human-associated habitat; material: feces | host: Homo sapiens | place: Peru | collected 2012 | reverse complement strand
CCTCTGGTGTATCTGTTGTAACGCCAGTTGCAGTGCAGAGTAGCTATGTATGGAAGGGATAACCGCTGAAAGCATCTAAGCGGGAAGCCCCCTCCAAGATGAGTTTTCCCAAATTAAGTAAGGACCCTTGAAGACTACAAGGTAGATAGGCTAGAGGTGGAAGAATAGTGATATTTTGAGCTGACTAGTACTAATAGTCCGAGGATTTAATCATAAAATTAAGGATAGTTTGAGAGAGAAAAAAAGGATGTAACAAAGAGCATTATCAAGTTTTTAAAGGACAATATAAAAAAGTAAAATGGTGGCGATAGCTGAGTGGAAATACCTGTACCCATCCCGAACACAGAAGTCAAGCACTCAAACGTCGAAAATAGTGGAAGCGAAGATAGAAAGCTGCCATTTTTTTTGCGTTAAAATAATATAAAATACTTGCATAAAGTATAATTAATTATTTGCATTTTTTGTTGAAAAAAGTCGTATTTTATTATATAATTTAAGTAGTGTAGTGTTAAAGAAAGGAAACATATATTATGACAAATAAAGAACTTGCAGATTTAATATTTCCTAACGTTTCAAGCGATACAGAAGTATACGAAAAAAGATATCCTGAAAGGAATCTAAAAGAAGGTGCAGTTGTTTCAAGATTTGCACCAAGCCCTACAGGATTTGTACATATGGGAAGCCTTTTAAGTGCATTTATTGAAAGTTTTGTTCCTAAAACAACTGATGGCGTTTTCTATTTAAGAATTGAAGATACTGATGGAAAAAGAAGTGTTGAAAATGGAATTAACGGAATTATAAAAGATTTAAAAGACTTTAATATTATTCCAGATGAAGGTATGATTTCAGAAAAAGAATCTATCGGTAATTATGGACCATATATTCAAAGTGAAAGAAAAGAAATATATGAATCATATGCAAAAAAATTAATTGAAGAAGGCTTAGCTTATCCATGTTTTTGTACTGAAAAAGATTTAACAATTATGAGAGAAAAACAAGAACATAAAAAGACAAGAATAGGTTACTATGGAAACTGGGCAAAATGTAGAAATCTTACAAACAAAGAAAGAGCCGAAAAAATAAAAAATGGTGAGAAATACATCATTAGATTAAAATCACCAGGTAATTTCGAACACAAAATAATATTAAATGATTTAGTACGCGGTAAAATTGAAATGCCAGAAAATGATATCGATGTAGTTTTAATAAAAGGCGATGGATTACCAATTTATCATTTTGCACATGCAATTGATGATCATTTGATGAGAACAACTCATGTACTACGTGGAGAAGAATGGATATCATCTTATCCAATTCATACACAATTATTCAATATATTAAGATTTAAAGAACCTAAATATGGACACTTAGGCCTAATCATGAAAATTGACGAAACTGGTGCAAGAAGAAAATTAAGTAAAAGAAAAGACCCTGAAGCAGCAGTAAGTTATTATCATGAAAAAGGCATTCCTATAGAAGCAGTAAAATTATATTTATTAACGATAGCAAATTCAAATTTTGAAGCTTGGCTTGATGCAAATCCAAATGCTTCAATATATGATTTTAAATTTGATTTCAAAAAGATGAGTGATAGTGGTTCACTGTTTGATGTTGAAAAGTTATTAAATATTTCTAAAAATTACATAAGTAAACTAACAGCACAAGAAGTTTATAACAACTTAGAAAAATATACGGAAGAATATGATAAAGATTTCAATAAAATTATAACTTCTAATAAAGAATACACAACTAACATTTTAAATATAGAAAGAGAACAAAAGAAACCACGAAAAGATTATGCTTCATATAGTGATATTAAGAACCATATTTGGTATATGTTTGATGAATTATTTAATTCTAACAACGCTAATTATGAATTTCAAAAAATAAACGACAAAGAGGAAATTAAAAATATATTAAATGAATACGTTACAAATTATTACAACGAAGAAGATGACAAAGAGACATGGTTTAATAAAATAAAACAATTGTGTGATAAATTAAACTATGCTAGTAATATGAAAGACTACAAAGGAAATCCTGAACAATACAAAGGAAATGTTGCAGATATTTCAACAGTAATAAGAGTAACATTAACAACAAAATGTATGACACCTGATTTGTATGAAATAATGAAATTGTTAGGTAAAGAAAGAATTATAAAAAGAATAACAATGTTAAATGTGGATTAGTATAAACTTTTCCACTTTTTTTTAGGAAGGAGGGCATATGAAGAAAGTTGAATTATTATCTCCGTCAGGAAATAAAGAAATGTTAAAAAGCGCAATACATAATGGCGCAGATGCCGTATACTTATCAGGAATAAAATTTGGTGCAAGAAAATTTGCAGATAATTTTACCAATGAGGAGCTAGTTAACGCAATTAAATATGCACATTTATACGGTGTTAAAGTATATGTAACTATAAATACTTTAATAAAAGACAATGAAGTTAAAGATTTTATCGAATATGTAGAATTTTTACATAAAAATAATGTGGATGCAGTTTTAATGCAAGATATTGGTATGATTTACTTAGTAAGAAAAACATTTCCAAATTTAGAAATACATGCTTCAACTCAATTTCATAATCACAATGTAGAAGATTTAAAATTTTTAAAATCAATTGGAATTAAAAGAGCCGTACTTGCTAGAGAATTATCTATAAATGACATAAAGAATTTGGATGTTGATATAGAAAAAGAAGTGTTTGTCCACGGAGCATTATGTATATGTTATTCTGGAGAATGTCTAATGTCGAGTATTATAATGAACCGTAGTGGAAACAGAGGATGTTGTGCAGGAATGTGTAGACTCCCGTATAGGTTGTATGAAAATGAAAAACGATTAATGACGGAAGGAGATTATTTACTTAGTACAAAAGAATTATGTACTTTAGAAAACTTAAAAGATATTCTAGATGCAAATATTGATTCTATAAAAATTGAAGGTAGAATGAAAAGCCCTGAGTATGTTGGATATGTAACTAAATTATATAGAAAAGCCTTAAATCAATACTATGAAAACAAACAAATAAAATTCACAGAAGAAGAAATAAATAATTTAAAAGTACTATACAATAGAGAATTTACAAAAGGTTATATTCTTAACGATAACGAAAACATAATAAATCAAATTTCTCCAAATCATAAAGGAATTAAAATTGGAAAAGTAATTAAAATAACTGATAAATATATAAAAATAAAATTAGAAAAAGAATTAAATCAAGAAGACGCAATTAGATTTAATAATTCTAACTTAGGAATGTATGCAAACTTTATATATGATGAAAATAAAAAACTAATTAACAAAGGCAAAATAAATCAAATCATATTAATTGATAATAAAGTTGATTTAAAGGAACTTGATGATGTTTACAAAACAATTGATATAAAATTAATAAATGAAATTAAGAATTATGAAGAAAAGAAAATACCTATTGAAATAGAAGCAATAATAAAAAAAGATAGACCTATAGAAATAAAATTTAAAGATGAAAACAACATTGTAGAAACAAAAGGACCAAAACCAGAAATTGCACTTTCAAATCCAATAACAAAAGAAATTGTTGAAGAAAAATTAACTAAATTAGGAAATTCCATTTATACATGTAAAAATTTTAGAATTAATTTAGATGAAAATATGTTTATACCTATAAAAGAACTTAATGTTATAAGAAGAACTCTTATCGAAGAACTAAATAACAAAAGGTTAGAAAATAAAACAGAATTTAAAAAAGTAAATTGTAATTATAAAAAATCAAATATAACAGAAACAAATTCTATATCTATCTTAATTGATACCGAACAAGATTATTTAGATTTAAACAAATTCAATCTAAATTTTTATACAGAAAATAAAGAAATTTATGAAAAATATAAAAATAATAAAAATATTTATTTCAGACTAAAAAGGGTTATAAATAATTTTGAAGAATATAAAAATGAAAAATTATTAATTAACGATATTGGTGCAATAAATAAGTATAAAGATAATAACGAGATTAATGCTGATATATACAGTAATGTAACAAATTGTTATAGTGCAAAATTTTTATCAGAATTAGGAGTTAAAAGAATAGGCGTTTCTCCAGAATTAAGTATAGAAGAAGCAAATAATTTATATGAAACATATATTAAAGTATTTAACGAAACTCCAAACTTAGAAGTACAAATATATGGAAAAATAGAATTAATGTTGTTAAAACATTGTGTTATCAAAACAAACATAAATAAAGAACATAAATGTAATATGAATTGTAAAAAAAATAATTACTATTTAGAAGATAGGAATAATAAGAAATATAAATTAATAACAAATAATTGTTATACAAAATTATTAAATTATAAAGCAGTAAATTATCTAAATAAAATTAACAATCTAAAAATAAAAAACTATTACATATCTTTAATAGATATAACAAAAAAAGAAAGAGAAGAAATAATAAAATTTTTAAAGGAGAACAATAATGATAAAATTTATAATAGTTGAAGATGAAGTAAAATGGAGTAACGAATATAAACGGATAATAAATGATGTATTTTTCAAAAGTAACAAAGAATATGAAATAAATGCATTTGAAAAATATAACAACGAATTAAAGAATATAATCCATGATAACAGTGAACAAAAAATATATTTAATGGATTTAGACTTAGACTCTAAACATACTGGAATGGATATATTAAGAGAAATAAGAGATGTGGATTGGGATAGTGAGATAATTGTTTTAACTAATCATGATAGAATGTTTGAAACAGTACATAAAGAAATTTATAAAACTTTTGACTTTATAGAAAAATTTGATAATTTTGAAAAAAGATTAAAAACTGATTTAAAGAAAATAGAAAAGATGAAATTTGATAAAGGTAAATTTATCTATGATAATAGGAGAATAAATATTCAATTATATTATAAAGACATTATTTACATATACAGGGATACAGTAGATAGAAAGTTAGTTATTAAAACTACTAGTAACGAGTTCATAGTAAATCTATCAATATCAGAAATATTAGGTATGCTTGATAAAAGATTTAAGCAATGTCATAGAAGTTGCATTATCAATGAAGATAGAATTGTTATAAAAGATTATGTAAATGCAACATTTACTACAGATACAGGTGAAGTTGTTCCTATGTTATCAAGAAAGTTTCAAGAGGTGGAAAAATGAGTTTAAAGTACTTATTATATATTTTGTTTTTAGAGTCTATACTAACAGTAACAATGATTTACTCATTTAAACAATTATCAAAATGTGAATTAAAACTTAATATATATAAAATATTATTAATTATTTTAGAAATAGTTTTAGTAAGTTTAAATAATATTTATAATTTACTTTGCATAAGAATATTATGTGCATTTATAATATCAATCTTATTAAATAAAATTTTATTTAGAGTTAATCTAAAAAAGACAATTTTATATACTTTTATTTATTCGTTTGTTAGTATTTTATGTGAGTTATTAATGGCATTGTTAGTTACCAGCAATTTGAAAAACATTGATTTTTTTAATACAACAATGTGGGTTAAAACATTATTTAATTTTATAAATATATTAATATTGTTATTATTTTTTAGTAACAAAAAGATCATTGATTTTTTTAATAAAATAGAAAATTTATTTTGTAATAGTAATGATTTTTATGGATATGTTTTAATATTTACATCATTTATAACTTTCATTGAAGTAATTAGAGCAAAAGATCTTAATAATCACTATGTATTATTTATAAGCAGTGTTTGTTTTATATTTATTATTCTTAGCGTAATAATCATTTTAAACGAAAAAAAGTCAAATTTGGTATTATCTGATAGAAATAAAAATATTTTATCAACAAATCAAGCATATAAAAAGACTATTGAAGAATGTAGGGAATTGAAACATAATTTCAAACATGACTTATATAGTTTAAAATTAGTTGATGAAAATGAATTAGATAATACTATAGAAAAATTAATAAAAAAATATAAAAAACAGTTTGATTGGATTAATGATTTAGAAAAAATACCAGAAGGTATTCAAGGCATCATCTATTTAAAACAAAAAGAAGCAGAAAAAAATAATGTTAAAATAATCGCAAATGTTAAAGATATTAAAGGGAATTATAAAAATATTATTAATATAAGTAATATATTAGGAATACTAATAGATAATGCAGTAGAAGCAACAAAAAATACTTCTAATAATTTTGTAGTAGTAAATTTTATGGAAGAAAATAACAAATTACAAATAAATATATTAAATAATTTCAATAATGAAATAGATTGTGAATTAATAGGTACTAAAAATTATAGTACAAAAAAAAGAAATTCTGGTATAGGCTTAAATTATGTAAATAAAGTAAAGGATAAAAATATAAAAGTAGGTTTTACTGTAGAAAATAATGTTTTTATAAGTAAGATAGAATTAATAAACAAAAAATAGAAGGTTTCACTAAAATTATAGTGAAATTTTTTTAATTTAAATCAATAAAAAACTAGTAAAATTTAACTAGTTTTTTAACAAAAATCAATTTATTTAATTAATGATTCTGGACATTCAGGTTCATCAAAAATCCAATGAGTTGTAAATGGAGTAGCAGCAACAGCAGCACCTAATTTTGCTAATAGTTCTAACATTTTATTTACCTCCTTCCTTTTTTTGTTTAAATAAATATATATCATTTAAATTAAACCTAACTTTTTGTCCCATTAAGATATATCCTAATGGATTTATTAATAATCCTTCTAAAAACATTGAAGCAACTATTAAATTAGATATACTAGGTAATTTATTAATTATAAATAAATACATAGTACAAATTATTAATGAAGTAAATTTAAATTTCATTTTTCTTGTTTTATTAATCATAGGTCTTTTGTCTGTGTCCGCTGGACTAAAAATTAAAAAGTTAATAAATAAAATAATCCAGAATATATTTTTTGTTAATATATTAATCTTTAAAATACTAAATAAATAAGGAGTTCCCAACAAAAGTAATGTACTAAATATCCAGCATTGAAAATTTGTCTTTGCATGACAACCAAAACTTACACTTCTCAATATAGAATAAAATATTAAAAAAATTATAAATTTCTTAAAAAAACCTAATAATAAAGATAATACTATGATGGCTGTAGTTTTTGTTATTAAAGAATATAAACCCAGTAGTCCATATTTTATTTCTTCCAACTTAATATCGTCAAAATCATAATTATTATTAATTCTAACCATTATATTATTTACTACTTTTTCTTTCATATTTTTTTCCTTTACTATAAACATCATAAAATAAAAAAAGTCGAAAAATGTCTAGAATGCACAAATCATTACTTAAATGGTCTGAATAGCAAGCAAAAAAAATGTATCGTTAATTTTTATGCTAAACAAACACAAAATCTTATATTTTGAACATAGGTTACATATAAATACATGTTTTTTGATATACTGAGGATGTCACTGTGAGAGAAAAATAGTAAATTGTCGACAAAAATTAATTTAGTATCAGCTGTGGACATGGAGTAAAAATATTTTTTTGGAAAGGATGATAGCTGTGCGTGGTAAGGTAAAGTGGTTCAATAATGAAAAAGGATATGGATTCATTGAATATAATGATTTAGAAGATATCTTCGTTCATTATTCAGCCATTAAAAAAGAAGGCTACAAAACTCTAAAAGAAGGAGATATTGTTGACTTCAAACTAATCGAAACAGGCAAAGGCTTGCAAGCTATAGAAGTTTGCCAAGTAGAATTAACTACAGTATTGTAGTTTTTTTCTTGTTTTGATATAATTTAAATAGGAGAGTGATATTATGAAATTAAATATTAGAGGAGATAAATTAGTTGTAACTGATGCAATAAAAAATTACATTGAAGATAAAACAAAAAGATTAGAAAAATATTTTGATAATGATGATATTGAAGCAAAAGTAATAGTTAAAGTTGCTAATAACAAAGAAATTATTGAAATAACTATACCAACTAACAAGTATACTTTACGTGCAGAAGAAAGAAATGATGATTTATATGCTGCAATAGATTTAGTATTAGACAAATTAGAAAGACAAATTAGAAAAAATAAAACAAGATTAAATGATAGATATAAAAAAGAAAATTTTATGGATTTCAATTTTGATTTCATAGAAGAATTTGAAAATGATATAGATGAAGATGAAGATTTAATTGTTAAAAGAAAAACAATTGATGTAAAACCTATGGACGAAGAAGAAGCAATTTTACAAATGGAATTGTTAAATCATGACTTCTTTATGTTCAAAAATGTTGATGAAGACTGCATTTCAGTACTTTATAGAAGAAAAGATGGTAAATTTGGTATATTAAATTCAAATTAAGAGTGTAAAACTCTTTTTTTCTATGTTATAATATATATTATCGGAGGAATTAATATGGGAATTATTAAAAGATTAGTAGATACAGAATATAAAGAATTAAAGAGGTTTAGAAAAATTGCAGATGAAATAGAGGCATTAGATGAAGAATATTCTAAAATGTCAGATAAAGATTTACAAGGAATGACAGATAAATTAAAAGCAGAACTTGCTAGTGGTAAAACTTTAGATGACATCATAGTTCCTGCATTTGCAACAGCAAGAGAAGCTGCATATAGAAAGATAGGAGAAAAACCATTCTATGTTCAATTATTAGGTGGACTTGCAATTCACTTTGGTAATATAGCAGAAATGAAAACTGGTGAAGGTAAAACATTAACAACAATTTTACCAGCTTACCTAAATGCATTATCTGGTGAAGGTGTACATGTTATTACTGTAAATGAATACTTAACACAACGTAATGCAGAATGGATGGGACCAATATTTGAATTTTTAGGAATAAGTGTTGGTGTTAATTTAAGAGAATTATCTCCTATAGAAAAAAGAAAAGTTTATAATTGTGATATAACATATACAACAAATAATGAAGTAGGTTTCGATTATTTAAGAGATAATATGGTAATGAGAAAAGAAGATAGATGTTTAAGACCACTTAACTTCTGTATTCTAGATGAAGTTGACTCTATGTTAATAGATGAAGCAAGAACTCCATTAATCATATCAGGTGGAAAATTTAATTCAGCAAACCTTTATAGAGATGCTGATAAAGCAGTAAAGAAATTAAATAAAGAAACTGATTATACTTTAGATGAAAAAACTAAATCTGTTTTATTAACAGAAGAAGGGTCAGAAAAATTAGAAAAACATTTTAAATTAGATAACTTATACGATGTAGAAAATGCTGCATTAGTCCATCATATTAACCAAGCATTAAAAGCAAATTATGGTATGGCTAATGACGTTGATTATGTTGTTAAAGATGGAGAAGTATTAATAGTAGATCAATTTACTGGACGTTTAATGCAAGGAAGACAATTTTCAGATGGATTACATCAAGCTATAGAAGCTAAAGAAGGAGTTAAAATTAATGAAGAAACTCAAACATTAGCAACTATAACATTCCAAAATTTATTTAGAATGTATAAAAAAATAGCTGGTATGACTGGTACTGCAAAAACAGAAGAAGAAGAATTTAGAGATATTTATAACATGTATGTTATTGAAATACCAACAAATAGACCATGTATAAGAGAAGATATGGTAGATAAAATTTATTCTACTGAAAAAGGTAAATATAAAGCAATAGTTGAATTTATTAAAAAGGTTCATGCAACAGGACAACCAATATTAGTTGGTACAATTTCTGTTGAATCAAACGAAAGATTAAGTAAACTATTACAAAAAGAAAAATTACCTCATGAAGTATTAAATGCTAAAAACCATGCAAGAGAAGCTGAAATAATTGCTAAAGCTGGTGAAATAGGAGCAATAACAATTGCAACTAACATGGCTGGTCGTGGTACAGATATCAAACTAGCACCTGGTGTAAAAGAATTAGGTGGATTATGTGTAATAGGTACTGAAAGACATGAATCACGTCGTATAGATAACCAATTACGTGGACGTGCTGGACGTCAAGGAGACCCAGGTTATTCACAATTCTTTATATCTTTTGAAGATGAATTAATGAGAAGATTTGGTGCAGAAAAAGTTAGAGATATAATAAAAAGAACTGGTTATCCAGAAGATCAAGATATAACTAATAAATTCTTAAGTCGTCAAATTGAAGGCGCACAAAAGAAAGTAGAAGGAAACAACTACGATATGCGTAAAAACTTACTTGATTATGATAACATAGTAAGTGAACAAAGAAAAATAATCTATGATAGAAGAAATGAATTAATAGATTCAGAAAATGTTAATGACATTTCTATAGAAGTTATAAGAGATTTCATAGATAAATTAGTAAACGATCATATCGCTCCAGAAGGATACTTAACTGATAATGATTATGAAGCAATAGTAAATCATATGAATGCAAATATATTAAGACGTCATAAGATTACTGTAGATGAAATAAAATCAAAAAATCCAAGTGAAGTTGCTGATAAAATAAGTGATGTTATAGTTGAAGAATTAAATGCCAAAGTTAAAGATATTCCAGAATCAGTTATAAACGATTTTGAAAGACATATTTCTTTAAAAGTAATAGATGAAGCATGGGTTAAACATATAAGTTCAATGGAACAATTAAGAGAAGGTATTGGACTACGTGGTTATGCACAAACAAATCCATTACAAGCTTATGCAATGGAAGGATATCAAATATTTGAAAGAATGGAAGATTCTATTGATGAACAAATAGCTAATTTCTTACTACACATGCAAATAACTCAAAATAATAATTCTAAAACTAATAAAGTTGAAAAAACAAATGATACTAAAGAACCACTAAAAAAATCTCCTAAAAAGAACGATAAAAAAGTTGGAAGAAATGATAAGTGTCCATGTGGAAGTGGAAAAAAATACAAACAATGCTGTGGGAAGTAGCATAAAATAACGGAAAACTAATAATTATAAAAATTATAAATTGGTTCGATTTTTATAACTTGTCCACAAAATATTAAAAATATGTAGTAAAATAAAGGTGTGAACAATG
>OIYG01002672.1_pt1 | contig 11001 bp, 9 predicted proteins | sample 1587861 | NCBI WGS metagenome assembly OIYG01 (sample SAMN03283272) | human gut metagenome | biome: human-associated habitat; material: feces | host: Homo sapiens | place: Peru | collected 2012 | reverse complement strand
CCGACGCTTTCATGGACCTGGTGAAGAACCTGGCCGTGGTCGTCGCCAAGCAGAATCCCGCCGATGTGGAAGCTCTGAAGGCTTGCACCTACCCCAACTCCAACCTGACCGTTACCGAGATCATGCAGGAGAAGGTCATGTCCATCGGCGAGAACATGCAGATTCGCCGCTTCGCCCGCTTCCCCGAGAACACCTCCGTTGCCTACGTTCACGCAGGCGGCACCCACGGCGTTCTGGTGAACCTGGCTGTTGAAGGTGGCATCGACGCTACCGAGATCGGCAAGAACGTTGCCATGCAGATCGCTGCTATGAACCCCAAGTACTGGGACAAGTCCCTGGTTCCCCAGGCCGATGTTGACCACGAGATGCAGGTTCAGGTTGCTCTGATGGACAACGATCCCAAGATGGCCTCCAAGCCCGCTCAGGTCAAGGAGAAGATCGCTGCCGGTAAGCTGAACGCTTTCTTTAAGGACAACTGCCTGCTGCAGCAGGAGTTCGTTCGCTCCGACCTGTTCCAGGGCAGCGTGGAAGGCTACATTGCCGACGCTGCCAAGAAGCTGGGCGGCAAGGTGACCTTCGTTGACGCTATTCACTACGTCAAGGGCGAGGGCATCGAGAAGAAGGCTGACGACTTCGCCGCAGAAGTCGCCGCTCAGATCGCTGGCGCTGCCAAGTAAGTTTCCCTACACGTGAGATTCCCGCAAGCTTTTCGGCTTGCGGGAATTTTTCATTGCATTTTTGGTTTTTTATGTTATAATTGATTTACATAAAAACATATTATCAGGAACGGAATGGCTTTCAAAAGATATGCGGCAGAGCTGCCCCGGCAAAGTCATAACCGCCCATTCCGGTTTCTTTTGAATAGCCTCGGGAGGATGACCATGGAGACCTTCATCTGTAATCAGACAAAAATACCCAAGGACCGCTGGCGTTACGGGCTCCGGTCCTCTGCCAAGGTAGGCTGCGGGTGGATCGCCGTATACAACGCCCTGATCCAGCTGGGTGAGTCCCCCCTGCCCGAGACCATTATTGACGCACTGGAGCACCAGCTCCCCCTCATTCACGGCAATCTGGGCACCAGTGTGCTGGGGCCTGCCATGCTTCTGAAAAAATGGGGCTACCATGTGACGCTGTGCTCAGACCCAGACCGCTTCGACCGGATGTGCCGCCACTCAGACGTGAGCATTCTCTTCTACTATTGGCGCAAGGGCCTTCGCGTGGGTGCCCACTTCGTCTGCGTTACTGCAAATACGGAAGGATTCTGGGGTTACAATACCTATACAGACTCCAAGGGTCAGGATTTCTACGGAACAAGCCTCAGCGCATACCTAAAAGAGCAAAAGCACTTCGGCTGTGTGCTGACCTGTATCCGAAAGCCAAAACAGCAATCTAATCCATAATGCCGCAGCAAAACGGCGCACTGCCTAAAACAGTGCGCCGTTTCAGTTTATGTCGTGCGGAATTTCCTTATGCCAGCGCCCCAAAGCCCAGCACGACAATGCCCAGGACCATCAGAATCACGCCGGTGGCACGATTCAGGGTCTTCGGAGTGGCCCTGTTGGCAATAACAGCGGCGATCCGGGCCCACAGGAAGGTGAACACCACGCAGAGAATGAATACCGTCCAGTCCGGTGCGCCGCCGATGGTGAAATGGGAGACGGCTCCGGTGAGGGCCGTAAAGGTCATAATGAACACGCTGGTACCAACAGCGGTTTTCAGCTCATAGCCCAGGACGCTGGTCAGGATCAGCAGCATCATCATCCCGCCGCCGGCCCCCACAAAGCCGCAGATGAAGCCGATGAGACAGCCGCAGACCATGGATTGAATGGCTCTTTTTTTCGCGGACACCCCCTGCATGGCCTCTTTGGTGGTCATAACAGGACGAATAATAAACTTCACACCCAGCAGGAAGGTCATAAACACAGAGAAATTCCCCATGGTCTGGGAGGGCACCAGGCTGGCAATGTAGCTGCCGATGACCGTAAAGGCAAGGACGCTGAACATCATGATCAGTCCATTGCGAATGTCCAGATTTTTGTTTTTGCCGTAGGTATAGGCGGAAACAGCGCTGGCCAGCACATCCGAAGACAGGGCAATGCCCACGGCCATATAGGGGTCCATGTGCAGGAAGGTGATGAGCATAGGGCTGATGACCGCTGCGGCACTCATGCCCGCAAAGCCGGTACCCAGGCCGGCGCCCATGCCTGCAAAAAACGTGACAAGGATGGTGATCAATATCTGCATGTTAGTTCTTTTCCTCCAATAGTCTGTCCATATTTTGATTCATGATCTCCAGAGTCCGCAGAAATATGGCCATGGAGTCCGCATCAATGTTTTCCCCCAGCTTTGAAAAAAAGCTCTGCTGAAGGGCCTTGCCTGCCGTCACAATGGGGTCCGCTTTTTCCGTCAGGCACAACGCCCGCTTTCGTCGGTCCCCTGCCACGGCCGTTCTCACCAGGTAGCCCTCCTCCTCCAGGCGGTCCAGGTGAATGGAAACCAGGTTGGCTTTCAGGTGCCGCACCTGCACAATGTCCCGGGCCGTATTATAGGCCGGATTGTTGGCCAGGAACAGCAGGATATCAAAGGATGTTCGGGCAATCTCCTGCTCCCGGCAAAAGGTCGCACAGACCTGATCGTAGCCGGCCAGTATTTTTCGGGTCAATTCATAACAGAAAAGCATTCTGCATCTTCTTTCTTCAAATTTAGATATTTCAAATTTGAACTAAATAATATCACAGCAAGTAATACTTGTCAAGTGGTCCGGCAGACTTTCTTTTTCCACAAGGATTATACAATTTTGTAAATATATTCCTTTTATTTGCAACTTTTTTCTTGCGTGAAACGAATGTTTGTGCTACAATTAAAGAAATTTGTCCGCCCCTGCCGGATTCCTTCCGGCAGGGTTTAAGAGAGAAGGGGGAATTCATTTGATATTCGGCAAACACATCAACGTCTACTATCGAAAGTATGCGTTGGCCCTGCTGACAGGACTGCTCGCCCTGTTCACGGTGGACTATCTTCAGCTGAAGATCCCGGAAATCTATCAATTGGTCATCAACGGCCTGAACCAGGGCTATATCCTGGAAAACGGCGTGCAGATCCCTTTTGATATGAATTTCATGCTGGACCGGATCTGTATGCCCATGGTGTCCATCATCCTGGCCATTGTATTCGGCCGCTTTTTGTGGCGCGTCACCATCTTCGGCGCAGCCACCAAGGTGGAGACGGACCTGCGCAACAAGATGTTCCGCCACGCCGAAGATCTGAGCCGGGAATACTATCAGGTCAACAAGGTTGGTAACCTCATGAGCCTGTTTACCAACGATCTGGACACCGTGCAGGAGTGCTACGGCTGGGGCTTCATGCAGTTCTTCGACCCCATTATTCTGTGCACCCTGGCCATTACGAAGATGTGGCGTATGGACCATCTGCTGACCGTTCTGTCCCTGATCCCCATGGTTCTGCTCTTCGCCACCGCCACCATCGTTGGCAAGAGCATGACCCAAAAATGGGACTACCGGCAGGAGTGCTTCTCCAATATGTCCGATTTTGCCCAGGAGAGCTTTTCCGGCATTGCCGTCATCAAGGCCTTCGTAAAGGAGACCAAGGAGCTGCTGGCCTTTGAAAAGCTGAACAAGGAAAGCGAAGTTTCCAACATCGACTACACCAAGGTTACGGTCCTGCTGCGCATCCTGGTGACCACCTTTGTGGAAAGCGTCATCTGCGTCATCCTTGGCTACGGCGGCTATCTGGTCTATAAGGGTGAATTCAATGCCGGTCAGCTCATGGAATTCATCGGCTACTTCAACGCAGTGATCTGGCCCATCATGGCCATTGCCGAGCTGATCGACATGACCTCCCGGGGCAAGGCCTCTCTGCAACGCATCAGCGAGCTGCTGGATGCCCCCAAAAACGTCTATGACCGCCCCGATGTCAAGGCCTTGGAAAACCCCAAGGGTGACATTGCATTCCGGGATCTGAGCTTCACCTACCCCGACGGCGAGTTCCCCGCCCTGGAGCACATCTCCTTCGAAATCAAACCCGGTGAAAGCATCGGCCTGGTGGGGAAAACCGGCTCCGGCAAGACCACTCTGGTGGACCTGATCCTGCGGACCTACAATGTGCCCGACGGGACCCTGTTCCTGGACGGGCAGGATGTCAACAGTCTCTCCATCCGCTCCGTGCGGGACGCCTGCGCCTATGTACCCCAGGACAATTTCCTGTTCTCCGACACCATTGAAAACAACATCGCCTTCGGCAAGGAAGAAACCGTCTCCGAAGAGATTCGGCGGGCTGCCAAGCTGGCGGACATCGACGGCAATATCTCCGAATTCCAGCTGGGCTACCAGACCGTGCTGGGTGAGCGGGGCGTCACCGTCTCCGGCGGCCAGAAGCAGCGAATCTCCATCGCCCGGGCGCTGATGAAAGACGCACCCATTCTGATTCTGGATGACTCCGTGTCCGCTGTGGACACCAAGACGGAGAAGGCCATTCTGGACAATCTCCGCGCCACCCGTCAGGGCAAGACCACCATCCTCATCGCCCACCGCATCTCCACCATTGAGCAGATGGACAAGGTGCTCTTTATTGACGGCGGCCGTCTTGCAGGCTTCGGAACCCATGACAAGCTCTATGAAACCAATGCAGAGTACCGCAAAATGGTAGATCTGCAGCGCCTGGAAGAGGAAGGAGGGGAGCAAAATGCGTGAATATCTGCCACTCATCATTCCCTGCGCCATTATTGGGGTATTTACCCTGGTCTTTCTGTGCGCCTATGCCGTACTGAAAAAGAAGACCGCCAAGGAAACCAGCGAACGGCATATGCCCGACAGCGAGATCATCCGTCGGCTGCTGCGCTACGCTGCGCCCTATAAGAAGGAGTTCGCACTGATTTTCTTTATCATGCTGGTCTCCATCGCCTACGATGTGGTGTCTCCCCTGCTGGTTGCCACCATTCAGGGCACCATTAAGCAGAGCTTCCAGCTCAGCAGACTGTTTACCCTGGTGGCCGTCTATGCGGGCATTCTGGCTGTGAGCATGGTCTGCACCTACTTCCAGGCTATGATCCTCCAGAAGATCGGCCAAAAAATCCTGACCCAGCTGCGCATGGATACCTTTACCCACATTGAGCAGCTGTCCCACGCCCAGCTGAACCAGATTCCCGTGGGCAAGCTGGTGACGAGAGTCACCAACGACCCCAATTCCATCAGCTATCTGTTCACCAATATTCTGGTCACCCTGGTCAAGAACACCCTGGTGATTCTGGGTGTGCTGGGCGCCATGCTGATCCTGAACTATGCGCTGACGCTGATGGTGCTGTGCTTTGTGCCCTTCCTGGTGCTCTTCACCGTCATCTTCCAAAAGTTCTCCCGGCACGTCCACCGCAGCGTCAACAATGCCCGGACGGATGTGAACACCTACCTTTCCGAGAATCTCTCCGGCATGAAGGTCACACAGATCTTCAACCAGGAGAGCCGGAAGCTGACGGAGTTCCTGGACCGCAGTCAAAAACTGGAAAAGGCAAAGCTGGGCCGGATGTTCGTCTTCGGCATCTTCCGCCCCATGGTGTATATGCTCTTCGTGACCTCCAACCTGTTCCTGTTCTATATTGGCTGCAAGGGCTATATCCGGGACACCGCCTTCCTCGGCACCACCATTACCAGCGAGACCGTGGTCGCCTTCTATATGTATATCTCCCGGTTCTTCAACCCCATCCAGACCCTGGCAGAGCAATTCGATATGCTGGAGCAGTCCTTTGCCGCAGCAGAGAAGATTTTCACCATTCTGGACATGGAGCCTGAGGTGGTGGACGAGCCCGATGCCATCGAGCTGGGCGACATCAAGGGCGAGATCGAGTTCAAGGACGTCTGGTTCGCCTACAATCCCGGAGAATGGGTGCTCAAGGGTGTTTCCTTCCATGTATACCCCAAGCAGACCGTGGCCTTTGTGGGCTCCACAGGTTCCGGCAAATCCACCATTCTCAGCCTGATCTGCCGGAACTACGACATCCAGAAGGGCCAAATCCTTATCGACGGCATCGATATCAAGCACATCAAGATCTCTTCCCTGCGCCGCCACTTTGGCCAGATGCTCCAGGATGTTTTCCTGTTCGCCGGAGATATCCGCAGCAACATTGTACTGCGTTCCGACAATGTCTCCGATGAGGAGGTCTGGCAGGCCTGCCGGTATGTCAACGCTGACAGCTTCATCAAGAAGCTGGAGGGCGGTTTGAACGAAACCGTCCGGGAGCAGGGCAACAACTTCTCCGCCGGACAGCGGCAGCTGCTGAGCTTCGCAAGGACCATCCTGCACAAGCCCTCCGTGATGATCCTCGATGAGGCCACGGCAAACATCGACACGGAAACGGAAGTGCTCATCCAGGACTCCCTGGAAAAGATGAAGAACATCGGCACCATGCTGATCGTGGCTCACCGCCTGAGCACCATCCAGCACGCCGACAACATCATCGTCCTGTCCCACGGCCAGATCATGGAGCAGGGCACCCATCAGCAGCTCCTGCACCAGAAGGGTCGGTACTATCAGCTCTATACCCTGCAATTCCAGAAGCAGCAGCTCCAGCAAAGCGAAACATGACAAACGCCCTTGCAGACCGGTTGGCTCTGCAAGGGCGTTTTCCATCATTTCTCAGAAAAAGTGAAGCGATAAAAATCCCGAATGCATCGGCATTCGGGATTTTGTGTGTTGCGTCCACTTTTGATGCAGATTTTTCAGGCGTATTTTCAGCAAGCCTACTAAGAAATAGAGAAGATGGCGTCCACGCGAAAAACTGCCATGTTCGTTCACCTCGATCTTTCTGCGGCGCATTCACACCGCTTTTTATGTACAGCGGAAAAAAAAGGTTTACAAATGGAAAAGTATATTGTAATATTAGAATATAGCATAATTACACTATAGCAAAGGAGACGCACGATGGGGTTACAGCATGGGATTCTCGGGTTTTTGAATTACGGCCCTTGCAGTGGGTATGAGCTGACGAAGGCGTTTCAGTCCTCCCTGCATTTTTTCTGGCCTGCGCAGACCAGTCAGATTTATCAGACGCTGAACAGGCTGGAAGCTGCGGCGTACATCACCCACGAAACGGTCATCCAGACCGGAAAGCCCAATAAGAACGTCTATTCCATCCTGCCAGCGGGTCGGGCGGAGCTGCTGCGCTGGCTGTCGGAGCAGGGGCGAGCCACAGACGGCTATAAGAGCGAATTTCTGATGAAGGTCTTTTTCGCTGAAAATCTCCCGCCCCGGCAGGCAATCACGATGCTGCGCACATACGCGGACGGCTGCCGCGCGTGGCTTGCGGGGCTGGACAGCGTTCCGCAGAGCATTGAGGAATACGGCAAGCTGACCGAGGCCAGCGCGCCTGTGTATTGGGCGTTCACGGCGCAGTTTGGCCGGGATTATGCGCAGATGTGCATTGCGTGGGCCGAGAACTGCATCAAAAAGCTGGAGGAGATGGCATGAGGGTCCTGGTTCTGAACGGAAGCCCCAAAGGCGAGAGAAGCAACACCTACCGCCTGACCGGCGCGTTTCTGGATGGCCTGCGTCAGGTGCAGCAGGCAGAGGTGGAGGTCCTTGAGGTCGGGAAGCTGCATCTTCTGCCGTGCCGGGGCTGCTTTGCCTGCTGGAGCAAGACGCCGGGAAAGTGCGTTTTGCAGGACGATATGGCCGGTGTGATTGAAAAGCTCCTGGCTGCCGACGTGCTGATCTGGAGCTTTCCGCTCTACTATTTCGGCATCCCCGGCCAGCTAAAGCTGCTCATCGACCGGCAGCTGCCGATGTCGCTGCCCTTTATGACGGACAATGTTTCCGGCGGCCACCCCAGCCGCTATGACCGCTCCGGCCAGCGTCAGGTGGTGATCTCCACCTGCGGCTTTTACACAGCAGAGGGCAACTATGACGCGGTGGACGCGCAGTTCTCTCGTATCTGCGGCGCAGACGGCTATACGGCCATATACTGCGGTCAGGGGGAGCTGTTCCACATTCCGGAGCTGCGCCAGCGCACGGACGCCTATCTGGAGCATGTGAAGCGGGCAGGCGCGGAGTTCGCGCGAGGCGCTGTTACGGAGGAAACGGCCTGTGCGCTGCGGCAGCCGCTGTTTCCGAGGGCGGTGTTTGAGCAGATGGCTGACGCCAGCTGGGGCGTCCGCCGGGAGGATTCTGCCAAGCCGGGAACGTCACAGACGGCAAAGCTCTCTCCGGCGCTGGCCTTTACCCGGCAGATGGCTGCGCTTTATAACCCCGCAAGCTGGAACGGGCAGGACCGGGTGCTGGAGTTTTTCTATACGGACGCCGGGGAAACCTATCAGATCGTGCTGGGAAAGGACGGTCAGCGTGTGCTGGAAGCCGACTTCCTGCCCTGCACCACGCGCATCGAAACGCCGCTGTCCGTCTGGCAGAGGATCGGCAGCGGAGAGCTGAACGGACAGCAGGCCATGATGGAGCATCTGTACCGCGTGACCGGCGACTTCTCGGTCATGCTCCATTGGGACGAGATTTTCGGTCTGGGAGCGGCTGCGCCGAAGCCGCCTGCCGCGCCCCAGAAAAAGACCAACATGACACTTATGCTGCTGCCGTGGATGGCGATCTGGATCGCGCTGTCCATCCAGGCCCGGACCGGCGCGTGCATCGGGCTTGCGGTCTGCGGGCTGCTGCCGTTTGCGTTTCTGAAATACCGCATGACCGTCTTTGAGCCGTGCTCCATGCTGGCGGTAGGCAGCATCTGTGTGCTGACGCTTCTGGACGCGCTGCCCCTTACGGTGCTCCTGCCGGTGTCGTATCTTCTGTTCGGCCTGATGTGGGGCGTGACAGTGTTCCGTCAACTGCCGCTGACGGCGCACTATTCCATGAACGGCTACGGCGGCGAGACGGCGCTGCAAAATCCGCTGTTTCTGCGGACGAACCGGATTCTCACAGCCTGCTGGGCGGTTCTGTATCTGCTTACGCCGATCTGGACCTGGCAGCTGATGCAAACCTCCGTCTCCTATCTGACCGGCGCGTTCAACTCCGTGCTGCCCATTCTGCTGGGCATCTTCACGGCCTGGTTCCAGTGCTGGTATCCGGCACACTATGCCGCCAGCGCCAATTGATCTTTCCATGAAAAGGCTGACCCGTCAGGTGAAAACCGATGGGTCAGCTTTTTTTGCCGTGATTTTCAGCGCATCCAGCCCGTAGCGCACGATGAGCAGTGCGTGGATGATAAGTGTAAATGCTTCGATTCCGACGATCTCCGGGTTTGTGAGGTCCGCGTCTGTGATTTGTGGTGGATGCGTTAAATGCAGCACCGGAAGGAGTGTGGAATCCTTCCTCATTCATCTGTTTTGCAGTACTCTGGATGCTGCGAGTACTTCTGAAGACTTCGTACAAACGCTGAACCATGCGTTTTTCTTCCGGCAGACTTTCTAAGTAGCTGTATGCTGATTTTCCCTTACCAGTTCCGGTTGTTACACGACGGACAGTAAATCCCATCGGTGTATTGCCGCCGAGCCATCGTCCGTCCTTTGCAAGTTCCATCATATTGTCTACAATTCTTTCTGTCAGAGTATCTCTTTCAAATTCCGCAATGACAGCGAATATCTGAATAAAGATTTTATATAGTCCGCTGGCAGTATTGATACCATTGGAGCAAATCAAGAGATTAACATGGTACATTTCCAAGAAATCCATTAAACGGATTAGAGGGGCTTTACATTCCCATGTGTGCGAATACTCATCAATCAAAACATCATATTTTTTCTTGCCTACTCCGATTACTTTACTCAATCTTTTGTACAGTATCTTGTGTAACCCGTGAACTTCAAATTCACACCAAGAGAACGTGCCAAATCAGCAATCGTGCTTTCATCATCGTCGGTATACCAGCATCCGTTAATGACACTATCAATTTTACTGAAACCTGCAAGTACCGTGTTCTCATATAAATCTTCAAACACATCAGGGCGTTGTTGGGTCAAGACCCTTTGTGCTTCTTCAGGGAGCGCTGCAAGCGTTTCCTTGTTTACAAAACCTGTTGATGTAATGAGTTTGCCACCGGGCTTCAACACTCTGAAAGCTTCTTTCAATGCTTTGGCTTTTACACCCTCACAATTTCCAATGCCTCCACGATCCGAGATGATGTCTATGCTGTTATCCTTAAAAGGCATGTTGCAAAAATCAAAAGCAGCATAATAGATGTTGGGCGAATCAAGCGATTTATCCAAGAACAATTTCCATTCACGAACAACCGTTGGAGAAAGATCGCTGATAATAACCGTTGCATCCGGATTTGCCTTGAGAATATAGGGCATATATCCGCCACCGGGACCAGCGCCGATTTCAAGAATGATTCCATCGTAAGAAGCAATCTCTTTTCCAACGCCATCCATATAGGGGTTATCGGCTTTGGAATATTCCCAATTACGCTTTATCCATTTGCCGGTTTGCATTTCATTTGCCCATACAATATTGTAATCCCGTTCCTGCTCCGGTACAAAGTAGGCTATTCCGGAACGTCCGGTTTCCATACCGGTTAATTCGCAGAGAAGATCAACATCCTCAAGCATTTCGTTAATTGTAACCTTATAGAGATGAGACAATTCCAGCAATATATCAATGTCCGGCACTGCATTTCCGCACTCCCATTTCGAGACCGCCTGCGATGTTACACCGAGCTTTTCGGCCAAATCTGTTTGAGACAGCCCCATCTTCCGTCTGAGTGCAGACATTCTTTTTCCAAAATGTATTCTGTTTACCATAAAATCATACCTCTTTCTTCCGGGTGCTTATATAATACCACACCCCTCAGACGTATTGGAAGCGACGGATTGTTTCATACGTTCGACTGCCTACAACTGTGCGTTGGAACCTGAAGTACAGTCAATCATAAGCGTCACTGGTTAATTCTGCAGGAATTTAGGATTTAGGGTGAAAGAGTGAAGAGATAAAAATCCCGAATGCAAACTGAACTGCACCCCATTTGTTAGACAGTATGATATACTATCTAACAAGTGG
>OIYG01002670.1_pt1 | contig 11012 bp, 22 predicted proteins | sample 1587861 | NCBI WGS metagenome assembly OIYG01 (sample SAMN03283272) | human gut metagenome | biome: human-associated habitat; material: feces | host: Homo sapiens | place: Peru | collected 2012 | reverse complement strand
TCCTTTTGTCACCGTCACTTACAGACAGTCAGCAGACATCGGGCAATTAAGAAAGTGAGGTAGTTATATGACTTGTAAAGATTGTTACCATTATGAGGCTTGTAAAGAAAAATTTGCTGGACTAAAACGTATTCGTGTTGAAAAGCCAAAAAAGCACTTGGAATTAGACCCACAAGTTGAAAACAGGTGCCAACAATTCAAACACAAATCGCAAATAATCGAGTTACCTATGAAAGCAACAGATAAACTGAAAAAGGAGTTAACAAAATACTGTTACGAAAGGTGCGTTGATGAATTATGACTCGTGAGGAAAGTATTATATGGCTTAAAAATTTAAGAACAGCGATGGGTGAAAGTCAATATCAAGGTTTATGGCTCTACGAGCAGGCATTAGCTGAAACTATTGAACTGTTGCAAAGCGACAGGCTTGTTGAATTACCTTGCGAAATCGGTACGGAATTATTTTTAATTGATTACCCAATGGTACACCATAGGCTAAAAGAATACAAATTCATAGGTTCAAGAGTCGTTATGGTGATTGAATGTTTTGAACTTCAAAGCACTTGTAAAAGGTTTGTTGATGAACATTTTGGAAAAACTGTATTTCTTACAAAAGAAGAAGCAGAAGCAAAGCTAAAGGAGTTGGAAAAATGAAGAAATTTATATATATAGTTGGACTTATAACAATAGTTGTACTTTGCTCACTTTTCACTGACTTTATTGTCTTAAAAATTATAGATAGCGTGGAAAATTTGAAATACCGTCACAAACTCAAGCGTCGTTTTAATAAGCCACTAACGGCTAAGTGCTACTGCAGAGATTGTATATTTCACGGTGACCACGGAAAATGTTGTAGCTTTTCAAATAAATACACCGCTGATGATAGTTTCTGTTGTGAGGCACAACCAAAGGAGTTGAATAATGATGACCTTGATTGATAAAAAACAGTTATTAAGTGATATTGTTAATCTTAAAATGCCATTAGGTATAAGTTCACAAGATGTAGATGCTACATATTTTGAAGGATATTGGGCAGGAAAATCACAGATGCAGTCTAAAATTATTGATATTATCAATAAACAGCAAGCTGCAGAACTCGAAAAGCCAAAGAAAAAGCGTAAGTTTAGGGCTATGACTTGTAGCGAGTTTTGTAAGAAGTTTAGCTTTTGTGGTGAGTGTCCTGAGTATGATAAATATAAGAATGCTTGTTGTGCCCCTTACATCAAAGATAATGATTTATATAGAACTCAAGACGGCAAATACATTATGGTGGAGGTGAAAGAATGAGCAAAGCTGTAATGATAAGCATTAAACCTCAATGGTGTGAACTTATTACACAAGGTAAGAAAACTGTTGAGGTGAGAAAAACAAAGCCTAAACTTAAGACACCGTTTAAGTGCTATATTTATGAAACAAAAGGCTTATACAGAGGGAACGGCGGTTGCTTATTTCAAGGTCTTGGCAAAGTTATAGGCGAATTTGTTTGTGATTATATTGAAGAGTATTCATCCGCACAAAGTAAAATCAAAGATTGCGTAGAATATCAAATATCTTTACAAAAATTATGTGAAGATACTCATTTAAGCATTCACGAATTTTGTTCTTACGGCAACGGTAAACCCTTATATGGCTGGCACATATCCGACCTTGTAATTTATGACAAGTCGAAAGAAATTTACGAGTTCAATAAACTCTGCACAGACCCATATCAATATTGTCAAGGTTGTAAACACGGAGTCGTTCAATATCCGTCCTATGTAGAAACTTATGAAGATTTGGCAGGCTGTTGCTTTGATACTGTTTGCTTAAATCGATTGCAAAAAGCACCTCAGTCGTGGTGTTATGTGGAGGTGAAAGAATGAGAGAAATATTATTCAGAGGAAAGCCATTAGTAAATTTACACGGAAAATTTATATATGGCAGTTTAGGTGTAATCCATACAGATTTATGTGCTATTTACCATTGCTTCGAATTTGAAGATGATGAAATGCAATTAGTAGACATCGGTACAGTAGGACAATATACAGGCTTGACCGACAAAAACGGCAAAAAAATTTTTGAGGGCGACATTATCAGACAAGTAAATTCATATGACAAATTGGAAATGACAGGTGTTGTCCGCTTTTCTAAATCATCACAATTTGTTATTTCTCACACTTATACCGAAAAAGAGAATTGTTATAAGAGAGGAAAGAAAAAAGCATTTGCCATAAAAACAAATTGTGAGATTATCGGAAATATATACGATAACCCCGAATTGTTGGAGGTAGAAAATGCTGGACACACCTTATAACAGAAAACTACAAGACTTTTGTAAAGGAGAATATTATAATGGATGATTTAATTGATAGAAAAGAATTATTAAATAATAGACCAGAATATCTTAATCCAAAAATGGAAGATGAAATCCAGAGTGCAAGACATAAGGGTTGGAATGACTGTAACAGTTATTATTATGATTTGATTATTAAACAACCGAAAGCAGACACATCAAATTACATTAAAATACCGGAAGAAATTGATGATGCAGCTGAAAAACTTGGTGAAATTTTGAAACTTATAACGGATATGCTTGCGGAAGTGCTTCAAGAATTTAAAAATAATCCTGAAGATTTAAAAAATGCTTGTAAGGATGAACTTTACAATGAGTTGAAAGGACTGTTATTGAATTTATAAAGTGAGCTGAAACACTTTAAAACAGAGAAAGAGGATTTTTTATGAAAAAGAGTATTAAGAAAATTTTGTCAGTTGTATTAGTTATAGCAATGATAGGTGTAGTCTTTATGGGTTGCGATACCAAAAGCGTAAAATCGACCGCACAGAAAACAAGTCAAGATACCAAAAACGCAATATCAGCAGGTGCTAACATCATTGAAAATCAGCCTGCACCAACAGATTTAGATTATTCGCTTGAACGATACAATATTATCCGCAGAGCGTATTGGGTAAACGGACAAAGAGAAAAAGCAAACAGTTTACAATGCGAAGTTGAAAAGCCACTCGGATATATTGTTTTGTTTAGTGAAGCAGGTGCAGTTGTTGGCAATTTCATTGTTGACGGTAAGGTTAGTAGCCTTAATAGTTACTTGTTTCCTGCACAAACTGATTATGACTGGTCAGGTAATACCGTCGGAAGTGATGATACTTGGAAAAGTACAAGTTCTTCAAGTAGCATTTACACCGTTGAAAACCCGGGAATAGACGGCGCATACGGTCAAAATGTTACAGGTATATTTTTCTTTACTACTGACGACAAGTATATTGAATGGACAGGTGACTTCTTATACAGCGACATTCCGTTTGAAGTGGATAAACCTGTATTGAACTATAAGGAGGGCAAGTAATGAAAAAAGTATTTGCAATAATCGGTGTTGTATTTTGTGCAGTCATTATTATTGGCACACCGTTATTTTTCTCGGCTACACCAACAGGCAAGGCATTATGGAATAATTGGTTTTATAATGTGCAGAAAGCAGACGACGACACAAATTATAAGACACGCAAAAAGGTTGAGGACACTTGCAGAGCAATGATGTCAAGCTATGAAACCGACAAGCTAACCTATGAGCAATATATTGACAGCGATAACGACGAAAAAAAATCGTGGGCGGAGCAAGCAAAAATGAGAGCAAACAAAACCGCTTCAACATATAACAACTATATTCTCGAAAATTCATATGTATGGGAGAACAATATACCGAGCGACATTAACTATAAGCTTGAATATATTGAGTAAATGCGACGGCAAAGTGCCATAAAAAAAGGCACAAAGATATGAAAGAAAAGGAGTAAAACAGAGAGCTAATGGTGACAACAGACACCCATTTTGAAAATTGGAAGATGATTAAGTTTACAGTACCGCTCACACCTGTGAGCAAAAAGAACAATCAGCAGATTGCTGTTAACAAAGCCACAGGGCGACCTTTTGTCGTTCCCTCTAAGAAGTATAAGGAATACGAGAAAAACGCATTGTGGTTCATCCCACGCAAGCAGAAGCCTATAGACGAGCCTGTTAATGTTAAGTGCTTATTTTATATGCCGACACACAGACGGTGTGACCTTACTAATATGCTTGAAGCTATTGATGATGTAATGGTTGCAGGTGGACTGCTTGCAGACGACAATTATAAAATTATCGAGAGCCACGACGGCTCAAGGGTTTTATATGACAAAGAAAATCCAAGAACAGAGGTGTACATAGAATGGAGCAAATAGCTTTTGACGGTTTTGTTACTTGCGACCGTTGCGAATATGGACGAGAACTCGGCGCTAATGACTACGGATGCCGTTGTCCTGTAACAATGGATAAACGAGTGCACAAAGGCGATTACACCTGTTACAACGCAAAGGAGCGTAAACGATGAATAAACGCATAAAAAAGAAGAAAGAAAAGCAACGAATGGTTGCAAGACAAAAATTATATGTGGCAGTAAAGGAAACCATAGAGGGCATTGTTTTTCGCTTGGGTGAAAGTTTTATATCATTCACAGAAAAATACGCAAGTGCGTTGGCAGAAAAAATAACATCTGAGTTATTTTTAAAAGAAAAGGAGCAATAATTATGAACATTATGTTAGATGAAAAGGCTTTAATGCCAATAAGAGGACACGCAACAGATGCAGGACTTGACTTGTTATCACCGATTGACACAGTTGTTCCTGCAAAGGGCAGTATCACGATTGACACAGGCGTACATATTAAATTACCACCAAACACCGCAGGCTTTTTGAAGTCCAAAAGTGGACTGAATGTCAAGTACAGCATTACAAGCGAAGGTGTTATTGATGTAGGTTACACCGGCAGTATTGTCGTAAAGCTGTATAACTACTCAAACATTGACTACGCAGTAAGCCGTGGAGATAAAATATCGCAGCTTGTAGTTATGAAAATCAATATACCGTCGCTTGATGTAGTTGAAAGTTTTGAGAAAACAGAGAGAGGAGATAACGGCTTTGGCAGCACAGGAAAATAAGCAACCTATCTTGATTAACCGCAGTGATGTTATGCAAAATCTACAGTATATGATTGAGCACAGAACAGACCTCAACGAGACAGAACGCAAGACCTTAGAGTTTGCGTTGCTATATATTAAAGCATTGGAGAAAACAGCTTATGTATGACGGAGACGATTATGGGTACACAGTCAAGTGTAAAACTTGCGGTAAAGAAATATGGACTCCACGGCTTAATCAGTGGGGGTACAAGAAAAAAACATACAGTAATATATATCTTTATTTCTGCTCGTATCACTGCTTAAGAGAGTACGAACAGAAACAAGCACCAAAAAGAAATTATAAAACGACAAGGAGTTAAACAATATGTCAGATTATGCTGCAAGCCCTACAAGCCGCAGACAGTTTATGCGTGACACGGTAAACAGTTATATGCAGCTTATGCACTGGGACGGCATCGGAATAGACGACAGCGACGATGAACGCTTTGAAAAGCGCTTCGAGGAATACATAGAAATCAGCATAAAAGAGGACGAGGGGGAGGGTAAAATTGCTATGCGCCCTACCATTGAGGGTTTTTGTATGGCTTGCGGAATATCTCGGCAGACTTATAACTCGTGGAAAATGGGCACAATTCCTGTGTCAGAACGGCGCAGGGCAGCTATTACTAAGATAGACGGCTTTTTTCTTTCACTGCTGACAGAATGGAGCTTGAACGGCAATATAAATCCTGCTACTTCTATATTCTATCTTAAGAATAACTACGGCTACGCAGACAAGGTTACACACGAGCTCAAGCCGGAACAATCGTTACTCGGTAAAGCTAAGAGCAATGACGAGATTATGGCTATACTTAAGAGTGACACAGGCATAACAGGAATATCAGACGGAAAGGACGGTACAGATGACAAAGAGTGAAATAATATCATTAGTTACAGAGTATATCTATCAGCACGAGATGTCAGACGGCGAGCGTGAAACATACGAGCTTGTAGACAAAAAAGGATATACCTACAAGCAAGCGGCAGAGCAGCTGAACATATCAGAAAGCAATGTATCTAACAAGCTGAAAAGAGCACGCAAAAAGGTTAAGGCTCTCAGTCCACGGCTCTTATCACTTGTTTATGCAGCCGTTCCCAAAAAGTGAGTCGGGCGGCTTTAGGGGGGAATTTTGAAAAAACTTCCCAAAGGTCAAGTTTTGAGCTAAACAAAAAACACAAACAAAAAGCGTGTCAGAATGTGGCACGCTAAAGCGGTAAAGATTTGACCGTAGACCTAACGAAAGGAGAATAAGCAAATGATAGTTTTATCTGTATGTTGTGGCTTGCTTGCCGGTGTTATTCTCGGCAGTTGCGGCACAATAGCAATAGCTTACCACATTAGCCATAAATAAAAAAAACTGCATCATAGCAGGCAAAAAGAAAAAGCCCGAAATTATCGGGCTTTTTTCTATATGTACATTTCATTTTTTAAATAGTATTCAATTAGAGGAGCAACCCACGACGGCGTAACCGTTCGCCCCTGTTCCCAGTTTCTAAGGGTTGAAATATTTAAACCCTTGAACAGCTCGCAAAATTGCGATTGACTCAAGCCGGTGGCTTTTCGTAGTTCTTTAATTGTCATTATTTCACCCACCAAAACAAAATTTTAAAAATAAATTTTAACGGAAATAGCAATACGGCAAATAATATCCGTGTCGTATAAATTCCGAATTTAATTATAAGCGTTAGCATTTTATCGCATCCCCTTTACTGCGTTTTTTACTTCTATATTTGACACGAAAGCAGCTTGAAACCTTACCGGCTCGGGGCTGTCTGTACTCAAATATAAACCGTCGCCCTTGCCGGTGAGCCGCTCGGCTCCTGCTCTGTCTAACATAATTTTAGACTCGGCGACGCTTGCCGCCCTGAACACTAACCTACTTGTGAAATTAACTTTAATTTCAGGCGGCAAAAAAACCGCTCTCGGTGATTGCGTGCATATAATCAGGTGCACGCCTGCAGCTCTGCCTTTTGCGCTAATCTGTGCTATAATCTTTAACAACTCTTTTTTATTCTGAGCGTTAAAGCTGAGGTTAGCGAATTCATCAACCGCTATAACGAGGCGAGGGAAAAGCTCCGGGCGTTCGTCAAGGTCACGGACTCCGAGGCGGTCAAGCCGTTTGAAACGCTTTTCCATTTCTTTATATGCCCAGCGGAAAGCCTCGAGAGCCTCGCCGCTGTCCGTGATTATTGGGCGTTGTAAATGAGGGACACGCCTATAATTCTTAAGCTCTACACCTTTTGGGTCAACTAAAATTAACTTCAAATCACGGCAAGTATTATAATTCAGCAACGATAGTATAATATCATTTAAACATACACTTTTACCGCTGCCGGTCGTTCCGCTGATTAACAGGTGTGGAGCTTTGGCAAGGTCAATAATTAGGCGTTGCCCTGTTCCATATTCGCCGATGCACAACGGCAACGCCATTTTTTCCGCTGTCGTTCGGTCGAGGACTTCACGAAGCCCAAGCGTGCGGCGGTTTTGTAGTGGGATTTCCACTTTAAGCCCTGCGCCCTGCTCGTCGTAGATTATAGAGGCGGTACAGCCTGCCCGACCTGTGGCGGTTTGGAATTTTTGTTCAATTTTCTTTAAATGTGTACAACAATAATCTATAGCGAGTAAGTCGCCGTGATAGATTGTAACTTCTTTTGAGGACATCAACCGGCTAATATCGCCGTAAAGCCGCCCCGGAACTCTGGCAAGTGTAAGCGCTTGCATTGCTTGAGCTTTTAAAATGCCGTTACATTCTGCGAGAGCTGCCGCCTCGTCTACCTGATAGTTATTAAGAGCAGAAAAGGCGAGACCGTCGCCCTTTTTCTGTGCAGAGGTTAAAAACTTAAACATTTTTATACACTCCTTTTAATTTTTACGGCGGGCTTGTGATCGCTCTTAGCCGCATTACCGCCCCTTTGGGGCGTCACTCTGCGTTAGAATGTTATAACCTTTTCCCAGCTGTCGCCGTCGTCCTCGGTGAAGTATTCCGCTTCAAAGCTAATTACTTCAGGGCACTCGCTGACAGTGTAAAAGCTGTTAAGCTCGTAATCGGTTACGCCTGTAGCGCTGTGTCCGTCGTCTAATTCCTCAAGGTAAAGGCTGAGGTTTTCGGCGTAGTACTTCTTTAAATTGTCTTTTAAAAACTTTTCAAAGATTTCTACATTTACAAACTTTGTACCCTGTAATTCAATAGTCATTTCTTCGCACTCCTTTATAAGTTGAAAAGATATATAATACCGTCTTTTTCGGTTGTGTGATAATCGTAACTTATGTTCCTGCCGTAGGCTTCATAATCGAAATAAGGGGCGAGCTCGTCGGGAAGTTCCAGCGCTCCGAGTTCTTCAACAAAAAATTCACCGATAATATAATCATCAGACGAGAAAGAAAACGCCGGGCGTTCTATCTGTATGCAATCTTCCGCCATTTCTTCCGCCTCGTCTATATCGTCCGTGAAGTCAAGAGCAGCCGCCACGGCGTCGAGGTCGTCGCATTCTTCCAGTTGTTCGGCTTTCTCGTTTAATTCGTCTATGTCGTCATATTCGCCGATGCTGAATAGCTCACATTCAAAATCAGTGATGAAGATTTCATCTTCACCGCCTCGGCTTACTGCGTTTAAAACTTCTTCGAGTTCGTCGGAGTCTTTCGGCAGGCTTACCCAGCAGCCATATAGTAAACCTGAATTATACAAATTCAAGTTTGTTATATAGATGTTAATATTTGCGCTTTTGTTGTAGGTGTCGAACTCCTGCAGGTCTGTTAATTTTTCTGTGTTAGTCATTTTATTATATCTCCTTATTGACTTTTTGGTATAATAGAGATATAATATATATACCTCTGTTATATCGTTCTTGGTATGTCGAGTTTCGGGGGGTTGAGTCCATAGCCTGCACGCTGTGGGCTCTTTTTCTTTTTTCTGTCTATATTATACGCTTATTATATAGCTATGTCAATAGTTTTTTAAATGTTTTTTATTTTTTATGGGGATATATTTATTATATATAGTATATCTATTATACGGTAGTATTATCTAGTATATATGGTATATCTATTATATTACACACACAGTATAATAATATAGTATAGTGTAGTAGTAATAATAGTAATAGTACACAATTTAATATATATGAATTATCTAAGTTATTAACTATCATATATCATATTATATATTGAATATATAATAAATATTGCACACAATGATATTATTGTAAGAGAATAATATATAATATATACATATCGTATTATATAGGTTTGTGCATTTCGTTTAATTCGTATTTTGCGAAATTGAAAAGATAAATAGTATCACAATAATATAATAATGTGAAAGAATATTATATACATACAGTAAATACACAATATATAGTAGTATAGCCCGGGGGGGTGTGGTGGAAGTGATCAGCCCTTGTCTTAGTTCCGTTACCACGGACAAAAACAAAAAGGGTATAAAAATTATTTACATTATGTCTACAATATGATATAATAAGAGATAAGGAAGTGAAAGAATGGAATATAAATATAAGATGATAGATAATATAGCACAGTACGATAAGAGTATATATGGTGATATAAGAGGGGTAGGAAATCGGAGTAGCTTAAGGGAAATGATAGATAAGCTGCACGAGGGAGATATAGTAGAGGTAGAGAAGCTAAGCGATATAGCAAGAGATGTGGACGACTTCTTGATGATATATAAGCACATCAAAGATAGAGGTGCAAACCTTATTTGCAGTAGTGAGAATGATATGGTTTTAGCCATTATAGAATTGAGTAAAACAAAAAGGATAGTAGGCAGACCGTCCAAAGAGGTAAATATAGAGCTGTTCAAAGACTGCTACGATAAGTGGGTGAACGGCGAAATGAAGATACAAGAGATGCAGGAACTTTTGGGATATAAAACAAAAGCAGGAGTATATAAGGCTATTGAGAGATACCAAAAGAAGAATGGATTGAGATAAAATAGAATAAAAATACAGTGCCAAAGTGCCGGGTGTAATGCTCGGCACTTTTTCTTTTTGCCGAGAGATAAGAGGTAAAATGAATAACATTGTAAAAGAGATATTGAACAATAAGAATGTGGACTCGCTGACAAAGGTTAGCTTGCTTTTCGATGTAGGACGAAATAGCAACGATTTAGAGATAATAAGGAAAAGTATAGCTTTGTGCCGAAAAGAGATAAAAAAGGCTATGAATAGTGGAGATAATGCCGCCTCTGTTAAGTGGCATACCTTGTATAGGCAAATGTTATTGTATGCAGCTCCATATGATTTCGATAGCTATTTGTTGTACTTGGAAATGAACAGAAAGCCTGAGGAGAGATTTTATTATCCACGCAGAAAGGTGTTGTTGCCGGTCGTAAGGAAAATGCAACAGTTAGTTGATGATGAATTGGACGAGCTTGTAATAAGTATGCCGCCTCGTGTTGGAAAGACAACACTGCTTTTAATGCTTGTAACTTGGGTAATAGGCAAACGACCAGAGAGCAGTAACCTTTATTCTGCGTATTCCGACACAATCACAAGTGCGTTTTATCGTGGCTTAATAGAGGTACTGACAGATAAGACAACATATCTGTGGGGCGAGATATTCCCTAATAGCCCTGTAGTAGATACAAACGCAAAAGAAGAAACAATAGATATAACGAGAAAAAAACATTTTCCCACCGTGACTGCGAGGTCACTCTATGGAACTTTGAACGGTGCGTGCGACTGCGACGGACTATTGATAAGCGACGACTTGCTCAGCGGTATAGAAGAAGTGCTGAACCCAAGCAGATTGGACACTGCGTGGGCGAGAGTCGATAATAACCTTATACCGAGAGCAAAAATGTCCGCTAAGAAATTATGGGTAGGCACAAGGTGGAGTATCAATGACCCAACAGGCAGAAGAATTGAATTGTTAGAGAACGAAGCAGCTTTTGCTAATGAACGGATAAAGATAATAAATCTCCCTGCCCTCGATGAAAACGGCAACAGCAATTTTAATTATTTGTATGGTAAAGGCTTTACTAAAGAATACTTTGAGGGTA